>Ga0181523_10002772_pt1 | contig 16573 bp, 15 predicted proteins | sample PEATcosm2014_Bin_43_FD_119752 | JGI IMG/M metagenome (GOLD analysis project Ga0181523, IMG submission 119752) | Peatland microbial communities from MTU Mesocosm Facility, Houghton, MI, USA - PEATcosm2014_Bin05_30_metaG | ecosystem: Environmental > Terrestrial > Soil > Wetlands > Peat | place...
CTGTTAGCGTTTCCGGTTTTCATCGTCATGAGCCTCCTATCGGGCGGCCAGACGCCTCTCGAGAGCATGCCGATTGCTCTGCAAACGTTTATGCAGTTTGTGCCCTCGACGCACTTCGTCAGTTTCTCTCAAGCGGTACTGTTCAGGAACGCGACTCCGGCAATGGTGTCGCCGGACATGACCAAGATGCTCTTGATCGGCGCTGCGTACACCGTCTTCACGCTTTCAAGGTTCCGCAAGATGCTTGCGGCAATTCAATAGGGGTTGTCGGTGAATACGCGCTCTTCAACAAGATCGATAAGTCTGAGCTTGATCGTCCTTCTATCCGGCCTCCTGCTTCTGACAGGTTGCTCGCCAACAGCCGAACCCAAGGGTATCTGGGGTAAGCTCTGGAAGATCGAAGTTGGGCCCGACTACAAGCGACCTGATCCGGTACTGGTAGAAGAGTTTCGCTCTCAGATCGGGCCTGCTGAGAGCGCTTCGCTGGCTGACTTGCCATGGTGGGGCTTCTTCAAGGACCAGCGGCTGCAGCAGCTCGTTGCTGAAGCGCTGGCGCGCAACTACGACCTGAACCTTGCAGTGGCTCGGGTTGATCAGGCTCGCTCGCTGGTCTGGGTAGCCGCCTCGCCGTTCTATCCACAAGCGGGCTATCAGGTGTTCGCCGGGCGAGAGAAGACTTTCGTACCACTGGAAAATGCGGGCGGCAATCTGACTTTCAATGCTTTTGGCGCGCTGCTCAACGCGACCTGGGAGATCGATATATGGGGCCGTATCCGGAGATCGACTGAGGCGGCACGCGCAAACTTGTTCGCTCAGGAAGACGTACGTCGCGGTGTGATGTTGACCCTGGTGAGCGACGTAGCGACAGGCTATTTCCGTCTGCTGGAGCTGGATCGAGAACTGGCTATTGCCCAAGACAGCTCCAAAACTTACAAAGAGACGCTTGATCTGTTTACGCAGCGCTTTCAGTTCGGCAGGGACAGCGAGCTCCCGGTGGAGCGTGCCCAGGCCGCGTACGACTCGAGCATCGCCAACATCGCGGCTCTGAGGCGCGCGACCGTTCAGCAGGAAAACGCACTCAGCATCCTTTTGGGCGTGTATCCGAAAGATATAGAACGCGGGATCGAGTTGACCCTGCAGTCCATGCCCAACGCTCCGGTTGGCTTGACGACCGACTTGCTGCGGCGCAGACCCGATATCATGCAGGCCGAACAAACCATGATTGGCGCCAACGCCGAGATCGGTGTGGCAGTGGCAAATTTTTTCCCCCGCATAGGCCTGACCGCCCTTTACGGCGGCCAGAGCCCTAATATCGGCGACGTTTTCGATTCGAGTTTCAGCATCTGGAACATCGCCGGAGGTTTCGCCGGCCCGCTTTTCCAGGGCGGCAGGTTACTCGAGAGCTACTATGCACAGCAGGCTTTCTGGAATGGGACAATTGCGCAGTACAAGCAGACCATTCTGGTTGCATTTCAGGAAGTGTCGGACGCGCTGATCGCACAACAGACGCTGGTCGATCAACGCGCAGCCCTCACGCATCAGGTGGGTGCCCTAAGAGAGTCCGTCGACCTGTCGCTACTGCGTTACAGGGCGGGCCGCGCGAGCTATTTCGAAGTCTTGGAGGCTGAACAGCTGCTCTTCCCGGCCGAAGATGCGGTCGCACAGACGCAGCGCGACCAGCTCCTTGCGGTTGTCGACCTGTACAAGGCGCTCGGCGGCGGATGGAACTTGAGTGACGCCGAGTGGAACCATCCGAAGTGATTTCCGGAGGCTGAATACTTTGTCAGATAAATCGAAAGACAAACCGCCTCGAAAGCTCCCCACTGCTGTTTCCAGGAATCGGCCCGAGAAGCTCAAGCGTAAGGACTTTGAAGAACGACTAGCGAAGCTCCAGGCCGAGTTGGTGAAGCTCCAGCTGTGGGTTCAGCACAAGGGGTTGAAGGTCGTCGTGATCTTCGAGGGCCGTGACGCCGCCGGTAAGGGTGGCGTTATCAAGCGAATCACAGAGAGAGTCAGCCCTAGAGTCTTCCGTCTCGTGGCGCTGCCGGCACCGACCGAGCGAGAGAAGTCACAGATGTACGTCCAACGGTACATTCCGCATCTACCAGCTGCGGGCGAAGTAGTTATCTTCGATCGCAGCTGGTACAACCGCGCGGGGGTCGAAAGGATTATGGGCTTCTGCCCGGAAAAAGAGGTAGTTCACTTTCTCGAGATGTGCCCAGCTTTTGAACGTGCGGTGATTCAGAGTGGGGTCATACTAATTAAGTATTGGTTCGAAGTGAGTCAGCAGGAACAGACAAGGCGTTTTCTGGGTCGCATCAATGATGGACGAAAGATCTGGAAACTCAGCCCTATGGACCTCGAGTCTCACAGGCGATGGTACGACTATTCGCGGGCTAGAGATGATATGCTCCTTGCGACCGATACCCCGTTTGCACCCTGGTACATCGTTAATGCAGACGACAAAAAACGAGCGCGGTTGAATTGCATATCACATCTTCTGAGCCTGATTCCTTACGAACAGATCAAGCGAGAACCGGTGAAACTTCCAAAGAGACAAAAGCCACATGGTTACCTAGAGCCCAAGAATCGCCGATACAATTTTGTACCGGAGACTCTTTAATTGACTATCGTTTAAGAGGAGTAGAATTATGAAAAACCTAAATATTTTGCCGGCCTTGATTTTAGCGATATTCGGGGTGGGTCTGAGTTTTGCGGTGGCGTCGGCGCAGGCAGATGCAACTGCGTCCGCTGGAGCCGCAAATTCCGAAGGAATCCGCGCGGCTACCGTACTAACTATTCATGGTACGGTGACCGCTGTCGACAAAGCTGAAAAGTTGGTGACTATTCAAGTGCCTGATGGTCGAAAGTACACGCTCAAGGTTGATAATCCTTACAACCTCGACGCAGCTAATGTTGGTGCGGGAGTAGTTGTGCGCTACTACGAGGTGGTTAGTGTCCGAAAGAAGAAACCCGGTGAAACTTTACCGAGCCTATCTGTGACCGGTGGCGTAGTGACCGCGAGAGCGGGCGGACTTCCTGGTGCTGTAGCCGAGGAGCATCTGAATGCTGTTGTTTCGGTGGTACAAGTGGACAAAGGAAACGGAACCGTGACAATTAAAGGCGTGGATGGATCGATCGAAACAGCAAAGGCGAATAATCCGAAGATCCTTTCTCACTTGAAAGCCGGTGACGATCTGGTCATCACGACCTCGCGCGCGACCGCGATTTCGTTGGACAAGGAACCCACGAAGTAAGCTTTGTATTGATACGGCTTTCGAACTGAGCCAAAGGAGTTCGAAGGCCTCGCAAGTCAGGAGATTCGTGGAATGCCCCGAACAGCCCGCGACCCGACACGAAGTTCACTATCTCGGCTCGATTTTCGTAATCTTGGAGCCTTCGATGCCGATTCCGCCCATCAGACCCGATTGGTCGAAGATGAAAGCATAGACGTCCGAGCGCAGACTTGTCGTAGTGAGCGATCGCGCCATTCCTTGATCAACAACGACAACACTGGGCCCGGTACCTATCGCCCAACCGCCACTCTTATCGAGGTAGTCCACTGAGGAATCGGTCATGAAGAACAATGCGTATGCAAACTTCTTTATTCCGCCCTGAAAGCCATACGAGGCGGCGCTGGTGCGGTAATAGGCCACTGTCTGCGGACCTTTGCGAAGAGCGCCATAGCCATATTGGGCGCCCACAATAAAGGCCCCTTTTCGTATGTCGGGAAAGACGAGGATTGCTTTTGCTTTCGCCGCGAGCGCTTTCGCGGCCTCGTTTTGTGAATACAGTTCGTTCAAGGCAGGCGTTACTTTTTTATCGATTTCAGAGGAGCTCGGAGCACGCAAGGGCCCCTGCGCAAATGCCGCGCTACCAAACGGGACCCCTGCTACGATCTGAATCAATACAATCACGGCCAATCCTTTCAATGCCATCTTAACCTCCAGGAAAACTGCCGATACCCGGTTTCAGGATAATCCGCTAACTCACTTGGGCGACTTGCGAACCCATTCGTCATAGTGAGGCCTCAGGAGAGAAACTGCTTCATCGACCGTATTAACGCATCGAGGTATTTCAATATCCTCGGGCGCGGCGAGTTCAAACTCTGGCCGCAGCAAGTAGCTACGGGCCCACGCTACAAAATCAGCCCACATCGTTCCTATGAGAATCAAAGGTGTCTCACGACGCACCTTTCGCACCTGAAGAAGCTGCCAGATTGTGGAGAGTTCCAGCACTGTTCCGATGCCGCCGGGCACTACGACAAAGCCGTCTGATGCCAGTACAAAGTGGTGCAGTCGCGTGAAGAAAGTACGATGCTCGTAGCTTTCGTCTACGAACGGGTTAACTTTCTGCTCGAACGGCAGATGAACGCGAATTCCCACGTTGGAAGCGGGTGCTCCGGCTAAGCCCGCCCCTTCGTTCGCTGCTTCCATCAATCCCGGACCACCCCCGGTAATGACAGCGCAGCCCATTAGCGCAAGTTGCTTGGCGAGATCGCGAACCGCGGCATGCACCCAATGGTCGCGGGGGATGCGAGCGGAACCAAAAATGGAAACACGGAACTCAGATCGTCGCGTGGACGTCAGTCGCGTGAGATCATTCACGACATCCCAGAGTCCGAATACCGATCGCCGTAGTATATCGAGAACCTGGTCCTCATCGTTCAAAGCGACCGAATCTACTGCGCGCAAATCGGATGCGTTTTCCGTCATGGCTCTGTCAACTCCGCGTATTCCCAGCAATTCCAAACTCGATTCAAAGGGATTGTGACTTACCAGCATGCGAACCGGAAATCAGACCTTGGTCCGATAGAAGCCGTCTCGAAATTGGTCAAATATCTGGCAGGCATCGATACGTAGAACGGCGCGACTGGTCAGGCAAAGGTCAATTCAGCCATGAAAAAGGCGATGACAATCGGATCTTCAGTCACTCATCATCAGCAGGTTTTGAGAGTGAGACTACTAGAAAGGCGCGAAGGCCGCTTACTGCCATTGATACTGGCGGTAGCGGTAATAGTGTCCACGTCGCCGACGCTGACCGGCTACTCGTTCGGAGCAGATCAACCTGCCGCTGCTTCGACTGAACCCGGACCGGCTCCGGGGGCTGCTACCCAGAAAGAACTGGAGGAGCTGGTCTCGCCGATCGCACTGTATCCTGACTTATTGGTTGCCCGAATCCTGGTGGCTTCGACCTATCCAGATCAAGTCGTAGAAGCCCATAAGTGGCTGCAGGAGAACTCGAAGCTTCCGCACGAACAGCTGGCCGCACAGGTGAATGCACAACCTTGGGATCCCAGCATCAAGTCGTTGGCACAGTTCTCTCCGGTTCTACAAACGATGAGCGACAGCTTGGCATGGACTTCGGCGCTCGGGGAAGCATATTACAACCAGCCCGATGATGTGATGAAGGCAATCCAGTCCCTGCGTTCTCGAGCTGTGGAGGCTGGAACCCTCAAGAGCACCGCACAGCAAAAAGTGGAAGTTCAACCTGGGCCACCACCTGTATCAGCGGCAGGTGAGGCACAACCCGCTGTACAGCAACAAACAGTAATCATTCAGCCCGCCCAACAAGACGTTGTGTATGCTCCCCAATATGACCCCGCGACAGCCTACGGAGCTCCAGTGCAAGCACCCGCCGGATATACTGGGACCGAACTGTTGGCGACTGGGTTGCTGTCGTTTGGAGCCGGGATGGCTCTCGGTGCGCTGATCAACGAGGATGACGATGATTGGGACTGCGGTTGGTCAGATGGCAGCGGCGGTTCGGTTCACTACAACAACAATGTTTACGTATCCAATTCACCGGTCCCACCACGCGGCAACTATCCTGCAAGACCTCCGGCTGCAAACCGTCCGGGTGGAGTCGGCGGTGCGGGTGGAGTCGGCAGGCCGGGCGGAGTCGGTGGTGCGGGTGGTGTCGGCAGGCCGGGTGGAGCGGGTGGCCCAGGAGGTGCCGGCGGGCCCGGGGGAGTCGGTAGACCAGGGGGAGTCGGCGGGCCAGGCAGTGTCGGGGGTCCCGGGGGAGTTGGCGGGCGTCCCCCCTCTGTCCGCGGAACAGGACCATCTACTCGGCCATACAACCCAGCCACGGCCAGGAAGTACGCGGCAAATAATCCGAACATAGCGAAACCTGCCTTCCCGAAGGCGGAAACCCTCCCGAACAGTTCCGCGCTTGGCAATTCGCAGCGGAATCCGGGCCAAAATCAGCCGGCCCGAGCATCGACGCGCCCAGCCCAGCCGGCCAATCGGACGGCATCTAACCGACCCGCAACTGCGAATCGCGCCAACAATCAGGCGCGCGGATTTGGTGGCGGAGCGGATGCTAGAGGCGGACGCAACGGCGCATTCGGTGGCTATCAACCTGGAGGACGAGCTCAAGCCTCGAGCAACCGCGGAAGGTCCAGCGTCGGCGGAGGCGGATTCGGTGGCCGCGGCGGAGGAGGAGGCGGCCGAGGTGGCGGTGGTGGCCGAGGTGGTCGAGGCGGCGGTGGCGGTGGTCGTGGCGGAGGCGGCGGACGACGACGCTAGTTGGCGATTGGTCCCTAGAGTTCTTTGTAATCGGAAGCTATTAAAAAGGAACCACGAACGAACAGAGACTAGCGATGCAATATCTAAAGAATTCTACTGCGTCGGCCGGATACAAATATGTCGGCGCCATCCCGGCACTTGCGTGCTGCTTCTTGCTCGCCTCAACCGCAATCGCTGCGACATCGTCAGGACAGCAAGTATTCCCAACAGTTACAGCAGCAGCAAAGGCCCTGGTGGGGGCGGCACGCACCGACGATATGGCTGCTCTTTCCTCGATTCTCGGCAACGATGCGAAGGAGATCCTGTCGTCGGGCGATCCGGTTGCCGATAACAACGCGCGTGACAATTTTGTCGCCAAATACGACCAGATGCAGCGCTTGGCCTACGATGACCGAGGTCGAGTAATCTTGTATCTGGGGGCCGACAACTGGCCGTTTCCGATTCCACTAGTGAAGAGCGGCGACGGATGGATATTCGATTCGGAGGCCGGCAAAAGAGAGCTACTCTATCGTCGTATCGGTCGCAACGAACTCTATACGATCGACGTACTTGCAGACCTGGCGGACGCGCAAGAAGAGTATGCAAGCGAGATTCGTAACCACGGAAGCGTCAAGCAATTTGCGCAGAAGGTCCAGAGCGACCCCGGCAAACACGATGGTCTTTACTGGTCTGTTAGCTCCGGGGAAGAAGAAAGTCCAATTGGGCCTCTAATTGCGGATGCTACAGCCGAGGGCTACAAAACCGGCGCCGCCGCGGCCATTCCTTTTCACGGCTACTACTACAGAATCCTCTCCCGCCAGGGAAAAAATGCTCCGGGTGGTGCTAAAGACTATCTTGTCGACGGAAAAATGACGCAAGGCTTTGCCTTCATTGCCTATCCGGCCACATACCGCGCGTCGGGCGTGATGACGTTTATGATAAATCAGGACGGCGTTATCGTTCAGAAGGACCTTGGCACCAACACAGCCAAGGTGGCCAACGGAATAACCGAATACAATCCGGACAAGAGTTGGGAGGAAGTAGACGACTAGGCTGTTCTAGGGAAGGCGATGGAATACAGATCGGCCGCTCGACAGAAGCGATTCGCCATAGCATAGGTGGAGCGACTAGTTGCTAAGAAGTACGTCGCTGAGAGGCACCGATCTCCTCGCTGGCGTGGCAGTAGCGGCGGTCGGGATTCCAACCGGGCTTGCCTACGCTGAGTTGGCCGGATTTCCTCCGGTCGTAGGGCTTTACGCTAGCATTCTTCCTCTGATCGCCTATGCTATCGTCGGCTCGTCCCCACAGCTTATTGTAGGTCCTGACGCAGCGACCTGCGCGTTGGTTGCTGCCGCGCTCGAACCCTTGGCCAATGGAAATCCGCAGCATTACTTGGACCTCTCGATCACGCTGTCAATTCTGGTTGGGGCTTTTTGCGTTGCCGGCGGGCTGCTACGCCTGGGCGTGATCGCTAATTTTCTCTCGCGTCCAGTCCTGGTCGGTTTTCTCAACGGAATGGCGTTGACCATAGTTAGCGGTCAGCTCGGAAAGTTGTGCGGATTTGCAGTGCGCACAGACACGGGTTTCTTCCTGCGGGTTGCAGATTTCATCTGGAAGCTCCCACAGACCCATTTCCCAACTTTGATCGTGGGAGTCGTCACGCTCGTACTTATCTCCGTGATGGGGAGACTTGTTCCCCGTCTGCCCAGCGCGCTGGTCGGTGTCTGCGGTGGAATTGCAATGATGGCCGTCTTGGACTCAGAGAAATGGGCGGTAACAACATTGGGCGCGGTTCCGCCGGGATTCTTATGGCCTCACTTGCCGGCTAGTTTTATTTCTGACGCGGTCCATCTGCTACCGAACGCCGCAGGCATCGCCTTGATTTGCTTCTGCGGGTCGATGGTAGCTGCAAAGAGCTTTGCTGTAAAAAACGGCTACGAAATCGCAGCGGACCGCGAATTCATCGCCCTGGGTATAGCAAACGTTACTTCCGGTCTCTCGAGCGGCTTCGCAATTGCGGGCACGGATTCGCGCACCGCGATTAACGATATTACCGGCGGTCGATCCAAGGTTAGCGGGTTGGCGGCTGCCCTCGTTATGGGATCGGTTCTTACAGTCTTTACTGGCCCGCTCGCATATATTCCGACCGCTTCGCTAGGCGCCGTACTGGTTCTGGCAGGTGCATCGCTTTTTGATTTTCAGACTGTGTGGAAGATGCGCAATATTAGCCGATCCGAATTTGCTCTTTCCATCATCGCGACCCTGGGAGTAGCAACTATAGGAGTCTTGCCAGGGATCGCCCTCACCGTGATCTTAAGCCTAATTCTTCTCATAAGGCGCGCTTCCAGCCCGTATGACGCGATCCTTGGACAAGTTCCCGGCGTGGATGGCTTCACGGATATAAGTGAATATCCGAATGCGGAAATCATCCCAGGGCTCCTGGTCTACCGTTTTGATGCCGCGCTTCTGTTCTTCAATGCCGATTACTTCAAAAAGCGCGTGCATGAGGTCGTAGCTTCATCTGATTGCCCTCTACGTATGTTTGTCTTCGACATGGAAGCGATCAACGTGATCGATATGACCGGACTCGAGGCATTGGAGGAGATTCGGTTGGAGCTAGCCTCAAAAGGAATTGCGTTCGCAGTGGCACGCGCCAAGGTCGAGGTTCGTGACAAGCTGAGTCGCGCGGGCTATTGGGAGCGAATTGGCGCCACGAACTTTCATCCTTCCGTGCGAAGTGCGGTACAGTCCGGATTGAATGAGCGTACTGGGAAGAGTGAGGGACGCTAACAGGAAGCTGGTTCCACGGACAAATCGCGTGATTGGCTAAACACTAGTTCGTGCTTGGGAATTTGTTGCCCAGAGGCCGGCGGGTTTCATGCCAAATCGACGAACAATGGTCAAGCAGACTGTTTTTAGCTTAATCCTCCTCGTTCTAGAGCTTGGTGGGTCGGCATGGGCTCAAGCATTGCCGCGTGATGAGCAACAATTCTGCAGCGCATTCGCGACTTTTCGAGAAGCACTCAAGCAAGCTCACGCGAACTCAACGGGCGATTCGCCTCGTCAGCAGCGGCAACTGAGACAAGCTGTTTCCGTCGCTGCGAGAGACTTTCAGCGAATGGCCGGATGGCGCAACTCCCGGCAGTCTGTGAAACAATGGCTCGGGGAACTGCACTCAATCACCGAAAGCACGGCCTGGGGCCAGTACTTCGGGGTTTCCGTAATGCTGCCGTGCGGAGATGTTACAGTAGGAGTTCCTAAATCAGCTGTGCGACGATGGTCCAACACAAGCGTCGACCCGATAGTGTCCAGTTGCGCCCCGGCGGATCCGTATATCAGCTCCAATACATCTTTCGTTGCAAATCTAAAGAGAATCAGCATCGGGCAAAGGGTTACCTTTGCCGGTCAGTTCTGCGCGATTCCTGATTCCATAAACGACGATGTGATCTATTTCGTGTTTTCCCGGATAGCTCCTTCTCGGTAATCGTCCGGACAAAGTTGCATTCGATAAGAGACAGCACGAAAGGTGGGTGGTCGCGAGTTGAGCCATCGGAAGACTTGGATCGATAACGAGCTACAAATCGCTTGCTGTTGGACAAAAAAGGAAATTCTGGTCCAAAGTTGACCAGTGCATCCGAAACGCTAAATCACGCTAGCTGGCTACGCTGGTTGCCAGGGCTAGTTACACTTCGCGAGTATCAAGTGGCCTGGCTGCCTCATGACATAGGAGCCGGGCTAGTGTTGGCAACGATGCTGGTCCCGGTTGGTATCGCCTATGCAACGGCATCGGGGCTGTTGGGCATATATGGTCTCTACGCGACCGTTGTACCGTTGCTGGTTTATGCCGTGTTCGGCCCGAGCCGCATCCTCGTCCTGGGACCGGACTCGTCGCTGGCGGCAGTTATACTTGGTGTTGTCCTTCCGCTATCCGGCGGAGACCCCCATCGCTCTATTGCCTTGGCCAGCACGATGGCGGTCGTTTCGGGGATAGTTTGTGTCCTGGCAGGCGTAGCACGACTGGGCTTTGTGACCGAACTCCTGTCCAAGCCTATTCGCTACGGATACATGAACGGAATCGCACTGACGGTCTTAATTAGTCAGCTGCCGAAGCTTTTCGGCTTCTCGATCGAAAGCGACGGACCTTTAAGGGATTTATGGTCCATTGGCGAAGCGATCCTAGCTGGAAGAGCGAACTGGACGTCATTCGCGATCGGCGGGACTTCCCTGGCGGTGATTCTACTCCTCAGGAACAGTAAGGATGTGCCCGGCATTCTGATTGCGGTCGTTGGTGCGACAGCCATGGTTGGCACTTTGGACTTGGCAACGCGTGCCAACGTGGCGATCTTAGGCCCGCTCTCGGGAGGCTTGCCCGAGTTCGCAATACCGCGGATCGCCTTCGCCGATATCGTCCCAGTTCTCATCGGGGGCTTCGCGGTCGCCCTGGTGTCGTTCGCCGACACCAGCGTCCTCTCGCGGGCATATGCTGGACGAACCGGTACTCATGTCGATCCAAATCAGGAAATGGTGGGACTCGGAGCCGCCAACTTAGCGGCAGGGCTCTTCCGGGGATTTCCCATCAGTAGTAGTTCGTCTCGCACCCCCGTGGCGGAGGCTGCTGGCGCCCGGACGCAGTTGACTGGTGTAGTCGGTGCCCTCGCCGTTGCCGTGTTGTTGTTGGCTCCGAATCTGCTCCAGCATATGCCCATAGCCGCATTGGCAGCAGTGGTTATTGCTTCGGCTATTGGCCTGTTCGAGGTCACCGATCTGGTTCGAATCTTTCGTATTCAGCGTTGGGAGTTCTGGCTATCGATTGTGTGTCCGGCAGGCGTGGCAGTTCTTGGTGCGATTCCCGGCATCGGTCTGGCAATTGCGGTCGCCGTCATCGAGTTTCTGTGGGATGGTTGGCGTCCGTATTCGGCGGTGTTGGGACGCACTGAAGGCGTGGAAGGCTACCACGATATCACACGGTACCCTGACGCCCATCAGCTACCTGGCTTACTCCTCTTTCGCTGGGATGCACCGTTGTTCTTCGCCAACGCCGAGCTGTTCAAGGAGAGGGTTCTGGACGAAGCAGAAAAATCGCCTACGCAGGTGCGCTGGCTTGTCATCGCGGCAGAACCGATCACCAGCATTGACGTCACCGCAGCCGATACCCTCGCCGAGTTGGACAAAGCCTTGCAGGAGGCTGGGGTCAAGTTGTCCTTTGCTGAACTGAAAGATCCAGTCAAAGATAAGCTTAAGCGATTCGGACTCTTTGACCAGGTTGGCGAAGGGTTCTTCTTTCCAACCATCGGTGCAGCCGTCAATAGTTACCTGTCCCTGCTCAAAACCTAAAGCCGGAGGTATTGATGATCGAGACCGCCGAGGATTGGTATGGCTGCGATGCGCCCGATTTTCTGGGTAACGTCAGCCGTTCAAAGTGGGCCATTCAGCCACGGCGATCGCGGCGCAGTAGGCTGATCTCTGATCCTGTGGCTCCTTAAAACCTGATCCCGCGAGAGAAACCGCGAACTATCCATTAATCCGCACCAACGCAAAGTCCGGACCGCCGCTTGAAATCCTTTTCTCCTCATCAACCCAATCCCTATCGCTTCGGACGGCCTTGTCAATGCTCCCTTTGGATACAGGAGACCCGCCCCATTGGCTCTACTCACGCCATATTGACGGAAAAACAGATTCGTCGGCTATCGCTCTGAAATGGCACGTTAGTTGCGCAATTGATGGCCATGATGGACAGTTCAATCCGTGAACACGAACCAGGCTGGTGAAACCATGGACGGCGGAACTGGCCATCGGGGGAATGCAATGACGGATGAAACCATGACGGAATTTCCTGAGCTTTCGTTGATCGAAGGAGGGCCGGGCGATGCTCTGATGAGGAAGCTCAGGATGATTCGGCCCGAGATTGGCTCCGCATCCCCTAGAACCGCGATCATCCTTGCCGCGATCACGTGGCTGCCGCTGATGGTCCTCTCTGTCATTGAGGGCTTGGCCGTGGGCGGCGCCAAAATTCCGTTCTTTTACGATATCGCCGCACACACGCGGTTCCTGATCGCGGTGCCAATACTCGTACTGGCCGAAATTCCAATCGGGAAGCGGCTCAGAGGTATCGCCAAACACTTCCTCGATGCCGGACTCGTCCCTGAAAGTGAGCGTAAACAGTTCAACAGCTATATCGTTGACACCGTAAGGTTTCACGATTCGCGATTTGCCGGATTGATCCTGATCGCCGTGACCTATTTCACCGCTTACACCGTGTTCTCGGGGACCTCCTTGCAGAGCGGCAGCACATGGTTCGAGCCATCTTCGACCGGGTTCTCGCCCGCTGGGTACTACTACGCGTTCGTCGCGATCCCGATCTTTCAATTCCTGATGTTTCGTTGGGCATTCCGAATGTTCGTGTGGGCCAGGCTACTGTGGCAGATCTCGAACCTAGATTTGTTGCTGACTGCAACCCACCCCGATGGTGCCGGAGGTCTCGGCTTCCTCGGGAAAGGCACGATTCCCTTCGGAGTCATCCTGTTCGGGTTGAGCGCTGTGGTCTCAGCCTCGATCGCGAGCAGAGTTCTCTTTGGCGGCGCCCGGCTGGAGGACTTCGAGATCACGTACGCAGCGCTCATCGTGACGTTGCTCATCGTCTTCGCCGGACCCTTGCTGGTATTTTCCCCCAAGCTGTTCCGTCTCAAACAGGATGGGATGCTCCAATACGGAACCCTCGCGAGCCGTTACACGCAACAATTCGAGAGCAAGTGGGCCAGCGGCGCCGGCGGGTCGCAAGAACCCCTGCTCGGTACGGCAGACATACAGTCATTAGCCGATATGGGGAACAGCTACGAACTGGTGCGCAAGATGCGCGTGGTGCCCATTGGATTGAGTGACTTCATCGCAATCGCTCTCCCCGGGGTGATTCCAGCTCTGCCGCTGGCAGCAACTGTGATGCCGGTGGGCGAAATACTGAAGCAACTTCTCCGCCTCCTCGGATAGTAGCGGCCTTGAACACATCACATGTCGACTGTCTTCCGACGGAACGCACAAGTGCGGACGTTCCGCACTCCTTGGCACGAGCCTACTTGAAGCCCCTGCGCATGCAATCTCTGCCGTCCGCGTCGCTCCTGGCATGGCTCATTAGCGCCGTCGTGGCCGTGTCGGCACACGCGCAACAATCGCCGACGCCTTCGCTTACCGCTCAGCAGTTAGCAATCAGCGTCCATAACCCCTTCGAGGATTTCGTCAAAGTTCCGATTCAGAGCACGACCGGATTTCAATTGGGTCGGAGTGGTAAAGTCGGCGACGCCTGGAACATCCAACCGTTGCTGCCGTTTTCTCTGAATCCCGATTGGGACCTATTCGCACGGCCGAGCCTGACCGTCACCTACGCGCCCACCCCGCATGAGCAATCCGGGCTGGAAGACCTGCAGACTTCTTTTTTTCTTTCGCCGGCGAAAAATACCACGTGGATCTGGGGCTTGGGTCCGATATTTCAATTCCCCACCGCCAGCAGCTCAGAATTGGGCACCGGCCGCTGGTCGGCCGGACCGACCGCGGCGCTCGTATACTCAGGTGGTCCGTGGTTCGGCGGCATACTCACCTACCAACTGATGTCGTTTGCCGGAAACCGCGAGCGCGGAAGCGTGAATCAGACCTACATCGAGCCTCAAATCAGCTACAACTTCGAGAGCGGTTGGTACGTCGACACCGATCCGCAAATGACCTTCGATTGGACCGCCGACACCGCCAACGCGTGGCTCATTCCCATGGGCGCGGATGTCGGTAAGGCCTTCAAGATGGGCTCCCAAGATTTGAGTCTACAGCTCGGCGCATACGACCTTCTGAAGCGCCCGGACGGCGCCCCGCAATGGATAGCTCGCGTAAGCGTAACATTCCTCTTCCCTAGCGCGCACTGAGACGGTTGAGCCCGGTCAGTTTCCTGACCACCAATCTCTTAGTTCCGGAAACGCGACCGTAAGACCGAAGTTGATCGTTGTCTGCGGCGCGATCGGGGCGTATTGGCGATACACCATCCACTGTCCCGTCACAAAGAGACTCATCGGCGGCAGCCCCGGACGCACCAGCGTTCGCCCGAGTCCCAGGCTCAGTGGCAACATGGTTGGGGAGTGGCGGCGCCAACCCATCGTCCAGTTCGCTTCCGCTGAGCGCAAATACCATTTGTCCCACAGATGAAGCGCGAAAACGGGTTGGAACTGAAAGGTGTTTTGCGGTGTACGCCCGGGTGACGTGTAAGCGAAGCTGACTGGATTCTGGGCAACGAACCCTATCAGCAGTCCCGGAATTCCGCTGTAGATGGCTCCGAGAGCGGGTCCCGCTTGCCACGCGCCCTGGCCGGCGCTTTTGGAAGTCGCCGTCGGAAATACAAAGGTCGGTCCCACACCGATCAGGAGCCCGGTTTTATCCCGGTCTGGCCACGGTAGAACCGCGATGTCGAACATCGGCAGATCACCGAACTCGGTCCGCATTCCACCTCGCGAGCTTGGCACTGTTACCAATGAAAGTGTCGGCCGGACCAACTGAGTAAATGGTAGCAAGGTGTTTGCCGGTATACGCGGAATCACTGGCCGGATGACGAGTTGGTTGGTCTCATCATTTCTGACGCATGCTTGTGGCGCGCAAGGTCCGTAATTGGCCGGCGTGTAGCTATCCCGGACGACCACCTGCGGCAGGGTCGTCAACGGATCGGTGAAGTCCCGCTCCAGCTTCTCTTCGTCAGATAGTGTCGATTGAGCCTGGACGAATCCGGCACCTGTGCCGATCGTCCATAAGAGCATCAGTAATGCAGCGAGCGCTCCGGGAGCTTTCATCAACGTCACCCAGCTCGCTATCGGCGTTGCACTTATTGCAGCGCGGTCGCTAAACGACTCGGGCTCAAGTCGCTTTTTAGGCGGCCACTGCGGACGGCCTTGACGAAGCTCGCATAGTCGCGCTCGACCTGATCCGCGTAACCGACGGCGTAGTCTCCAATCGCCTCGTCAAAATGATCGATGCTGCCCAGATACCCCGCTATCATCGCCGCATCACCTGCTTTGTCGTGAGCCCGCGCGAGCGCCAAACCGCAGAGTGTGGCATACGTCCGCATTACCTGCGGAGTCTGGGTTTCGACAGCGGGGGCAACCTTCATATCCCGCAGCTGGCGGACGTAGAAGTCGTGGCCGCCGATGCCCCTGGACCAGCCCAGGAAGATGTCGCTCGCCGACTGCATCAGGCGCTGCCCGACCACGACGCGTTGGCCGTTGTGTGCTACGTGCGCACCGCCGGTATACCGTTCGAGCACCGAGGGACGCGCTTCTTTGATCTGGAGGAACAAGGGATCGTCGACGGCAGCAAGGAAAAGTGCGACGAAGCAGCGCGTGCCGACGCTCCCTACGCCCACGACCTTTAGCGCTCCGTCGACGAATTTGAAACGATCGAACAGCACGCGACGCTCCTCAGCGAGAGTTTTGCGATACAGCTTCAGGAAGGCGGCGACTTCGCGGGCATTCGCTAGGCCGGCGTGGTAGAGGAGCGGGGGTTGGTCGACGATGCGCGGCAGACCCGTGGACGGGCTGGTGATCTTGTGGAAGAGGTGTTCCTGGGTTCCTTTGCCCGCTTCAGTGACCCTCTTCTTTACGCGGCCGATTAGTTCGGCATTCTTGCCGGCGAGCGCAAGCACGTCTTCGAGAGTAATCCTGAAGTACCACGCTTCGAGGACGCCGGTCCCCACGCGCTTTTTCATTGACTCCCGATATGACGCGACGGCCTGAACCGCCATCTCTCTTGCTTGACCCGGCCGGAATCCCCGCCAACGCGCCGCGATAACGAAGCTCGCCGCGAGCCGCTTCAGATCCCATTCAAAAGGTGCCGGCAAGGTCTCGTCAAAATCGTTGATATCGAAGGCGAGACTCCGCTCGGGCGTGGCGAACCCGCCGAAATTCATGAGATGACAGTCGCCGCAGGCCTGAACGATTATCCCGCTCTTTGGGGTGCCAGCAAGGTCGTACGCTTGTATCGCGGCTGTGCCTCGAAAGTACGCAAACGCAGACTGGAGCATCCGCCCGTGGCGAACCGGGACC
>Ga0181523_10002774_pt1 | contig 16558 bp, 8 predicted proteins | sample PEATcosm2014_Bin_43_FD_119752 | JGI IMG/M metagenome (GOLD analysis project Ga0181523, IMG submission 119752) | Peatland microbial communities from MTU Mesocosm Facility, Houghton, MI, USA - PEATcosm2014_Bin05_30_metaG | ecosystem: Environmental > Terrestrial > Soil > Wetlands > Peat | place...
ATGTCGATTGGGGCGATCTGATCTACTACTTTGGCGACGACCCGCACACCAAGAGCATCCTGATCTACATGGAATCGGTGGGAGACGCTCGGTCGTTCTTGTCGGCAGCTCGTGAGGTGGCACTGAGCAAGCCGATTATCGTGATCAAAGCCGGGCGCTCGGAAGCGGCTTCGCGAGCTGCAGCTTCGCACACCGGCGCGCTCACGGGCAGCGACGAAGTGTTGGACGCTGCCTTCCGCCGCTCGGGAGTTTTGCGGGTTCACAATATCGCGGATCTTTTCTATATGGCGGAAGTCCTCAGCCGACAGCCTCGCCCCAAGGGTCCGCGGCTTACGATTCTGACCAATGCGGGCGGGCCCGGGGTATTGGCCACCGACTCTCTGGTGGCGAATGGTGGAGAACTGGCTGAGCTTTCTCCGGAGAGTTTGCAACGCCTGGATGAGTTCCTTCCACCGCACTGGAGTCATAGCAATCCGATTGATGTTCTCGCCGACACCGATTCCGAGCGCTACACCCGCGCCCTGGAAACTGCTTCAAAAGACCCGAACAGCGATGGACTGCTGGTCATTCTTGTGCCGCAAGCAATGGCTGACCCCGCGCAGGTCGCGGAGCGCATGAAAGCTTATGCCAAGGGACCGAAGCCGGTTCTCGCGTGTTGGATGGGAGGAAACAGCGTGGCTGCTGGAGAAGCTATTCTGAATTCGGCGGGCATTCCGACGTTTTCTTATCCCGATACCGCCGCGCGGGCTTTCACCTACATGTGGCGATACACGTATAACCTGCGCGGGCTCTACGAGACTCCCCTACTGGCTGAGCAGTCTGAGGTAGAGGGCGAATCGCGAAATCAGGTCGAGCAGATCATTCAGAATGCGCGAAGGAACGGCCGCGTTCTGCTCAACGAGGTGGAATCGAAACGGCTGTTGTCGCTATATGGCATCCCCGCGGTGGAGACGCGGGCCGCGGTCAGCGAGGACGAGGCGGCTGCGATTGCTTCGGAGATTGGGTTTCCGGTAGTACTCAAGGTCTTCTCCGAAACCATCACGCACAAGACGGACGTGGGCGGCGTCAAGCTCAACTTGCGCGATGAAGCGGCGGTGCGCTCTGCCTATCGCGCCATCCAGTCTTCGGTGGCGGAGAAAGCTGGCTCGGGTCAATTCTCCGGGGTCGCGTTTTCCGGTGTAACCGTGCAACCGATGGTGAAGCTCGATGGATACGAATTGATCCTCGGCAGCAGCATCGACCCACAGTTTGGGCCAGTTATCCTGTTCGGTTCTGGCGGGCAACTGGTCGAAGTGTATCGCGATCACGCGCTGGCGCTTCCCCCACTGAACACGACGCTCGCACAACGAATGATGGAGCAAACCCGAGTCTTCACCGCGCTGAAGGGCGTCCGCGGACGCAAGCCGGTCAACCTGGTGGCACTGGAGAACCTGCTGGTCCGCTTCAGCCAGCTGGTGCTCGAACAGCGTTGGATTGCGGAAATTGACATCAATCCCCTGCTGGCTTCACCGGAGCGCCTGCTCGCCCTCGATGCCAGAATCGTGTTGCACGGACCTGGCGTAACCCTCGACCAGTTGCCCAAGGCTGCGATCCGTCCCTATCCCCGGCGGTATGTCTCGTCCTGGACGATGAAGGATGGAACTCAGGTAACGATTCGCCCGATCCGCCCCGAAGACGAACCTCTGATCGCCAAGTTTCATGAGACGCTTTCCGATCGCAGCGTCTATTTGCGCTACTTCTGCTCGCTTAGCTTGAGCCGGCGCGTGGCCCATGAGCGGCTGTTGCGCATCTGTTTTGGCGATTACGACCGCGAAATGGCACTGGTCGCCGAGCACACCGATCCTGGCACGGGAGAGCGGCGGATTCTTGGAGTTGGACGGATGAACAAACTTCACTCCAGGAATGAAGCGGAAGTCGCGGCGCTGGTTACTGATAAGTATCAAAAGCTGGGGTTGGGACACGAATTGCTGCGGCGCGTCGTCCAGATTGCCCGCGATGAGAAGGTAGGGCGCGTGTCGGCGGAAATGTTGCCCGACAACATCGCGATGCAGGCGGTATTTCGACGGTTGGGCTTTCGTATTAAAGCGGATGAGGATTTGAGTTCGTTGTTTGCGACCATGGACCTCTGAGTTCTCTCGCCCCGTTGTCATCTCGCACGCAGTCTGCTGCAAACGGCAGATCCCTCACTTCGTTCGGGATGACAAGAATTGGCATTTCCCGCTTGTGACGCACATCACACCTCCCTGTGAGCCATGTCCCCGACAATATCGCTTCGTTCCTTCATTCTCTGTATAGAGCCATTCTCTCGGAAACATCGGGGCTATAAAGAAGTCATAAGGGGATGCCATGAAGCGTAAGTTCAAGACCATGGACGGCAATGAGGCAGTCGCAAATGTCGCGTATCGCCTCAGTGAAGTCATCGCCATTTATCCCATCACACCGTCGTCAAACATGGGAGAATGGGCCGACCAATGGGCGTCGGAAGAGGTGCCGAACCTCTGGGGTAGCGTTCCCCACGTGATCGAAATGCAAAGCGAAGGCGGCGCTGCCGGAGCCGTGCATGGCGCACTGCAGACCGGAGCCCTGTCCACGACCTTCACGGCTTCGCAAGGGCTGCTGCTGATGATCCCTAATATGAACAAGATCGCGGGCGAACTTACGCCTACGGCATTTCACGTCAGCGCGCGCACAGTTGCAACCCACGCCCTCTCGATTTTTGGCGATCACTCGGATGTGATGTTCTGCAGAACCACGGGATTTGCCATGCTCTCGTCGAACTCGGTGCAGGAGGCCATGGACCTGGCCCTGGTGGCGCACGCCGCCACGCTTGAGACCCGCATCCCTTTCCTGCATTTTTTTGACGGCTTCCGTACTTCGCATGAAGTCAACAAAATCGAGATGCTCACCGAAGACGACATGACCGCCCTCATCAACATGGATCGGGTCGTCGAGCATCGGCAGCGAGCGCTTTCTCCGGACCATCCGGTGTTGCGCGGAACGGCGCAGAATCCTGACGTCTACTTTCAGGCTCGGGAAGCCTGCAATCCTTTCTATGACGCGTGTCCGGATAAGGTGCAGGCGGTGATGGATAAGTTTTCCCAGGTGGTGGGGCGTTCGTATCACCTGTTCGACTATGTGGGCGCGCCGGATGCGGAGCGCGTGATCGTCATGATGGGCTCGGGCGCGGAGACGGCGCATGAGACGGTTGACCATTTGAACAGCAAGGGCGAGAAGGTTGGCTTGCTGAAAGTGCGGCTGTACCGGCCGTTCTCGGTCAAGCGATTCCTTGAGGCCCTGCCCGCGACCGTGCGCAAGATTGCGGTGCTTGATCGGACCAAAGAAGCTGGCGCGGGGAGAGAGCCGCTGTATCTTGACGTCGTCAGCTCGATTCAGGAAGGAATCAAGCTGGGCTATGGAAGGCTGAAGGCAGCGCCGGAAACGATTGGGGGACGTTACGGTCTCTCCTCCAAAGAATTCACGCCGGCGATGGTAAAAGCCGTTTATGACAACCTGGCCGCGGCGAAACCTAAGGACCACTTCACCGTCGGCATTCAGGACGACGTGAGCCACACGAGTCTGGATTATGATTCCGAATTTTCCATTGAGCCCGAGAGCGTGGTGCGAGCTATGTTCTACGGTCTGGGCGCGGACGGAACGGTGGGAGCGAATAAGAACTCGATCAAGATCATCGGCGAAAACACCGACAACTACGGGCAGGGGTACTTCGTCTACGACTCGAAGAAGTCGGGCGCGATGACGGTTTCGCATCTGCGTTTCGGTCCGCAGCCGATTCGATCTAGCTACCTGATATCGAAGGCGAACTTCGTGGCTTGCCATCAGTGGATTTTTCTTGAGCGCTACGACATGCTCAGCACGCTCGTGCCGGGCGGCGTTTTCCTGCTTAATAGTCCGTTTAGTAAGGACGAGGTCTGGGATCATCTGCCGCGCGAAGTGCAGACGCAACTGATTGCCAGGAAGGCTCGCTTCTTCATCATTGACGCGTATCAGGTGGCACGCGACACCGGCATGGGCTCGCGCATGAACACCATTCTGCAGACTTGCTTTTTCGCCATCTCGAAGGTTCTGCCCCGCGATCAGGCGATCGAAGCCATTCGCGAGTCTATCCGCTACACCTACGGCAAAAAGGGTGACGAGGTGGTACAGCAAAACTTGCGCGCCGTGGATGAAACGCTGGCCCACATGTTCGAAGTCAGTGTGCCCGAAAAAGTCACGAGCAAAACCGAAATGCCCGCCGCGTTCGCCGCGGGGGCTCCCAAGTTCGAGCGCGATGTGCTGGGCGTAATCTACGCTGGCCACGGCGATGAGATACCCGTGAGCGCTTTCCCCGTGGACGGAACGTTTCCCACCGGCACCGCAAAATGGGAGAAGCGCAACATCGCGCTTGAGATTCCTGCCTGGGACACGAAGATCTGTATTCAGTGTGGCAAGTGCGCCATGGTCTGCCCCCATGCCGTGATCCGCATCAAGGTCTACGACTCGAAAGAACTGGAGGGCGCGCCCGCGACTTTCAAGTCTTCCGACACGCGAGACAAGGAATGGGCGGGCTTAAAGTACACCATTCAGGTTGCCCCCGAAGACTGCACTGGATGCGGCATCTGCGTTGATATCTGTCCGGCTAAGAACAAGAGCGAAGTCCGCTTGAAAGCGATCAACATGGTGCCACAGCCACCGCTGCGCGAGCCGGAGCGGGAGAATTGGGACTTCTTCCTTAAGATTCCGGAACTGGATCGGCGGAAGATCAAAGTCACGAACATCCGGCAGCAACAGATACAGGAACCTTTGTTTGAATTTTCGGGAGCTTGTTCGGGATGCGGCGAGACGCCTTATCTGAAGCTGGTGTCGCAGCTGTTTGGAGATCGCGCCGTGATTGCCAATGCAACTGGCTGCTCTTCGATCTACGGCGGGAACTTGCCGACTACGCCTTGGGCTAAGAATGGCGACGGACGCGGACCGGCTTGGTCGAATTCGCTGTTTGAGGACAACGCCGAATTCGGCTTGGGATTCAGGCTCTCCATTGACAAGCAGACGGAATTCGCGCATGAGTTGGTGCGGCGTTTGTCTGCTTCTATCGGAGAAGAACTGGTCAAGGCTCTGCTCGAGGCCCCGCAGAAAGACGCGGCGGACATTTTCGAGCAGCGTCAGCGCGTCGAACTGCTGCAGGAAAAACTGCGGGGTGTGAACTCTCCGGATGCCAAGCAACTGCGTGCGCTTGCCGACATGCTGGTGAAGAAGAGCGTTTGGATCGTAGGCGGCGATGGCTGGGCTTACGACATCGGCTACGGCGGTCTGGACCACGTGCTGGCCAGCGGACGCAACGTGAACGTGCTGGTGCTCGACACCGAGGTCTATTCCAACACCGGCGGCCAGGCGTCGAAATCCACGCCTCGCGCTGCCGTGGCCAAGTTCGCAGCGGGAGGCAAACCGGGGCCTAAGAAAGATCTGGGGCTGATGGCCATGAGCTATGGCAATGTCTATGTGGCGAGCGTGGCCATGGGCGCCAAGGACGAACACACGCTCAAGGCTTTTCTGGAAGCTGAAGCCTACGACGGACCCAGCCTCATCATTGCTTATTCGCACTGCATTGCCCACGGCATCGACATGACGACGGCAATGTCGGACCAGAAGGTCGCGGTCGACTCGGGACAGTGGTTGCTCTATCGGTATCATCCGGAGCGTACGCTTGCCGGGGAGAATCCGTTGCTGCTGGATTCCCGTACTCCTAACCGCAAAGTCAAAGACTGGCTGCTGCAGCAGACGCGCTTCAAGATGCTCCAGAAGAGTCACCCTGAACACGCCAAACTTCTGTGGCAGGAGGCGCAGCAGGATGCCGACACTCGCTATCGTATGTACGAGTATCTGGCACAACGTAAAACAGGACAGGCTGCGGCTCCGGCGGAGACGCGGCATGATCCGCCGGTGGTGGTAGAGACGGTGAAATCCTAATCACAGGGGCACAGAAGAACACCGGAAACCCTACATACACTGCACGAAGAGGAAACATCATGGATCTCAGCACTAAATATCTTGGCATGCAGTTGCGTACGCCGCTGGTCGCCTCCGCATCTCCGCTCTCGCAGGAAATCAGCGGCATCCGTGCCCTTGAAGATGCCGGCGCTTCCGCCGTCGTGCTCTATTCCCTGTTCGAAGAACAACTCCACAAGGAAGCGCTTGATCTTGAACTCCACCTCAACGCCGGTACCGAGAGTTTTGCCGAGTCGATTACTTACTTCCCCCACACCAGCGAATTCCACACCGGACCCGAGGGTTATCTGGATCACATTCGCAAGGCCAAGGACGCGGTCGACATACCGATTATCGCCAGCCTCAATGGTTCGACGCTGGGCGGCTGGACCCGATATGCCAAGCAGGTCGAGCAGGCCGGAGCCGACGCGATTGAGTGCAATCTCTACTTTATTCCGACAAATATGGAAGTTTTAGGATCCCAGGTCGAGGAGGACTACCTGGGCATTCTCCGGGAAGTGAAAACTTCGGTTCACATTCCGGTCACCGCCAAGCTCAGTCCCTTTTTCAGTAACTTGGCGAATGTAGCAAAGCGGCTCGACCAGATGGGCACCGACGGCCTGGTGCTGTTCAACCGCTTTTACCAGCCCGACATCGACCTGGAAGAACTGGAAATTAAGCCTAACGTGCTGCTCAGCAGTCCGCATGAGCTGCGGCTGCCGCTGACTTGGATCGGCATTCTTTATGGGCGCATACGGGCCAGCCTGGCGGCTACCACCGGCGTGCATGGAGCGGAAGACGTCATCAAGCTGCTCATGGTTGGCGCCGACGTAACCATGATGTGCTCGGCTCTGTTGCGGCATGGAATCGGGCATCTGCGGCATGTTGAACGCGGCGTTGTCGCGTGGATGGAAGAACACGAGTATGAGTCGGTGCAGCAGATGCAAGGCAGCATGAGCCAGCTGCGCTGCCCGGATCCGACCGCGTTTGAGCGCGCGCAGTACATGAGGGCGGTCAAAGGACTAGCGCACGTGCTGCAGGCGGAACGCGTGCACGGATAGCTTCCGCGTCACCGTGTTGCCTTAGCGGCTAAGCCCGACGCTGAAAACAAGCCACTTACAGCAACGCTGAAGCGCCGCGCCGCCCAAAATCAAGTTACGTGTGATCTTGCTCTCCCCCACACGTGATGAATGTCACAGCCGTCGGCCCTCGCATTCCGGACAATATTCTTTAGGCAATCTAAGTGGAGACAAATGTTCAAAATTCTGCACGCTGAGTTCCTTGCGCCTGGCATCAAGAGGTTTGTCATCGAGGCGCCTCGCATTGCACGTAAGCAAAAACCAGGGCAGTTCGTAATCCTGAGGCTGTACGAGCAGGGTGAGCGGATTCCGATCACTATCGAACACTCCGATCCCGAGGCGGGCACGATTCGCATTGTGGTGCAGTCGGCCGGCAAGACTACCAACTTGCTTAACGCGCTGACTACGGGCGACAGCATTCTGGATGTGGTGGGGCCGTTGGGAAAGCCTTCGGAGATTGAAAAGTTCGGCACGGTGGTGGTGATGGGCGGCGGCGTGGGCACGGCGATGACTTATCCGACGGCGGCGGCGCTGAAGCGCGCGGGCAATCGCGTGATCTCAATCGTCGGCGCTCGCAACAAAGAGCTGGTCATCCTGGAGCGCGAACTGCGCGAGGTCAGCGATGCGCTGATGATTACTACCGATGACGGGAGCTATGCCGATAAGGGCTTTGTCACGGATAAGCTGCGGCAATTGATCGAGAACGGCACGCGCATCGATCTGGTGTTGGCAATCGGCCCCATTCCGATGATGAGGGCGGTGGCGGAGATGACGCGTAAAGAGAAAATCCGCACCATCGTCAGCCTAAACCCGATCATGATCGACGGCACCGGCATGTGCGGCGGCTGCCGGGTGCTGGTTGACGGAAAGAGTGAGTTCGCCTGCGTGGACGGTCCAGAGTTCGATGCCCATCGCGTGGATTTCGCGGTGCTGGTGCAGCGCAATTCAATGTACCGGACAGCGGAACAGAAATCGATGGCAGAATTCCAACGCGATACGGAGTCGCAGGTCGAGAGCGTTCGCGCCGGACAGGCGCATACATGCGCCCTACAAGGAGAAGTCCGTTGACAGAAACCACCAAGAAGGCTTCGTTGAATGTCTTGCCGCTGAAAGAGCGGATGAAGGTGCCTCGGCAGCACATGCCAGAGCAGCCTGCGCTGGAGCGTGCCCACAATTTCACCGAAGTGAACCTGGGCTATTCCGAGGAACTGGCGCGGCAGGAAGCGATGCGCTGCCTGGCTTGCGCCAAGCCGGTGTGCACAAACGACTGTCCGGTGGGCGTCAAAGTGAAAGAGTTCGTGGAGTTGATCGTGGCGGGAGACTTCATGGGCGCGGCGGCGAAGATCCGCGAAGACAACGTGCTGCCGGCGATCACCGGGCGGGTGTGTCCGCAGGAAGACCACTGTGAGGGTGGCTGCTTAATGGGCAAGAAGGTGCAGCCGCTGGGAATTGGGTATCTGGAGCGCTTTGTTGCTGACTACGAACAGCGGCACCTCGATATCAGCAATCTGCCCAAAGCTCCGCCTACGGGAAAGAAAGTTGCCATCGTAGGTAGCGGCCCCTCGGGATTGACGGCGGCCGGCGATCTGGTGCAGAAGGGACACCAGGTGCATGTATTCGAGGCGCTGCACGAGATCGGAGGCGTGCTCGTATATGGCATTCCAGAATTCCGGCTGCCCAAGGCGATCATTCGTCAGCAAGTCGATTACATGCGCGCCATGGGCGTGGAGTTTGAGACCGACGTGGTCGTGGGACGCACGGTCACCATCGACGAACTGATGGAAGAGGAAGGCTACGACGCGGTGTTTATCGGCACCGGCGCGGGGCTGCCGCAGTTCATGGGCATTCCCGGCGAACATCTGAATGGCGTCTATTCGGCAAACGAATTCTTGACCCGCATCAACCTGATGCACGCCTATGAGTTTCCCAGATACGACGAGCCCATGCTGGATTTCCGCGGCAAGAATGTGGCCGTGATCGGCGGCGGGAACACGGCGCTGGATGCGATCCGGTCGGCGTTGCGGCTGGGTGCGGGGAAGGCGTTCATTCTCTATCGCCGCAGCGAGGCTGAGATGCCGGCACGCAAGGAAGAGGTGAAGCACGCCCAGCAAGAAGGGATCGAATTCCAGGTACTTGCTGCGCCGCTCGAGTTCCTCGACGATGGCAAGGGGTGGTTGGCTGGAGCGCGCTGCCAGAAGATGGCCCTGGGCGAGCCGGATGCTTCCGGGAGACGGCGTCCAGTTCCGATTGAAGGCTCCGAATACGAAATTCCTCTGGCAGTGGCGGTCATTGCCATTGGGACCAGCGCTAATCCGATTGTCCAGAGCACTACGCCGGGTTTGAAGACGAACAAGCGAAATTACATTGAAGCGGATCCGACGACGCAGCGCACGTCGCGAAAAGGGGTCTTCGCGGGTGGGGACATCGTCACCGGAAGTGCAACGGTGATTCTGGCCATGGGCGCGGGACGGCGGGCTGCGAAATCGATCCATGAATATTTGACGACGGAGTCTCTGCCCACTCCAGGCACTTGGTAAGAGCTTGAATTGCAGGAGCTTACGCTATAGGAGCCGATGTGACGCACCTCACTATGCCGGTTGCGCACGGTCACAGTCCTGGCGATAGAGAGGGTTTCCAATCAAAAGAGGAAGGGTACGGGCGGCCGGACTATGGGTTGCGCCCTGGGGTACCTCTGGTGCGGAAATGATGGGTTTAGACCGCACAGACCGGGGGTAAGAATGTCGATGTCGTGGGAACTTGATTACAAGAGCAAGTTGCAAACCCCTGACGAGGCGCTGCGGTGCGTGGAATCGGGGATGCGGGTGTATATCCAGCCCGGATGCGCCGAACCTGAGACCCTGGTAGAGGCGCTGATGCGCCGTGGCCCCTTTGTGGGAGACGTGGAAGTGGTTCACATGTTGACCATGGGAGCTGCGCCTTATGTGGCTCCGGAGATGGCGGGACATTTCCGGCACAATGCAGTGTTCATCGGCGCCAATGTGCGCCAGGCCATCAACGAAGGGCGGGCCGACTACACGCCCATTTACCTGAGTGAGATTGAAGAGCTTTTCGAGAGCGGGGCCATGCCCATTGATGTGGCCTTGCTGGAACTCTCGCCTCCGGACTCGCACGGGTTCTGCAGCTTCGGGGTGGGAGTGGATACGTCGCTGACTGCGGCCAAATATGCGAAGTACGTGGTGGCGCAGATCAACGATCAAATGCCGCGCACTTACGGAGACAGCTTCATCCACGTGACTGATCTTGACGCAATCGTGGATTCGTCCCGTCCGCTGTGCGCCATGAAGTCGCCGCAAATCACCGACATGCACCGGGCCATCGCGACCAACGTTGCGGGACTGATTGAAGACGGAGCAGTGCTGCAGACCGGTATCGGCGGAATTCCGGATGCGGTGCTGCCGCTGCTCATGGATCGCAAGGATCTCGGCGTGCACAGCGAACTGGTTTCCGATGGCGTGATTCCTTTGATCGAAGCGGGAGTGCTCACGGGAGCACGGAAAAACTTCAAGCCGCGGAAGATTATCCTGGGATTTGCTCTCGGCACAAAACAGTTGTTTAACTTCCTGGACAACAATCCCATCTTCGAATTCCACCCCACGTCCTACACCAACGATCCCGGATTAATTGCCCGTAACGACAACATGGTGGCCATTAACTCGGCGCTGCAGGTTGATCTCACCGGTCAGGTCTGCTCCGATTCGATTGGCAACCAGTTCTATAGCGGCATTGGCGGGCAGGTGGACTTCATTCGCGGAGCCTCGCGCTCGAAGGGTGGCAAACCGATCATTGCGATCTCCTCGACCGCCAAGAACGGTGCGATTTCGCGGATTGTGCCCATGCTGAGCCCGGGCGCGGGAGTGGTTACTTCGCGTGGACTGATCCGCTACGTGGTGACGGAATACGGGGTCGCGTATCTGCACGGCAAGAGCATACGGGAACGGGCACAGGCGCTGATCAACATTGCACACCCCAAGTTTCGGGAAGAGCTTTACGAATACTGCGAGAAAACCAGATGGCTGCAGCGGCCTCTGGTGGTAGCTGAATCTGATTTCCAAATTCAGCCAATACACGGCCTTTAGCCGGGAGACAGCGGTACCGGCGGGAACGGTAACGAGGTGAAGCATGGCAGGCCAAGCGCGCGGTAAGGTCGCGGTCGATGTCGAGGAATGCAAGGGGTGCGGGTTGTGTGTGGAGTCTTGTCCGCCGAAGTGTTTGGAACTGGCGCCAGAGTTGAATGTTAACGGATTTCATCCGGCGCGCTACACCGGGCACGACTGCACGGGTTGCGGAATCTGCTTTTATTGCTGCCCGGAGCCGGGCGCGATTACGGTCTACCGCATCAAGGCGAAGCCAAAGGCGTTGGCGTCGACATCGACTTCGTTGCAAGGAGGCGAACATGCGGCAGCTCTGTAAAGGCAACGTGGCGGTGGTAAAGGGCGCGATCCTGGCAGGATGTCGCGGGTACTACGGATATCCGATTACTCCCGCCAGCGAAATCGCCGAGGCGGCGGCGCTCTACTTCCCGCAGGTTGGCGGAACATTTATTCAAGCGGAGAGCGAAGTCGCCGCCATCAACATGGTTTATGGGGCAGCGGCGGCTGGGGTGCGCGTCATGAGTGGATCCTCCGGGCCTGGCCTCAGCCTGATGCAGGAAGGTATGTCTTATCTGGCCGGCTCGGAACTGCCGTGCGTGATCGTGGATGTGATGCGTGGTGGACCTGGCCTCGGCAACATTGCGCCCGAACAGAGCGACTATTTCGCCATGGTGAAGGGCGGTGGCCACGGCAATTACCGAAATATCGTGCTGGCTCCGGCATCGGTACAGGAGATGGCCGATCTCACCATGCTGGCATTCGAGCTCGCCGACAAATACCGCAATCCTGCAGTTGTGCTGACCGATGGCTTCGTCGGGCAAATGATGGAGCCGCTCGAGCTCGCGTGTCCCGAGAAAGATCTTGAGATTCAGCCGCCGGAAAAACCTTGGGCGGTAAAGGGAACGCCGGAGACGCGGGCTAACCTGATCAGTTCTATTTTTCTCGAAACCGATGAGTTGGAAGAGCACCAGCGCAAAATGGAAGCCAAGTATATCCGCGCGCAGGCAGCTGAGCCGCGCTGCGAAGTTTGCCGCACTGACGACGCCGAGGTGCTGCTGGTTGGTTACGGCATTGTGTCGCGAGTGTTGCTTTCAACGGTGGAAGCGCTGCGCAAGGACGGCGTGAAAGCGGGGCTGTTCCGGCCGATCACGCTGTGGCCCTATCCTGTGAAAGAGCTGGTGCACGCGGCGCGCAACGTCCAAAAGGTGCTGGTCGTCGAATTGAGCAACGGACAAATGGTGGAAGATGTGCGCCTGGCGCTGAACGGCAAGGTGCCAGTGGAGTTTTACGGCCGGGTAGGTGGCAACGTGCCCTCGGTCCGAGAGTTGCAGGAACAAGTGATGACACGCATGGCCGTGGCGGTCTGAGACCAGGTCCGGCGCGGGTCGGGTGCGAAGGGGATAAAGAAAATGGCAAACGAGAGCGTGATCGGCGTGGCGAATCCGGAAATCAAATCCGAAGCGAGCCCCGAGGTCGACCTCAAGGCCGATCTCAAAGTTAATGACGGCGGATACGAAACCGTCCACTCCAAGTCTCCGCTGTTCTTTGACCTCTACGAGCGCAAGTCAGAGTTGAAGCACCAGACTCATTACTGTCCGGGTTGCGGGCACGGAGTGGCGCACAAGCTGATTGCCGAAGCGTTGCAGGATCTGGGGCTGCAGGATAAGACGATCCTGGTGAGTCCGGTGGGTTGCTCGGTGTTTGCTTACTACTATTTTGACGTGGGCAACGTGCAGGTGGCGCATGGGCGCGCGCCGGCTGCGGCGACGGCGATCAAACGATCTTGTTCGGATAAGATCGTCATTTCCTATCAGGGTGACGGAGACCTGGCAGCAATCGGCACGGCTGAGATCGTGCATGCGGCTAACCGCGGAGAGAAGATTACCGTATTTTTCGTCAACAACGGAATCTATGGGATGACGGGCGGACAAATGGCCCCAACAACCCTGGTCGGGCAGAAGAGCACAACTTCACCGTGGGGCCGGCGGCCATCCAACGAAGGCTTCCCTATCCATGTGGCGGAACTTCTGGCCACGCTCGATGCGCCGGCGTATATCGAACGCGTGGCGCTCTCGGACAATAAGAACATCATGAAAGCGCGGCGGGCGATTCGTAAGGCGCTCGAGATCCAGCGTGACGGGGTTGGCTTTTCATTTGTTGAAATCCTTTCGCCGTGTCCGACCATCTGGGGCAAGGACCCGGTGGAAGCGCGGAGCTGGGTTCTCGAGAAGATGACGCCAACTTTTCCGCTAAATGTTTTTCGCGATCGGCGGCCGGAAATGCCGGTGGAAAACGAGCCGCCGCAACGGCCGGTAGCGGACGTGCTGGAGATCAGTCCGAAGGCGGGGGCGTGTGATGTTTCCAAAGCAAAGCACGGCCATCACTCTAAAGACCTCAAGATCAAGATCGCGGGCTTTGGAGGACAGGGCGTGCTGCTGATGGGGCAACTCCTCATCGAAATGGGAATGCGGGAAGGTCTGGAAGTGAGCTGGCTGCCGTCGTATGGACCGGAGATGCGTTCGGGCAGCGCGCACTGCCACGTGTGCTTGTCGAAACAGCGGATTGGGACTCCGCTGATCTCGCACCCGGATGTGCTGGTTGCGATGAATGAGTACTCGCTGCGGAAGTTTGCCCACGAGGTAGTGAGCGGCGGAATCATTCTTTATAATGGCGCCAGCCTTCCTGTCGACTTTTATGCACCGGAACAACAGGTGGTCGCGATTCCGGCGGCGGAGATGGCGGATAAACTCGGTTCCACGAAGGCAGCCAACATCGTGCTGATGGGTGCGTTACTCGAAGAAACGGAGTGTCTGGCTCCCGGAACTGCATTGAGCGTGCTTGAAGACAAAGTTAAGAAACTCGCTCTGCTCGATATTGACCGCAAGGCGCTCACCGCGGGACGCCTGTTTATCGATGAGCAGGCGCATATTGGCGCCGTCAGTCAGCCGGACGGCTTCGCTTAGCATCTAAATTGGAGAGCCGGTCCCGCCCGGCAGGACGGGCGAGGCGTCCGTCGCTCCACCGTGCTGCGTATTGGGAGGGCTTGCCATGTCGACTGCCTGGACATCGCGTTACGCGCTGCGCACCAAGGGCATCACCAGTTCTGCGATCCGCCAGTTGTTAAAGGTCACGCAGCGACCGGAAATGATTTCTTTTGGAGGCGGGCTCCCTGCCCCCGATGTTTTCCCCGTCCAGCGCTTTGAAGAAGCCTGCCACAAGGTACTTACCGAGCAGGCAGCTCAAGCCTTGCAGTATGGGGAATCCGAGGGTTACGCGCCACTGCGCGAACTGATTGCGAACAACACGGCGCGCTACGGAATCAAGGCGAAGGTGGAAAACGTCCTGATCACTTCCGGCTCACAGCAGGCCCTTGACTTGATCGGCAAGCTGTTTATCAATCGCGGGGACCGCGTGCTGGTGGAAGCGCCGACTTATCTCGGTGCGCTGCAGGCTTTCAATGTGTATGGCGCGGAATACGTGTCGGTTCCGATCGACGACGATGGGCTGCGTACCGACTTGATGGAGGAGCCGTTGCGGTCCGGCCCTAAGTTCATGTATGTACTGCCGAACTTTCAGAATCCGGCAGGAACCACTTTGTCGGAGGTGCGTCGGCATGAAGTCGTGCTGCTGGCGGACCGGTTCGGCATTCCGATTATCGAAGATGACCCGTACGGGCAGTTGCGCTATGAAGGCGAACACCTGCCCCCGCTGGTTGTGCTCGACCGCGAGAACCTGCGCGGCGATCAAGGCTATTCCGTTGGCAACGTTATTTACCTGAGCACGTTCTCGAAGACGCTGGCTCCAGGGCTTCGATTGGGATGGATTGTTGCCCCTCCCGAGGTCATCAGCAAGCTGACGCAACTGAAGCAAGGCGCCGACCTGCACACCTCCACCTTTACTCAGTTCGTGGCTTATGAAGTCGCGCGCGATGGCTTTCTCGACAAGCACGTCAAGCTGATTCGTCAGGTATATCGCGAACGGCGCGACGTCATGCTTCAGGCCCTACAGGAGTTCTTCCCGCCGGAAGTAACCTGGACTCATCCTCAGGGAGGGCTATTTCTTTGGGTTACCCTACCCGAAGGATTGGACATGCAGGCGATTTTCAAATCGGCGATCGAGCAGAATGTGGCGTTCGTGCCGGGCGATTCCTTTTACGCCAACGATGGCCAGAAGAACGATGGGCGCGAAGGCTCGCGCCATATGCGATTGAACTTTTCGAATGCTGCCCCGGAGCAGATACGCGAAGGGATTCGGCGGCTGGCTGCGGCGGTGAAGAAGCATCTTACCGGCACGGCCGTGCGAATAAAGCTGCCGCTTGGGGTGTAGGGACTTCAGCTATGTCAAGCGCATGGAAACTCCTGTCGCGTGGACTTCAATAATTTCCACGGGACCGCATTACCAGTTTACGAAAGCAGCGACAGCCCAATCTACTCCAGCACAAAAATATTCTTCCCGGCGCACATCTGCTTCAGGATCTTCGGCCAAACGGTTACGCTGACTTCTCCAAGATGGGCTTTGCGGAGCAACAGCATTAACGTGCGCGACTGGCCGATTCCTCCCCCAATCGAGAGCGGTATCTCGTTCTTCAGGATCGCCTGGTGATAGGGAAGTTGCATGAAGTCCAGTTGCTTCGACATCGTCAACTGCTGCTTCAGAGTCTCGGCCGTGACCCTTATCCCCATCGATGTCAATTCATGACGACGCTTGGTAACCTCGTTCCACACCAGGATGTCGCCATTCAGCCCGTGCGTATCTTTGCCGGTCTGATCGTGAGTGTCGGTGACCCAGTCGTCGTAATCGGCGGCGCGCATTTCATGGGGATAACCATCCTTCAACGGCCAGCCAATGCCAATGATGAAAACCGCGGGATACTTTTGCAGGACGGCGGTCTCGCGCTGCTTGCGCGGCAGGTCGGGATACATTTCCAGAATTTCCTCGGCGTGCAGGAAGGTTAACTTCTCGGGCAGATTCGGACAACGCGAGTCTTTCAGTTGCGGGTACAGGAATTGGGCGAACTTTTCCGCGCCTACGATTACTTTCCAGATTTTGCTGACAATCGCCTTCAGGAAGTCGAGGTTGCGCTGCTCGGCGGTGATGACGCGCTCCCAATCCCATTGGTCGACGTAGGCGGAATGGTCGTGATCGAGGAAGTAATCCTTGCGAACGGCGCGCATGTCGGTGCAGATGCCCTCGCCCACATTGCAATCGAACTGCTTCAGGGCCACGCGTTTCCACTTGGTCGCAGCTTGCACGACCTGCGCGTCGACGGGATGAAGGTTGCGATCGTTCGAAATATGAAACTGAATCGGGGTGCGCGAACCGTCACGATCGAGCATGTCGTTGACGCCGCTCTCCACATCCACGATGAGCGGCACTTCGACCATG
>Ga0181523_10002775_pt1 | contig 16557 bp, 12 predicted proteins | sample PEATcosm2014_Bin_43_FD_119752 | JGI IMG/M metagenome (GOLD analysis project Ga0181523, IMG submission 119752) | Peatland microbial communities from MTU Mesocosm Facility, Houghton, MI, USA - PEATcosm2014_Bin05_30_metaG | ecosystem: Environmental > Terrestrial > Soil > Wetlands > Peat | place...
GCGGACTACACGTCCGGCGCGGACTCCCCACGGGGCATCGATCGCGGCCAATCCATCGGGGCACGCGTCCCCCCCAGGTGATCGGGTCACAGGGGGCAATTGGTTGCTCCCGACGAATCGGCTCGGTTTGGGAAGGGTACGCCGATTCGGGCCGTCGCCCGCGGCACGCATTCCAAGAACCGCGTGAGAAAGGTACAGGGGGGTAGGTCTGAGTAGTTTCCGAGCCTAGCCTCGCAGGATCGCTGCCGGGTATTGTCGCATTGGCTGGGTGACGCGTACGAAAGGCCAATTTCCGTGGGCTTTCCCTGGCCCGGGTCTGACCCAAAGCGCGCGGTGAAAAAGACCATAGCCAGGCGCCGTCTCGTCCTGAAGGAGAATCAAGTGTATAAAACTGACACAGTCATCGCCGTCTTCGAAGACCACAATGCGGCGGATGCGGCCGTGAAAAACCTAACCGCGGCCGGCTTCGAGATGAAGAATCTCAGCGTTGTCGGTAAGGGATACCATACCGACGAAAAGGTCGTGGGCTTCTACAACCAGGGCGATCGGATCAAGTTTTGGGGCACGCGGGGTGCGTTCTGGGGCGGTCTGTGGGGCTGGTTCTTTGGCGGCCTGTTCATGATCATTCCGGGCGTTGGGCATGTCGTCATACTTGGGTATCTGGCCACCATGGCGATCTCCGCCATCGAGACCGCTGTCGTGGTTGGCGGGCTAAGTGCGCTTGGTGCCGCGCTCTATAGCATTGGCGTACCGAAGGACAGCGTGATTCAATACGAAACCGCCTTGAAAGCCGATAACTTTCTGGTGATGGCGCATGGACCGGCAGAGGAAATAGCGCGCGCCAAAACAGTCCTCGATTCGGCCAACCCCTCACGCGTTGATGTGCATGCAGGCATGAAAACGGTAGAGCCGGCTGATGGTCTTGTCCATGCCGGGGGCTGAATAACGCAGTCAAGCTCGCTTAGGAGCGCGTGATGTTGTGGAGTGCATCGGTGATCAATGGCTGCGCCATCGCGGCAAATGATTGCCGTCTTGGCACCGTCAGCGACTTTCTATTTGACGACGCCAGTTGGTTGGTTCGTTGGTTGGTCCTCGAAACCGGCAAATGGCTGTCCGGTCGCAAAGTCCTTCTGCCCCCGTCCGTCTTGGGGCGCTCGATTCAAAGGGACACGAATTCTCGGTTGAATTGACCATGCAGCAGGTCAAGGACAGCCCGGATATCGATACCGATCGGCCTGTGTCACGGCAGATGGAAACCAACATTTACGATCACTACGGCTGGGCTCCATATTGGGGGAAAAGCATTTTCACGGACAGCTACGGCTATGTTGGCGGCGCCATGACGGCGTCAACTGTCCTGGGATCCAGGCGGCGCGAGGAGAATTTTGCCGAAACTCAGCGAAGCGACGGCGATCCGCATCTCCGCAGCATCGAAGCGGTCACCGGATACCATATCCATGCTAGCGACGGCGAGATCGGTCACCTCAAGGACTTCCTCGTGGAGGATGCCGATTGGAGCATCCGTTACCTTGTCGTCGATACGAAGAACTGGTGGCCCGGGAAGAAGGTCCTGATCTCGTCCCGGTCGGCGCGAGAGATCGATTGGACGGATAGGCTGATAAACCTCGATGTCGATCGTCAGAGGGTCAAAGGCTGCCCGGCATACGATGAATCCACAACAGTCGACGGGGCCTATGATGAAACATTCCTTACACATTACGGCATCAAGTGGGTCGCCAAGTAACCGCCGGCCAAGAAAAGGCCGCTTGGGGGATCTGTCATGGACCGTGAAAAGCAATTCCGGAAGCGAAGGCTGATCCACCCGATCAAATACAATTCGCTCTCGATCGTCCTGTTCGCGCTTTTCGTCATCTGCATGTACGCGCAAAGTTTTGTCGGCTGGCGGCTGCAAAACGAGACTTTGGCGGCGCATGGGCAGGCCTTGATCGGCCATTGGCATAATCTGTCCACTGGCACCTTCCTGGAGGGCCTCGCCAGCAATTGGCTGGCCGCCTTCCTGCTGCTTGCCTCGCTGATCGTGTTCAGCAGCGTCCTCTATCAGCGCGGTGCGCCGCATTCTCGCGATCCACGCAAGGCGAAAAGCGCGCAAAATCGGCGCGAAGAGGCTGACCGTTTCACCTGGCTCTACCGCAATTCTCTGTTCCGGGCGTTTGTGCTGCTGTTTGTAGTCTCGCTTACGCTGCATATCGCCTTCGGCACCAACGCTTACAACGAGGAACGTGCGCTCATAGGTCAGCCGCCGATTTCCGTCGCGGCATTTCTGCTTTCGGCCAAATTCTGGTCGTCAACCCTGCAAACCTGGCAGGCGGAGTATCTAGCGATCGCACTCTTTGTCGTGCTCAGTATCTTTCTGCGTCAGCAGGACTCGGCGGAATCGAAGCCGGTCGAATCGAGGAACCAAACAACCGGCGAGGCGAACATGTACGACACGCCGCGAACTAAAAAGCCTCTTGTCATCCGTGATCGTCACGTCGGGCGCAATGCGCCTCAACAGAAAGCCGTAGCCGTGCCGAGCGCGAACCTGGCCGGCGTGACAGCGTTTCTGATGCAGGGCATTCGGCCGGCCGGTTAGTTGGAGAAGGACGGGGCCGTGAAGGCCACGCACGTTGCCATTGGACTGTGGCTGGGACTGTTGACGGGTTTGGGCGACACGATCCTGCTTTTACGGAGCGGCTGAATACGGTCAGAAATGAAATGTGAATATGCAATTTCTCGGCGCAACCGTGCCGTAGCGAATACAATGGTGAGATGAAAACTACTCGAGAATGACAACAGGTGTCCCGCAACTCACTCATCTTGGGGCATTGCTAAAAGACAGAGAGAATACCAATGACGAAACCCAGTGCCGAACAGCCTAAGGCTTCCATATCGAAGCCTGGATCAACGTCCAATGCAAAGGACGATTTGAAATCCCTCCCCCTGCCGGAAGTGGAGAAAAGATTGGGCTCGTCGCCGGATGGTCTCAGTCAAGCCGAGGCGCAAAAGCGGCTGACCCAATATGGGCCGAACGAGATTGAAGAAAAGAAAACCAATCCGTTCCTGAAATTCCTCACCTATTTCTGGGGTCCCATCCCGTGGATGATCGAGGTGGCGGTGATTCTGTCGGGCGTGGTCCGGCATTGGCCGGATTTCTTCATCATCCTCGTCTTGCTTGTTTCCAACGCTGTGGTTGGTTTTTGGGAAGAACGCCAGGCAGGCAATGCGATCTCAGCCCTCAAGGCGAAGCTCGCGATCAAAGCCAGGGTGAAAAGGGATGGCAAGTGGATCAATCCGGCGGCGCGTGATGTGGTGCCGGGCGACGTCATCCGTGTACGCTTGGGCGACATTGTGCCGGCGGATGCGCGCTTGCTCGAAGGCGACCCCGTGGAGGTGGATCAGTCCGCGCTGACGGGGGAGTCATTGCCCGCCACCCGCAAGTCGGGCGAGGCCGTGTTTTCCGGTTCGATCATTCGTCAGGGTGAAATCGGCGCACTGGTCTATGCCACGGGCGCGAACACCTACTTCGGCAAGACGGCGCAACTGGTGCAGGACGCGCACACAGTCAGCCATTTTCAACGCGCGGTTCTGAAGATTGGCAATTACCTGATTATTTTCGCTGTGGTTCTGGTGGCGGCGATTGTTGCCGTCGCGATCTTCCGCGGCGACCCCATCCTCACAACATTGCAGTTCGCCTTGGTGCTGACCGTGGCCGCGATCCCCGTGGCGATGCCGACAGTCTTGTCGGTGACGATGGCGGTCGGCGCGCGTCTGCTTGCAAAGAAGCAGGCGATCGTGAGCCATTTGGTGGCAATCGAGGAATTGGCGGGTGTCGACGTGCTGTGCGCTGACAAGACCGGCACCCTGACCCAGAACAAGCTGACGTTGGGCGATCCGTTCAGCGTCAACGATATCCCTGCCGATCAAGTCGTCCTGAATGCTGCGCTGGCGTCGCGCGCGGACAATAACGACACCATAGATCTGGCAGTGATTGGCGGCCTGAAAGATAACCAGGCGTTGCAGGGCTACCATGTGACCCATTTCCAGCCGTTCGACCCGGTGCATAAACGCACCGAAGCCGCCGTCAAGGGCCCGGACGGAAAAGAGTTCAAGGTGACCAAGGGCGCGCCGCAGGTCATCTTGAAGCTATCGGCCAATGCCGGGCAGGTGAAGGTCGCCGTCGAGAAAGCCGTCAATGACTTCGCGGCACGCGGCTTCCGTGCCTTGGGCGTGGCGCGGGCTGAGGGCGACGGCCCATGGCAGCTTCTTGGTGTTTTGCCTCTGTTCGATCCGCCGCGGGAAGATGCTAAGGCAACCATCGCGACCGCGCAACATATGGGCGTGAAGGTCGAGATGGTGACCGGCGATGCGTTGGCCATCGCCGTGGAAACCGCCAAGAAACTTGGGATGGGCACCGACATTCTCGATGCCAACAGTCTGGGTGACGAAAAGCAGCAAACGACAACGGCGGTGGCCGAGGCTATCGAGAAGGCGGACGGCTTCGCTCAGGTGTTCCCTGAACACAAGTTCCACATTGTGGCTGACTTGCAAAAACGCGGCCATATCGTCGGCATGACGGGCGATGGGGTGAATGACGCCCCGGCGCTGAAGCAAGCCGACTGCGGCATCGCCGTTTCGGGCGCGACGGACGCGGCGCGCGCGGCGGCGGACATCGTGCTGACGACGCCCGGCCTGTCGGTGATCATCGACGCGATCAAGGAGAGCCGGAAGATCTTCCAGCGCATGAACAGTTACGCGATGTACCGCATCGCGGAGACGTTGCGCGTGCTTTTGTTCATGACGCTGGCGATCCTGATCTTTAACTTTTATCCGCTGACGGCGGTGATGATCGTCATGCTGGCCCTGCTCAACGACGGCGCCATCCTGTCGATTGCCTATGATAATGTGCTTTACAAGAACGCGCCCGAAGCCTGGAACATGCGGCTGGTTCTGGGAATCGCCACGGTGCTGGGTCTTATTGGCCCTGTAGCAGCGTTTGGCCTGTTTTACCTGGGCGACCGCGTTTTTCACCTCGACCATCCGCACATCCAGACAATGATGTACCTCATGCTGTCGGTCGCCGGGCACTTGACGATCTTCCAAACCCGCACGCGCGGTCCGTGGTGGTCGACGCGCCCTGCGTGGATCCTGCTGGCGGCGGTGTGCGGCACGCAGGCGGCGGCAACGTTGATTTCGGTCTATGGCGCCTGGCTCGTGACACCGCTCGGCTGGAAGTATGCAGGGATCGTTTGGGGCTATGCCTTCGTCTGGTTCTTTGTGACTGACCCCATGAAACTACTCGCTTATTGGATTCTCGATCCGGCCCAGAAGGACGCCAAAAAGGACGCCGTGAGAACACCACAAGCCCGGGCTTGGATCGAGTCGCGACATCCGCGCGCGCCGGCCGGATCGCCCGAAGGCGGACAGTTTCAATCGGCTGGGACTGGGGATCACACGGCTGCCGGTTGGGTCTCTGCCCATTGGCGAATACCGGCTGCCGCCGTCGTCGCCCTCGTCCTTCTGGCTTTCGGCGGCGGCGGTGGCTGGCTCTATTGGTCGGCCCATCGCACCGCCACCGCTCACTACGCGACGCAGAAGATCGAAGTGGGCTCAATCGTCCGCGCCGTGACCGCAAGCGGTGGCGTCGTTCCGACAGCGACAGCGCCAGTCGGCGCTCGCGTCTCCGGCGTGATTCAGACGCTCGATTGCGCCGCCAACACAAAAGTGAAGGCGGGCCAGATCTGCGCGAAAATTGACCCGCTCCCCTATCAAACCGTGGTGGATCAGGGCGACGCCGATCTGGCGGCAGCCGAGGATCGGCTCGAAAAGGACAAAACGGATCTCGCCTACGCGAAAACGGCCTTCGAGCGCCATGAGGCCCGGCGCTTCGAGCGGGCCTCATGGCGTTCGAAGCGTCGAGCCATTTCCCGGAAAGCGCTCGACAATTTGCGCAGAACCTATGAGCACGAGCAGATGCAGATGAAGCTCGACGAGGCGACGGTAGCAGAGCTTCAAGCAGCGCTTCATGCCGCCGAGACTAATCTCGGCGACACCGATATCATCGCGCCAATAGATGGAACAATCGTCTCGCGCAACGGCAAGATAGGCCAGACAGTCGCGGCGGGCGCAGAAACGCCGCCGCTCTTCCTCATCGCGGCAGATCTCAGCGTTATGCAAGTCAATGGAAAGGTCAGCGAGGATGCTGTCAGCGAAATCAAGCTCGGCGACAAGGCCTCATTCACGGTCAACTCTTTTCCCGATCGGTCCTTCTCTGGCGAAGTGACGCATATTGGCCCATCGCCGCAGACCATCCAGAACGCCGCGACTTATGACGTCGTTATCACCGCATCCAATCCGGAACTGTTGCTCAAGCCCGGCATGACAGCGGCGATCAAGATCGTGGTCGACAGACGTGACGACGTCCTCCGCGCGCCGGATCAAGCGCTGCGCTATTCGCCCGCTGGCCGCGCGGCCGCGAGCGGCAGCTCCGGCGCCAGAACGCCGCTGGCTGGCTGGCCGCAGGTCTGGATACTGCGCGAGGGGCGGCCGACAGCGGTCCCAGTCCAACTCGGTCTTCAGGACGGCGCCTACACGGAAATTGTCAAAGGCGACCTAAAGCCAGGTGATGATCTGATCATCAGCGAAAGCGGCAGCCGAGTAAGCCAATGAACTATAGAGGCGGCAAGGCCGCGAAGGGTTCGGGACGAGTCCATGCAGATTGGCAGATTTAGAAAGATGAGACTCTCAAACGAACCGGCCCTAACCATGCGGCCAGCACCGGCGAAAGGGTGGAAATGAAAATCAGTGCAAAAGACTTCCGCGTGAAGGAAGGCGGCGAAGTTGATCTTGGGAAGTGGCCGACGACCGTGGAGCCTGTGTATAAGTCGAAGGACCAATATCAAAAGCTGCTAGAGGAGCACGTTGCGCAACTAAGCTCGCTGCAGCAGCTTCACTACGCATCCGACCGCTACGCCGTCCTGCTGATCTTCCAGGCTATGGATGCCGCCGGAAAAGATGGGGCCATCAAGCACGTTATGTCCGGTGTCAATCCGCAAGGCTGCCAGGTCTTCAGCTTCAAACATCCAAGCCCTGCCGAATTGCAACATGATTTTCTCTGGCGCACCACTCGTGATCTCCCGGAGCGCGGGCGGATCGGTATCTTCAACCGATCCTACTACGAGGAAGTGTTGATCGTCCGAGTACATCCCGAGATTCTCCACAGCGAAGCCATCCCGGACGTGCCAGACGATGGCAAGGCGATCTGGCACGACCGGTATCGTTCTATCGCGAATTTGGAGAGACATCTCCATGTCAACGGAACTCGCATCGTGAAGTTCTACCTCCACCTCTCGAAGGAAGAGCAGCGCAAGCGTTTCCTGGCGCGTATCGACGAGCCGGAAAAGAACTGGAAATTCAGCCTTGCGGATATCAAGGAGCGGAAATACTGGAAGCACTATATGAAGGCGTATGAGGAATGCCTTAGTGCGACAAGCACTCGCGACGCGCCCTGGTATGTCGTTCCCGCCGACGACAAAGAGAACGCTCGGCTGATCGTATCCCAAATCGTCCTTGATACCCTCGAAGGTCTTGAGATGAGCTATCCAAAGACGACCGACGAGCGCCGCCAAGAATTGCTGGAAATCCGCAAGCAGCTTACAAATTAAGAAATGAAGCCCAATGGCACTCGAGAGCCGATCAACCGCCGGCTCGGCAGCAAATAGATGAGGCAAGTACGACGGCTGCGAAAAAGCGTGTCATGAAAAGGGTTAATAAGTCGATAGCCACTTCAGGCGGCGCTTTTGAGCGTTCCTTTTAGATGCAAGGAGCGGAGTCTCTCACCGTCGCACTGCGTACAATCTTGTCAGCCTTCAGATGGTTGCATACCAACTTTTCAGTATCACGATCCGGGGAATACGGCAGCAGAAACGGCAGACGCAATTGTCCTCCCACAGTGTCGACAAACGCCTTGTTTTTTCGCGCGATGTGCCAGGCCGCGATCGACGCTTCTTTCCGGCTGTTATTAAACCAGCGCAAGCAATCAAACGGGCGGCTCTCTTGACGCTTCTTGAGCGGCCGGAGAGCTGGAAATGATGATGGACGCATACTCCATCTTCGTTGGAAGGCGCGCGATGTATTCGAGAAGCGGTATCACGGCAACAGCGATCCCCAAAAGGATCGGTTGGAGTTATGTTCGAGAGTGCTGGCTCGCCTGGGTGTCGTGTATCAGCTTTTCGAGAAGTGAGTAGGCACACGGAGGAGTAGCGGCATCTACAGTGACAAGGCTTAGATGAAGACAGACGCGCCCCCAAATAAATAACAGAGACTTATTTTGGAAGGAGTCCACCATGCTGTTCGTCGAATCAACGCTTATGGGTTACGCCGTCGAGGCAAGCGACGGCAAGATCGGCGCCGTCCGCGACTTCCTGTTTGACGATCAGAGCTGGAAGATCAGGTGGCTGGTCCTCGGTGCGGGGAGCTGGCTGCCACGGCGGAAAATTCTGCTCCATCCGTCGGTGCTTGGGGCGCCGGACCCCGTGCGGCAATCGATTGCCGTGAAGCTGACGAAGGCGGAAGTCGAGGGAAGCCCCGATTTCCTCGAACACCTGCCGGTGTCGCGTCAGATGGAAGCCCATCTTTATGATTACTACGGCTGGGATCCCGCTTGGGGCAGCAGCTATTTCGGTGTGGGCGCTATCGCTACGCCCTTTTCGCTGCCACCCTTGGTTGGTGGCGTCCCGCCGGATGAGGCCGCCGCCGCAGCTAGTCCGGACGAGGCGGATTCGCATCTACGGAGCACCACCGAGGTTATAGGCTATCATGTCCACGCCACCGATGGCGAGATCGGCCATGTTGAGAATTTTGTCTTCGATCACGCCAATTGGGACATCCGTTACTTTGGTATCGACACAAGGAACTGGTGGCCCGGAGAGCATGTCCTGATCTCGCCTTATGCGGTACGCGAGATCGACTGGGCGGATCGCCATGTTGAGCTCAACATTACTCGCGCGCAGGTCAAGGCTAGTCCGCCTTGGGATTCCGTCGCAATGGTCGATCACGCCTACGAGGAACAGCTACACGGCCATTACGACTGGCCGGGCTATTGGTACTACCGCGAATGACAGCCCCAGTTTCTTGGGACAGCGATGGCGTCCGCGACGCTTGCCCGGGTCAACGCATGCGAGCGTCAGCTCGACGGGATTCGGTTGAGAGAACCGTGAAGATCCGAGCGCGTTCCAATATCCCGTCGCGTGAGACGTTGCTCGGAGCCGGTGCGGTGATCAATTCCCGGGTCGTCAATATGTGATCTTCAAGGTTTATCATGCACGGATCTGAGTAGTTTCCGAGTCTACCGGCGCTGCTTGGCAGATTCTAGTTGGTTAGGTCGTGGACTCAATCGCGTCCATAGGCAGATCGCGGCGAGAGCGACCGCACTGAGGCAGTTTTGGGTTGGGAGATGAAGATGGCAGATAGTTCTATATCAAAGCCGGCATCGGCAATGAACCCGTTCGGCCTGGAGTTACCCGTTTTTCCGACTTCCCCCGCAGCGCCTTGGGGCAACGTTATGACGACCTGGCCGGAATACATGGTCGATGCGTTCCAACGCAACGTTCTCTTGCTCGAGCTGCTGCGGCAGCGTGGCAACGAAGAGATCGAGATCACATCACGACCGATGGCGACCGTGCTGCGCTTCGACCACGAGGTCCTGATGAGCGGCCGGTCGCTGCCACGGCCGATGAACTACGCACTTTCCCGCATCGTGCCGCCGCCAGGGGTCGCGATCGACCCGCGCAAGCGGCCTGTCGTGGTGGTGGACCCCCGCGCTGGCCAAGGGCCGGGCATTGGTGGCTTCAAGGCGGAGAGCGAGATCGGCGACGCCCTGAATGCGGGCCATCCGGTCTACTTCATTGGCTTCGGAGCGATGCCTGCGCCGGGCCAGCAGTTCCTCGACATCGTCGAGGGCCAAGTGAAGTTCTTCGAGCGTGTCGTCGAGCTTCATCCCGACGCGCCGCGTCCTTTTGCCATCGGCAACTGCCAGGCGGGCTACCAGACGCTGATGGTTGCCATGCTGCGGCCCGACCTATTCGGGCCCTGCTTGGTCGCCGGCTCGCCGATGTCGTACTGGCAGGGCGTGCACGGAAAAGACCCGATGCGCTATTCCGGTGGGCTGCTCGGCGGCAGCTGGCTTACCGCGATGACCAGCGACCTGGGCAACGGGAAGTTCGACGGGACCTGGCTGGTCTTGAACTTCGACAGTCTGGGTCCGGCAAATTGGCTGTGGGGCAAACAGTACGAGATCTATACCAACATCGACACAGGGGCGGAGCGCTACCTTGACTTCGAGAAGTGGTGGGGCGACTTTATCCAGCTGAACGGCGACGAGTTGCAGTTCCTGGTGGACAATTTTTTCATCGGCGACAAGCTGACTCGCAACCAGCTGCAGTCGCGGGATGGCACGACCTTCGATGTTCGCAACATCACCTCGCCAATCATTGTGTTTACCTCGACGGGTGACAACATCAGTCCGCCGCCGCAGACGCTTGGCTTCATCCTCGATCTGTATCGGGACGTCGACGACATCCGCGCCACTGGTCGGACGATCGTGTACTGCCTGAGCCACAAGATCGGGCATCTCGCCCTCTTCGTGTCCAGCAAGGTGGGGTCGAAGCAGGACGAGGAGTTCGTGGAGCTGATGGACGTCATCGACTGCCTGCCGCCCGGTCTCTATGAGATGGTGATTTCTCCGCGCCCGTCGGCTTTGCCCGCGGGCGGGTTCGTAACTGGCGACTGGACGGCCCGCTTCGAGGCCCGCAGGCTCGACGACATCCGCGCGCTGGGGCGCAACAGCCCCGGGGACGATCGTGCCTTCGCCGCTGTGGCCCGGCTGTCGGAACTGAACCTCTCGCTCTATCGTACCTTAATACAGCCCTTGGTGCGCGCGCTCGCCAACCAGCCGGCGGCGGACCTGGCCCAAGCCGTGAATCCGCTCAGGCTTAGCTACACGATCTTCGCCGACAGAAACCCCTGGATGAAGGGCGTGCAGAAGCTGGCTGCCAGCGTGGCCGCTTCCCGCAAGCCGGTGGCCGCCGATAACCCGTTCCTCGCGCTGCAGACGAAGGTCTCGGACCAGATCATTGCGGCCCTGGATGCCTATCGCGTGGCGCGGGACCGAATGGCCGAACAGACCTTCTTCAACTTCTATGGCTCGCCATTCGTGCAAGCGCTCCTCGGCCTCAACGCCGGCAGCGAGGTGAGGCAGGCCCCCGGCACATCGCCCGAGAAGCAGGCGGCACGACAAGCCCAGGCGAACGCATACGCGGCGATGCTGAAGACAGGTGGGTTCGACGAAGCGCTGACCCGGGCGGTACTGTACGTCATCGCGGCTGACCAGGCGCTCGACCAGCGATGTGCACTCGCGCTGAATGTCGCACGGCAGCAGCTCATGCACCTATCGCTGCCCGAGTTCAAAGTGCTGGTGCGGGACCAGTTTTTTGTGCTGCAACTCGATCACGAACGCGCGGTTGAAGTGCTTGCGTCCTTGGTGCCGGAGGCGGATGCGCGGAGGGATCTGCTGAAGCAGGTGAACGCGATCGTCGGCACGGGCGACACTCCGCTCGCCGCCGAGGGGGACCGCTTGGCCCGACTGTCGCAGGTATTGATGTTGCCGATTGGGAAGCCGGTGGCTCCTGCGACCTTCGGCCAAACCTCCGTCGCCAGGACGACCGCCCAGCCCTCCGCGCTGTCGCACTGAGCGGGATCGGTTCGGTCGCGACGTGTCTTTCCGGCGCCCCTTCGTTTCAAGGAATAGGCGATGTCACAGAGTGCGGCCGTGAATTTGCGACCTGACTGGGCCGGGTGGGATGGACCGGGCTTGCCACCGAACAGAAGCACTGAGCTGCTGAGACCGGTCCGTTCGACACCGCTTGCATCGTGGAGGAGTGCGCCTAGCAGCATGCATCGCTGTCAGGTTTGAGCAAGGCAGATGCGAAAAGCCGCCTCGCCGAGTACGGCGCCAATGTCATCAGGCCCCACGAGGAGATGGCATCCGGCAGGACCTGGTCACGCCCAGAAAGAATGTCATGAACACGCTAAGCGGCAAAAAGGGCCTTATTATCGGCATCGCCAACGAGCACAGTCTTGCGTACGGCTGCGCCCGACACTTCCGCGCCGCGGGCGCCGAACTGGCGATCACCTATCTCAATACTAAGTCGGAGCCCTATGTGCGTCCGCTGGCGGCTGCGCTGCAGAGCGACATCTTCATGCCGTGCGACGTCACCGTGCCGGGCCAGCTCGAGGCCGTTTATGAGCGCGTCACAAAGGACTGGGGGCGGCTCGATTTCGTACAGCATTCGATCGCTTATGCTCGCAAGGAAGATCTGCAAGGACGGATTACAGATTGCTCGGCCGAGGGATTCACACTCGCTATGCAGGTCTCCGTGCAATCCTTCTTGCGGATGGCCAAGCTTAGTGAACCGCTGATGACGACGGGCGGTTGCTTGCTGGCGATGAGCTATTACGGCGCCGAAAAGGCTATCGCGCATTACAACGTCATGGGCCCTGTGAAAGCTGCTTTGGAAGCGGCGGTTCGCTACATGGCCCTCGAACTCGGGCTGGCGGGTATCCGCGTCAACGCCCTTTCGCCGGGTCCGGTAAAAACCCGCGCGGCTTCCGGAATCGAGCATTTCGACGAGCTGCTGGAGCGCGCAGTCCATGAAGCCCCCGAGCACAGGCTGGTGACGCTCGATGATGTTGGCGCTTTCGCCGCGTTCCTGGTCAGCGATGCCGCCAAGGCGATTACCGGAAACATCGCATACGTCGATGCTGGCTATCACGTCGTGGGTTGACGCAGAAGAGGCACCTATCCTTGATCGAGAACCGAACGTTTGACGAGATTCAGATTGGCGACACCGCATCGATGCAGCGTACCCTGCAGGCGCGCGATGTAAGTGCCTGGGCCGCCGCCTTCGGCGATGTGGGCCTCCTCGCCGACGCCGGCGACATGCAGGGCGCGGCAGGGATCGTCACTGCGATCTTGAGCGCGCTGGTCGGGTCGGCCCTGCCTGGCCCCGGGTCGTCCATCCGATCGACCTCGGTGCAGGTGCGAGCTGCCCTGCCAATCAATGCCGTCCTGACGGCGGAGGTGGTGGTGCGAGAGAAGCGGGCAGACGAGAGGCTCGTAATACTGGCAGGGCAGTGTACCGACCCAGCGGGGCAGCAGGTGGCATCCGCAGCGCTGGAGGTCGTGGCGCCCATAACGCGGCTGCGGCACGAGGTGCCAGAGCATCGGCTTGAGGGGCTGCTGGAGCGCTGCCGCGAGCTCAAGCCGATGCTCACCGGCGTGGTGCACCCGTGCAGCGCCGCATCGCTCAACGGCGCAATGGAGGCGGCCGAGGCCGGGCTGATCGTGCCGGTGCTGTTCGGGCCGGAGGCGGAACTGCGCCAGCTCGCCGCGGTCGCGAAGCTCAGCCTTTCCGGCTGCCGCATCGTGGCGACCGAGGGTCCGGAGGACTCGGCGCTAAAGGCAGCGATGGCCGCCGGTGCCGGCGAGGTGCAGGCGCTGATGAAGGGCAGCCTGGAGACGGACGTGCTGCTGCACGCGGTCATGCAGAAGGAAGCGAAACTGCGCACCGGGCGGCTGATCAGCCACTGCGCGATGGTGTCGGTGCCGACCTATGCGCGCCGCTTCGTTATCAGCGACGTTGCGCTAAATATCGCACCTGACACCGACGAGAAGCGTGACATCTGCCAGAACGCGATCGGCTTCGCGCGCGCGCTCGGCATTGAGCTGCCGAAGGTGGCGGTGCTGGCCGCCGTGGAGACGGTGCACACGAAGATGTTAGCCTCCCTCGACGGGGCGATTCTGGCCAAGATGGCCGATCGGCGTCAGATCGTCGGCGGCATCGTCGACGGGCCGCTCGACCTCGATGCCGCGGTGGACGCGGCAGCGGCGCGGACCAAACACATTTCCTCGCCGGTGGCGGGCGCGGCGGATGTGCTGGTCGTGCCGAATATCGAAGCCGGCAACATGATCTACAAGAACCTTGTCTTTATGGCCGATGCGCAGACTGCGGGCCTAGTGGTCGGTGCGCGGGTACCCGTGATCCTGACCAGTCGCGCCGATACCGCGGCCGCGCGCCGCTTCTCGGCCGCCGCTGCCGCGCTTTACGCCGACGCGCTGGCACGCGATCCCGCAAGCATCTTGCCCGAGCCCGTGGAGTGACCGGTTATGACCAATGCCATCATCGCGATCAACGCAGGCTCCACCAGCCTGAAGTTCGCCGCCTACGCGGTAGACGCAAGCGGGTCGCCACCCCTGCTTTGCCGCGGCCAGATCGACGGCATGCAGGACGACCCGCATTTCGTCGCGAAGGACCCGGCAGGCAAGCCGTTGGACGCGCATGAATGGGGCGAGGGCCACGCGATCGACCACAGGACAGCGCTGCACTTCGTCATCACCTGGCTGGAAGCCAACCTCGCCGATATGAAGGTGGTAGCGGCCGGACACCGCGTGGTGCTCGGCGGCACCCGATTCGAGGCGCCGGTGCGGATCGATGGCGAGGTACTGGACTACCTCGACTCCCTGTCGGTGATGGAGCCGTCGCACCAAACCTTCAACGTGCGCGGCGCACGGGCGCTCGCCGAGGCGTTCCCGGGCCTGCCGCAAGTCGCCTGCTTCGACAGCTCGTTCCATCGGACGATGCCGGAGGTAGCGCAGATCTACGCGCTCCCGCAGGACGTGCGCGATGCCGGAGTGCGTCATTGGGGCTACCATGGCATCTCCTACGACTACATCAGCCGGCAGGTACCGAAGTTCGCACCTGAGGCGCGGCGAGTGATCGCTGCGCATCTCGGCGGCGGCGCCAGCATGTGCGCCATGCTGGATGGGCGCAGCATCGAGACCACGATGGGCTTCGCTGCGGTGTCCGGCCTGCCGATGGCGACACGTTCGGGCGATGTGCCGGCGGGCGTACTGTTCTACCTGCTGCGACGCAAGCTATTCGACGACGCGTCACTGGAAAAGATGCTGTACGAGCGCGCAGGCCTGCTCGGCCTGTCCGGCATCAGCAGCGATATGCGCGTGCTGCAGGAGAGCACGGATGCGCGCGCGGCCACGGCGATGGAGTATTTCGTATACGCGATGACGAAGTACGCCGGTGCGTACGCAAGCGTACTCGGTGGACTGGACGCTTTCGTATTCACCGCCGGCATTGGCGAGCACTCCGCCTCGGTGCGCGCGGCACTATGCGATAAGCTGGCGTGGCTCGGCGTGAAGCTGGACAAGCAGACGAACGCTTCCAACGGACCGCGCATTTCTCTGCCCGATAGCGGCGTGTCGGTCTGGGTCATCCCCACTAACGAGGAGCTGATGATCGCGCAGCACACGCTGGCGCTCGTTAACGGCGTCGCGTAGCACATTCACTGCCCGATCCAACGGCCTTCCGCGTCAAAGAGCACCCGGATTCTTGTTGAATCGCTGGATCATTTTTACGATTGGTTGCGATAGCCTGAATTTGGAATGTAGTTTGCGCATTCTTGGAGGCAAATTCAATCGAGCGCATATCGATGGCTTCGACGAGGGCATTGGAAGTCCGATCCGCAGCCTTTCGCTGCATTGCTTTGTGGACGGGAGGAGTGCGCCTGAATGACGAGGAAAAGGGCCAAATCGGCGCACTCTGAAATGGCTCGCGGGGCTCAGCACACCGATGCATCCCGGGCACCTGCCTTTCAGCTTCCGGATGCCCAGCAGAATGCTGCCGTTCAAGCTGATTAAGCCAAAGGGGCAAGGTCAGCGGTCATCTGGAGAAAATCGGCTAAAACTGAAAATCCAGCCCGAGAGGTTTCAACCACGTCACGGGTACTCGTGCACCGCCGTTTTTACTGCTGGCACTTGGAGAATAGGTAGTTTCCGAACCTGGCGTGGCCGAATTCCGTCGCGAAGGGTAATGTGAAGCAGATTCGGGGCGCTAATTGGAACTGGGGTCCAATCCAGCCGTCAGGAATCGCGTGCGGATCATTATTTTGACTTCAATGTTGCGTGGAGAGTACGTGACACATTCCTCCCCCATATACGACCTTCGGGAACGAATCGAAACGGTGCGCCTGCAGTTGGTAGAAGAATTGGCAGCAAAGGGTGGCCCATTGCCTCCCGACACACTTCAGAAGATTGCGCTTATACAATCCGCGCTGACTGCCGTCCGCGAGGAAATTAAGAACCACGAGGTCAAAGTCGGCGGCGGCGGCGAGCCGCCTCTTAAATAAATTTCATAGTCACAGCCCACCCTTCACCTTGGCGAAATGAAAAGGAAAAAAGCCGTGCTAGCTGCGGTAGTGCGAGTGCAATATGCCGCACGGACCACATTCAATTGACCAAGCGTGAAGATGGCAGGGAAATTACCAGCAATGTCCAAGAATGGTGATGGAACGTGCATCGTACCTTCGGCCTTTCGGGCATTATTCAGAAATTTAACGCTCAAGGAATTGTTGAGGCGTCTCGACATTTCGGCGCGCCGAAGCTTCGAAGTTTGAAAATCCAATCCTTTAATTCCGGCCCCCGGAAAAAAA
>Ga0181523_10002780_pt1 | contig 16541 bp, 17 predicted proteins | sample PEATcosm2014_Bin_43_FD_119752 | JGI IMG/M metagenome (GOLD analysis project Ga0181523, IMG submission 119752) | Peatland microbial communities from MTU Mesocosm Facility, Houghton, MI, USA - PEATcosm2014_Bin05_30_metaG | ecosystem: Environmental > Terrestrial > Soil > Wetlands > Peat | place...
CCGATGACGCCGTCGGCCACTTCGTCCGGATCGGCATCGGGATAGGCGATCAGCGCATTCTTGCCGCCGAGTTCGAGCATCACGGCTTTGAGCGTGTCGGAGGCCGCCTTCATCACCGCGCGGCCGGTCGGCACCGAGCCGATGAGCGCGATCATGGCGACGTTGGGATGCGATGCGAGCGCCGAGCCCGCTTCCCTGCCGCCGGGGACAAGGTTGAATACGCCGGGCGGCAAAATATCGCCGATCAGTTCGGCGAGCCGCAGCGATGAAAGCGGCGCCTGTTCCGGCGGTTTCATCACCACCGTGTTGCCGGCGGCAAGCGGCGCGCCGGATTTTCCGGCGCAGAACATGAACGGATGGTTGAATGGAATGATGCGGCCGACCACGCCGCGCGGCTCGCGCACCGAGAAATTCACCACGCCGGGTCCCATCGGGATCGACGTGCCTTTCATTTCCGTGACGAGGCCGGCGTAGAACTCGATCTGCGCCGCGGCAATCGTTGCGTCCTTGACCATCTCGGCGAAAGGATTGCCGCAATCGGCGGCGTCGATCAGGGCGAGTTCCTCGGCATGCTCGCGCAGCACATTGGCGATGCGCTTGAGCATCCGTGCGCGATCGAGCGGCGGTGTATCGCGCCAGGCCGGAAACGCCGTCTTGGCCGCGGCCACGGCGGCGTCGATATCGGCGGCGCCGCAATCGGCGACCGGCCCCAGCGATTCACCGGTGCCGGGATTGATCGCGTCGGCTGAGCGGCCGGATTTTGCCTTGTGCCATTTGCCGCCATAGAAGGCGTCGCGATGCTCGGGAAGCTGGAGCGGCGTCGCCTTCAGCGACTTTAGCGGGACTGCTTCGTTCATGATCTCCTCCCTGCGGCGCCGCTTTTGCGCTCAACTTCCAGCCCGCGTCATCGCTGCCGTCATGACTGCCGTATATCCAGGCTCGACGCGCACATCGACGACAGCGACCTGGCCGGCATCGACCGCGGCGATAGCCTTTTCCAGCACGCCCGCGAGGTCCGCAGGCTTGGTGACCGGGCCGAAGCCCACCGCGCCCTGGGCGCGGCCCATGGCGGCGAGATCGACTTCCGGATCGGACATGCGCTGACCGATCCACTTGTTTTCGACCGGGCGGTTGCGCGCCCGCGCCATCCGCTCCTGGTGCAGCTCGTCATTATAGAACGAGCGGTTGTTGGCGAGCACGAACAACAGCGGGATCTTGTAATGTACCGCTGTCCACACCGCGGTGACGCCCATCAGGAAATCGCCGTCGCCGCAGATCGCGATCGGCAGCCGGCCGGTGCCTTTGAGCGCCAGCGCCGCGCCGACCGAAATGCCGGGGCCGCCGCCGACGCCGCCGCCGCCGTCGGAGCCGACATAGTCGAGCGGATGACGGAACGTGATCCAGCTATCGTCCCAGGACAGCGGCAGGTGCGTGTAGGTCACCGGCCGGTCGCCCAGCACTTTGCGCAAATTGCGCGCGATATGCTCGTTGGTGAAACCGGCGGGCTCCTTGTCCGAGATTTTGCGAGGGCTCGGCATCGCGTGCGGCTTGGCGCTCTTGTTGGGTTCGTTGCCGACTTCCTTCGCCAGTTCCAACACCACGAGATCGGGGTCCGCCGAAAGCAACAAATCGACCGGCGGCAGAGCTTGGTGATCCATGCTCCAGCCGTTGTGGATGCGGTGATCGAGCGAAACCTGGATCACTTTGGCGGCCGGCGTCGGGCCAAAGTAGCGCAGCGCGCCGGCGAGATCGACCCAGTCGAGGCTAAGAATGACGTCGACGTTCTTCAATCCTTCGACACTCTCGGGGTTGATGGCGCGCGGCGAGCCGACATAGAGCGGATGATCGGTGGGGAAAGTCGCGCCGATTTTCAGATCGGTGACGACACGCGCATTGAGCGCCTCGGCGAGCGCGACCCGTGCATTCCAGGCCTCCAGATCGCGCGAAGCACGGCCGGCCAGAATCAGCACCTGCTTGGCGCCTTTGAGTAGGGCCGCCGCCTCGCGCACGACCCCGGCCGGCGCCGCGGTCGAAACATTCGGCATATAACGCGCCGCCTCGATCGGCGGCAGTTGCTCGGAAATCTTCATTTCCTGGAGTTCGGCGTCGAAATTGATATAGACTGGGCCGTGCGGCACGGTATTGGCGATCCAGGTGCCGCGCAGGATCGCTTCGCGCGCCGCGCCGGGCGACGCCGGCTGGTCGTCCCACTTGGTGTATTCGCGAACGAGCGCGCCCTGATCGCGCGCGGTATGGATCCAGTCGATCCACGGCCGGCGCTTGACCGCATCGACCGGACCGGTGGCGCCGAGCACCACGACCGGCATGCGGTCGCACCAGGCATTGAACATGGCCATGCTGGCGTGCATCAGCCCGACATTGGAATGCACGGCGGTGACCATCGTCTTGCCGGTGACCTTGGCATAGCCATGCGCGATAGCGACGGCGGCTTCTTCGTGCAGGCAGAGCAGCATTTGCGGCTTGGTATTGCCGAGGTAGTTGACGATCGAGTCATGCAGGCCGCGATAGCTCGCTCCCGGCGTGAGCGCGATATAGGGGATGTCGAGCGAGCGCAGCGCCTCGGCGATCACGTCTGAACCGAAACCGGGCGCATTGGCGCCGGCCGGCGTCGGGCGTTCGACCCCGGCAACGGCGGGATCGGCATTGTTGGCGCGTGCGGTCGCGGACTGTGACGGCGTCATGGCGGGCATTTCCTCATGGTCAGGCTTGGAGGGGGGCGGGTCGGGCGACATCCAACCGGATCATGAGCCTCGACGCAACCGGGCGAGAAGTCCTACGCCGGCATAGCCGTCGGCCGGCGCGATACCGGCCTTGCGCTGATAATTGCGCACCGCAAGCGTCGTGGCGAGGCCGATACGACCGTCGGCATCGCCGGCATCGAAGCCGAGCCCGGTAAGGCGGCGCTGGATTTCTTCGATCTCGGCGAGCGTCGGGGGCGGTTCACCGCCCGGGAATTTCTGCACCAAGGGCGCGCCGCCGACGCAACGGTCGCCGAGATAACAGAGCGCAAGCGCGTAGTTCATCGACGGATTGTAGCTGCGCGCGGCGAAGAAATTCGGGCCGAGTAGGAACGCCGGGCCGCCCGGTACCGGCACCCAAGTCCGCGCCGTTGCGTTTGGCTGCGGGTAGGGCGCGCCGTCGGCGCGGATAACGCCACGCGCCTGCCAAGCGGCGTAGCTGCGCCAGACGCGGCCGCCATACGAATGCGGCAACCGCACCTCGTGGCCCCAATGCTCGCCACGCCGATAATTGCCACGTTCGACGAAATAGCGTGCAGTCGATCCGAGCGCATCGTCCGGGGCGCCGTAAGGCGAAATTTTGCCGTCGTGGTCATAATCGATGCCGATATGGAGCCAGACTTCCGGCATCCATTGGGTGTGACCCATGGCGCCGGCCCAGGAGCCGACCATTTCCTCCGGCGTGCTCCAGCCGCGCTGAACGATGGTCAGCGCATTGATCAGTTCTTGCTGCCAATACGCGCGCCGGCGCGGTTCGGCCCACGCCAGCGTCGCCAGCGCCGGGATGACCGGCCGCATGTGATTTTTCGCGACGACGGCATCGCCGAATGCCGATTCGATGCCCCACACGCCGAGCATGAACGCGGGCTCGACGCCGAAATCTTTTTCGATGCGGGAAAACAGCGGCGCGTATTGCTTTGCCTTTTCCTTGCCGGCGGCAACTTTCCAATCGGACACGGCGCGATTGAGATACTGCCAAAGTTGTTGATTGAATTCGGCCTGCTCGTGGATCGCTTCAAGCCCGGTCGTATCGGGTCGGACGCCGCTCATGACGCGGGTGTAGGTATCGTCGGTGATGCCGTGCGCGATCGCCTTGGCGCGAAATGCGGCGGTCCATTGATCGAACGGCATGGCCGCGGCGCGCGCGCCGGTCGGCGCGATCAGTGTCGCAATGGCGCCCGAGATGGCCGCCAACGACGCGCGTCTCGTCGTGACGGCCCTCACTGGTGGGCAGCCTGAATCACCGCAGGCGGTTCCAGTTTTGCAACAAGCCGATCGAGGCTGTCGGCAAAGCTGTCGATATCGAAATTCAGCGGATCGTCATGGCCGTTGGGGATTTCCGCGTCGATGGCGGCGTGGAACGCAGGAATGAGCCATTTTCCCCGGCGCACGCTGGCGATCACGTAAAGCAGCGCCAGCCTGTCGTATTGCGCGGCGGTGAAGGCGGGATCGGGAGATTGCGCGTCGTTGCGCCGGCCGTGCCCGGACGCGCTCTTTCGCGGCTGCACGAGCTCGTTGTGAAGGAAAAGTCCTTGCAGTTCGCCGCCGAATTCGGCGGCTTGCTCGAACTTGGTTTCGCGCCACGCAATCGAATAATCGTGCGCCACCAGCATTTCGCCGGTGCGGTTGACGAAGACGTGCGCGCGTCCCCAGCCGTCCGAACAGGCGTAATCGGCGAGGTTCTCGTATTGCGGGTCGGTATCGATGTTGTCCGGAAATCCGCGATGCCCGTAATTCGGTCCGCTGGTGTCGTGAATGACAAAATAGCGCGCCATCGGCGCATCGGGATCGTTGTCGGCGGCGTGCGATAGCGGCTCCCACAAATGGGCGGCAAAATCGGTTTCGAGGTTTTGCTTTGAGAGAAAGCCCGACAGCGCCTCGCGCGAGGGCAGGCCGGTCGTCTGGCCGATCCGGCTGGCGAGGCCGGTCGGCAGACTCTCGAGTGGCGGCCCGAGGTTCCTGGTCGCATCCATGCCGCGCATCAGGCACATGGCCTGCTGCACCGGAGTGCCGGCATAACTCAATGTTTCGGGATCGAAGGCGCAGGCGCCCATGCTTTTGATGAAATACGGCGCTCGGAAATGGCTCGGCTTGCATTCAGTGCTCAAGCCGGCATGGACCGAGCCGATCAGCATCGCGCAGGAAAATCCCGTCGTGAGGAGCCTGCGATTGGTCTTTACGGCGGCGTGCACGCGGCAAATCCCGAGTTTGAGATTCTCTACTATCGCCAGCAACGCCCATCGTGCCAAGCGGTGCCGCGGCGCTTGGCGCGAGAAGTACGGCGACGCTCACGATGAATGAACGTTCAGGATCGATTGGGATGCCGCGCGGTCGGGTTAACGCCGCCTTAACGCGATGCATTGGATGGTCACTATCAGAGTAACCACTTTGGAGATCTCGCGATGCTGCCCGATCACCGCGCGCTTCTTGAGGACGAACCCTGTCCCGTCGCCGATCAAATGCTTGGCGAAATGTATCGGGCCAGCGCACATGGCCTGAACGCACTCATTGCTACGGTCTCGCCGACGGCGCGAGGCCTGCTCGCTGTGTATTGCTACCGCCGCGCACACCTTGCTTCGATCGGACTGGCAATCGCGGCAACCTGCGAAGAAGACGAACTCACCGCTTTCGGTGGCGGTGCAGGTTCCGTCTTATTCGAGCGATCGCGGGAAGCCCCGAAGCCGTCGTCCGGTGACAGCCACACGAGCGGGCGTCGAAAAATAACTCTGGCGACCAATTCAGCTCGCCAGCAAAGCCCGTTCGAAGATGAGGAAGATTAAGGCTTTACACCGTGCCCGAAAGGGGATGTCGGCGGCTGGTTGCCGCGATTATTTTCCAGCCGTGACACTGAAGTCCTTAACCTGGATTTGAGGTGCGTTGGCGGCCGCCGTGTCATCAAATCCGTTCATGCCGAAACTGGCGTTGGTGCTCGGTGGTTCCTGCGCCCTGACCGCCTTAACTGTGCTGCCGTTCAGGTAGACCGTTATCAGGCCGCTAAGCGCGGTGACGCGCAGAGTATTCACGGCGTTCGCGCCGGACTTGAATCCCGGAGCGTTTTTCACTGCAAATATGGTCGTCCAAACGTTTGCCGTGGATTTGGCCAAATATACCGATGCGTCGGATCCCACCTGAAGCTGCATCATGTTGCTGTAATCCGGCGTCGCCCAGAAAACTATTCCGGCATACATCTGATTATTTGCCGCAATCGCCGCGGGCAGAACGAAGTCCATGCAGTAATCGCCGTCTGTTGCATTGAAGGTGGTGTTCAGTACGTTGAACCCCTTCGTCGTTGCATCCATTGCAAACACAAATACGGGAGGCTTAACCATCGCCATGGGCGGGGATTCGTCCCAGCCGCCGCTATCGTCGCTGAAATTGTCCTGGTAGATGCTCGTGCCAACCTGTCCGCTGCAGGCCCAGGCCGGAGTCCAGGCCAGAACCTGCAAAGCGGCAACGACACCTAATGTGCGCAGCATCGCTTAATTCCCCTCGATTGAGCCCCATCAAAGTCCGTCTTTTAAAGGCTCGCGCTTTCCCGTGAACTTGGCAAGACAAATATCGGACGGCAGCGCGGCGCGGGCTACGCTTCGGCAGGACGATCTGACGTCTTCTGATGGAGAAATAGCGGACGCGAAACCGATGCTCGGGTCAACTTGCTTTGGCGGCGCAGCCTCCGCGGCAAGGTCAGTCCTTCGCTCGTTCAACGTAGCTGCCGTCGGCGGTCATCACCACGATCTTGGTGCCGGTCGTAACAAACGGCGGGACCATGGTGCGCACGCCGTTCGACAGCACGGCTGGCTTGTAGGACGAGGCCGCGGTCTGGCTCTTGATCGTCGGTTCGGTTTCGACCACTTCGAGCGTAGCCTTGGGCGGCAGCTCGATGGCGACCGGGACGGCGTCGTGCATGCTGATCGTCACTTCCATCTCAGGCTGCAAATAGGCCGCCTGATCGCCGATGATGTCCGCGGGCAGGGCGACCTGGTCGTAGCTTTCCATGTTCATGAAGTGGAAGCCTTCGCCGTCCTGATACATATATTGGTGCTTGCGGTCCTCGACGAAGGCGCGCTCGACCTGATCGGTGGTCTTATAGCGCAGTGAAACCTTTACACCGTCGGCGATCCGGCGGACGTCCATCTGGGTGACCGGCGTACCCTTGCCGGGATGGATGTTCTCGACGGCCATGATGACGCCGAGTTTGCCGTCGATTTCGACGATATTGCCTTTTCGCAATGAGCTAGCGATGACTCTCACGGTTTCCTCAATGTTGATAAGCAGGGACGGACCGCAACATACCGATCCTGAGCGTCACCGCTAGTTATTCCGTCAACGCTGTTTAGACAAGGACATGCCGGCCGTTCCGCCCCCTTCCTCGCCCTTTTGGGCTCCCCACGTCCACGCCGACCGGCGGCCGACCTTGTTGGCGCGGGGTCGGATCGTGGCCGCGCTGCGGGCATGGTTTGCCGGGCAGGACTTTGTCGAGGTCGACACTGCCGCGCTGCAGGTCTCTCCGGGCAACGAAATTCATCTTCACGCCTTCGCCACCACTCTTGCCGCCCCGGACGGCACGCCGTCACGGTTATATCTGCGCACCTCGCCGGAATTCGCCTGCAAAAAGCTGCTAGCGGCGGGCGAGCGGCGCATTGTCGAATTCGCAAAAGTGTTTCGCAATCGCGAACGCGGCGCGCTGCATCATCCGGAATTCACGCTCATCGAATGGTATCGCGCGGGCGAATCCTATGAGAGTCTGATGGGGGATTGCGTTGCCATTATAAGGGCCGCGGCACGCGCGGCCGGGACGCGGCAGCTGACATTTCGCGGCCGCTCCGCCGACGCCTTCGCCGAGCCCGAGCGGCTGACCGTAGCGGAAGCGTTCGCGCGCTTTGGCGGCATCGATCTGCTGGCGACGCTGCTGGACGGCGTGCCGGATCGCGAGCGGCTTGCCCGCGCCGCGCAAACGGCGGCCATCCGCATCGGCGATGACGACACTTGGGGCGACATTTTCAGCCGGGTGCTGGTGGAGCGCATCGAGGGCAATCTCGGCATCGGCCGCGCCACCATCCTCGATGAATATCCGGCTGCGCTGTCGGCGCTGGCGCAGCCGGCGCAAGGTTCAAGACAGGATCCGCGTGTCGCGGAACGCTTCGAGCTTTACGTTTGCGGGGTGGAGCTTGCCAACGGCTTTGGCGAACTCAATGACGCCGCCGAGCAACGCCGCCGGCTCGAACGCGAAATGGCGGAGAAAGAGCGCATCTACGGCGAGCGCCATCCGATCGACGAAGATTTCATCGCCGCGCTTGCGGAAATGCCGCAGGCCTGCGGCATTGCACTCGGTCTCGACCGTCTGGTCATGCTGGCGACCGGCGCTTCGCGTATCGACCAGGTATTATGGACGCCCGTTCAGGAGCCACCGCAATGAGAGCAGCCGGTACGTTGCGAACGCCATCCGAGCTCGTCGATGCGCGATTGGCGCGCCCCGACCACCTCGCGGCTCTCGAGAATGTCGCTGCGCGCTATGCGGTCGCGATCACGCCGGCCATGGCCAACTTGATCGATCCGTCCGATCCGCGCGATCCGATCGCGCGGCAATTTGTTCCCGACGCGCGCGAGCTTGAACTCCAGCCGGAGGAAAGCGGCGATCCGATCGGCGACGATGCGCATAGCCCGGTCGAAGGTGTGGTTCACCGCTATCCCGACCGCGTATTGCTCAAGCTCGTCAGCGCCTGCGCGGTCTATTGCCGCTTCTGCTTCCGGCGCGAAATGGTCGGGCCGGGACGGGGAGGGCTTTCGCGCGCGGCGCTCGCGGCGGCGCTCGACTACATCCGCGCCACGCCGCAAATCTGGGAAGTGATCCTCACCGGCGGCGATCCGCTCTTGCTGTCGCCGCGCCGCCTGAAGGACGTGACCGCGCGGCTTGCCGCGATCGAGCACGTCAAGGTGATGCGCGTGCACACGCGTATTCCGATCGCCGCGCCGAGTTTGGTCTCGCCGGCCTTGGTTCGCGCGCTGCGCGGCGATAAGGCGGCGTTCGTCGTCCTGCATGCCAATCACCCGCGCGAGCTGACCAAGGATGCGCGTACGGCTATTGCGCGCTTCATCGATGCGGGAATTCCGATGTTGAGCCAATCCGTGCTGTTGCGCGGCGTCAACGACGATGTCGAGACCCTTGCCGCGCTGATGCGTGCGCTGGTCGAATGCCGGATCAAGCCGTATTACCTGCACCATGCCGATCTCGCGCCCGGCACGGCACACATGCGGACATCGATCGCGGAGGGCCAAAGCGTGATGCGCGCGCTGCACGGGCGCCATTCGGGCCTATGCCAGCCGGCCTATGTGCTCGACATTCCCGGCGGCTACGGCAAATCGCCGATCGGCCCGAATTATTTGAACCCGGATTGTTCAGGGGTCGAGGATTTCAACGGGCGGCGACACGCCTATCCGCCGCGGGCCGCCGATTGATCAGGCCGCCTCGGGGAAAAACACCGCGGTCTCGAATTGGTAGCCGCAGGCTTCGCACGACCAGGTATGGCGCACGCAGCGGGCGCTGAGATGTTCGGACCAGTCGGGAGCGAGCAGCCATTCGCTGCATTGCGGGCAATTGTTCTTGCTGTAGGCGACCAATCGCGCCCGCACCGCCGTCTCGGCTTGCAGAGTCATAATCTTCCTCTCTGGAGACCCGTTCCTCTTAGCCCGCGGACAAGGCCTAAGAGCACTGTGTGGCGTCGCCATGGCCGATCTGAGTCGCGGACATGGGCGAGGCGGGGAAACATTCCATCGCTGCGGCAACAGTTCGGTGAATTGTGCGCTGCATCAGCGTCGAACTCGGCCAGCTGGCACAAGCGTTTTCGGCGCGGCTGTAATCGGCCCTAACCCGTTACCGAAAATGTGGACCCGAATTAACGCGCCGGCCATCCGTCCTCAATCCGGGCGGAGCTAGCGTTGCGACATAGTGTTTAGGGGACTCCGATGTTGAAGGAGGTTGCCATGAAGACGCTCTACAGCAAGTTACTCATCACCAAATCGATGGTCCCGCGTATTCTTATCGCGGCGTCGCTCGTCCTTAGCGCGAACGGCGCGATGGCCGCGACAACGCATGTCCACAAGACGATCAAGCCAGCACATGCGGTGCATACGCGTCAGGCGGCGGGCGCCAAATACCGTCAGTTCACACAACGGCAATTCGATCTTCCGGATTTCATTGCGGCCGCGTTCGGCGGGTTTGCGGTGCCGCTCGTAACCCACGTATCGCGGGCTACCGGCAGATATGCCCCGGCTGCGTCCAGTGACGACAATTGGCAGGTGTTTGATACACCTTCGCAAACGGTTGAGGTCGATAACAGTCAGTCACAAGCGGCCATCGACGCGTCGGACCAAGCCATGCAGCAGGCGGACCAAGACACCTTTCAGATGGACGAGAGCGTGATCAACACCGAAGCACAAGACGATGCGGCGAATGCCGCGACGCAGCAGTATTTGACCAATAATGGAATGTAGCCGGCGCGCATACGCGTAAGATGAGGGCGCCGGCTTTAAGTCGGCGCCCTTTATTTTGCGACCAAGATTGAAATTGGCGCGCCCTACGGGACTCGAACCCGTGTTACCGCCGTGAAAGGGCGGTGTCCTAGACCGCTAGACGAAGGGCGCGCAACAAGCGCGGAGCGCTTGCTCGTAAAAGCGCGCGACATATAAGGAGATTTGGCTTAGAGCGCAAATCGCTTCAGATTAAAGCGATTGCGCTCTACCTTTTGACTAAGCATGATCTTTTCGGAAAACCGGCTTCCACTTTTCCGGATCATGCCGCCGCGGCAAGCAAGCGCTTGCCGGCTTACCATTTCCCGGTATTGGGCATCGAGATCCAGGGCTCCTTGGGCGGCAGCGGCGAGCCCTTCTGCAACAGTTCGATCGACTGCTTGTCGGGGGAGCGCACGAAGGCCATTTGGCCGTCCCGCGGCGGCCGGTTGATGGTGACGCCCGCTTTCATGAGTTTTTCGCAAAGCGCATAGATGTCGTCGACTTCGTAGGCGAGGTGGCCGAAATAGCGCGCCTCACCGTAGTCCTCGCTGTCCCAGTTATAGGTGAGCTCGACAAGCGGCGCCTGGCGATTGGCCGGTCCGTTGGCGACGAGGTCACCGTCGGCGGGAGCGGCCAGGAACACCAGGGTGAACTTATTCTTCTCGTCGACCCGGCGGCGCACTTCCTTGAGGCCGAGCTTGTTGCAATAGAAGTCGAGCGCGTCGTCGAGATTGCGCACGCGCAGCATTGTGTGCAGATACCGCATGATGGAACCTCCGCAGGTCGGAAATGGCCGTAACGGTCAGTAGGTAAATGTACGATGGCGCCCGGTGGGTATGAAGCGTGGCTATGACGAATGATTGCGCCCGATCTCGATAGTGCCTTAGCGCGACTGCAGGAGATGGTCCACGATGCCGGCACCGTGATCCCGTTCACCGGGGCGGGCATTTCGACTGAATCTGGTATTCCAGACTTTCGTTCGCCCGGCGGGCTATGGACCCGGTACCGGCCGATCTCGTTCGACGAGTTCCTCGCCAGTCAGGAGGCGCGCAACGAGTCCTGGCGGCGGCGCTTTGCCATGGACGAGCAATTCGGCGGCGCCGAGCCGAATCGGGGCCATCGTGCCGTCGCCAGCCTGTACCGCGCCGGCAAGGTGCCGGCCGTGATCACGCAAAACATCGATAATTTGCATCAAGCCTCGGGAATTGCGCCGGAACACATCGTCGAACTGCACGGCAATACGACCTTTGCATTATGCCTCGACTGTAACGAGCGCTACGAACTGTCGTGGGTGCGGCGGCTCATGGACGCCGGCAATGGATGCGCACCGGATTGCCCGGCTTGCGGCGGCTTCGTCAAAACCGCGACGGTGTCATTCGGCCAAGCCATGCCCGATGCGGCAATGCGGCGCGCCCGGGATCTCGCTCAGTCCTGCGATCTATTCCTTGTGATCGGCTCTTCGCTGGTGGTCTGGCCGGCCGCCGGCTTTCCCTTGGTGGCGAAACGAAACGGCGCGCGCCTCGTTATCGTCAACCGCGAGCCGACCGAGTTCGACGAAATCGCCGACTTGGTCGCGCGCCAGGATATCGGGACCGTTTTAGAGCCGTTTATCCTGCACTGAATAAAATCCGCTTTGTGCACAGGCCGTGACGCTTTTACGCCAGTGTTGCATTTTTACCCTTTCGCGTCGGATTGCCGGTGTTATCTTCGATTCAAGAGATTCGTCATGCGCCCGCGGGGCGCCAGCACAACAGCGGCGGCGGCCACGGCGTCATGGCGTCGGACGGGATCGAACCAAAATCAACCAAGCCGGGCCTCGGGCCCGACGTCGGTCTTCCTGACGAAGCCTCTGCGCGCGTCATCGAAGTAGCCGGCGTCATCAAGTGGTTCGACGTCGCCAAGGGCTACGGTTTCATCGTCCCGGATAACGGCATGGCCGACGTGCTTCTGCACGTCACCTGCTTGCGCCGCGATGGCTTTCAGACGGCTTATGAGGGGTCGCGGGTTGCCTGCGAGGTGGTGCCCGGGCCGAAGGGCTTGCAGGCCTTCCGGGTTCTCTCGATGGACGAATCGACGGCGATCCATCCGGCCCAGATGCCGCCGCCGCGAACCCATGTTACTGTGGCGCCCACAAGTGGTCTCGAACGGGCACAGGTCAAATGGTTCAATCGGCTGCGCGGCTTCGGCTTCCTGACGCGGGGGGAAGGGACGCCGGACATATTCGTTCACATGGAAACGTTGCGCCGCTTCGGCTTGGCCGAGCTGCGTCCAGGCCAGTTCGTCCTGGTGCGTTTCGGACCCGGGCCGAAGGGTCTGATGGCGGCGGAAGTCCGGCCCGAGAGCGGCCCGCTCGGTCCAGCCTCGCATTAGCGGCGAGGGCCACCCTTCATTCGACGCGGTTGATGCGGGCCATTGGCCTCGCGGCGATCCTATTTGTCGCCGGCTGCGCCCTGCCGGCTGCGCAAACAGCGGCGAGCGCGGCCGGGCAGGACACGATCGAAATCGTTACCAGCTCGGGCGTGCACGCATTTTCCGTCGAGCTTGCGACCAACGATTTGGAACGCGCCCGCGGCCTGATGTACCGCAAATCGCTGCCGGAGGGTCACGGCATGCTGTTCGATTTCCAAACCGACCAACCGGTCCAGTTCTGGATGCATAATACCTACATCTCGCTCGACATGGTCTTCATCCAGGGCGACGGGCGCGTCCTACGGGTCGCTGAAAATGCTCAGCCGATGTCGGATAACCTCATTCCGTCGGGCGGTCCGGTGCGCGCCGTGCTGGAAGTCATTGCCGGTACCGCGCGCAAACTCCATATCGCGCCCGGCGACCGTGTGACCGGCTCAATTTTCGGTAACCACTGATTGGACGGCTAGTTTGCTCGGCTTGCTGGGGACCAGCGAAACAGCTATCCAGTGCCGCGACCGGCGGGGTATAGCGCAGCCTGGTAGCGCGGGAGTTTTGGGTACTCCAGGTCGCAGGTTCAAATCCTGCTGCCCCGACCATATTCAGTGATGGCTCCGATATGACCGCCCGGATCTACAAACCAGCCCGCACCGCGATGCAGTCCGGCACCGCTAAGACCAAGGAATGGGTCCTGGATTATGAACCCGAGCAGCCGCGCGCGGTCGACCCGCTGATGGGCTGGACGAGTTCAGGCGACATGAAGCAGCAGTTGCGGCTGTGCTTCGACACCGAGGAAGAGGCCATCGCCTATTGCGAGCGCAACGGCATCGCCTATGAGGTGTTCGAGAGCAAGCCGCCGAAGCGGCAGCGCATCTCCTATTCCGACAATTTCGCTTACACGCGACGCGGCGCCTGGACGCACTGAGGCGCCGTTTGGCGATCAAGCCTGCCGCTTTTCCGGTGCGCGCTGCGCCGCCGCAGCGGTGCGGCCTGGCGAGCCGGTACGCTGGCGAAGCAGCGACACGAAACGCTCTTGCGGCATCGGCTGGCCGAGCAAGAAGCCCTGACCGTAGTCGCAGCCCATGCTGACCAAAGCCAGCGCATCAGACGCCTTTTCGATACCGATCGCCACGGCTACGCTGCCGAAATTGTGCGCGAGGTCGATCACCGTCTTGCACAACGGGGCATTGACCTTGTCGGTGCCGCAATCGGTCACGAAGGTCCGGTCGAGCTTGAGTTCGGCAAACGGCAATTCTTTGAGCCGCACCAGCGAGGAATAACCGCGGCCGAAATCGTCGATCGCGAGCTGGACGTCCAAGTGGTGCAATCGTTTCGTGATGTCGCTGGCCAGCGCGAGATCGGTAACGATCTGCTCCTCGGCCACATCGATGATCACGCCAGGCCATTTTTCAAATTGCGGCCGAAAGTTCTGCACGATCTCGGCGACCGGAAGCTTCACCAGCGCGCTGACCGGAATGTTGACAGCCATCCGCAAATTGACGCCGAGCCCGGCAAAGTCGACGGCGGCTGTCAGCGCCTTGGACAGCGCCATTTCTGACAGCGCGATGAGGGTCGACTCCTTGGCGCCCGGCATGAAGGCGCCGGGCATCAAGATGCCGTGTGTCGGGTGGCGGGCTCGGGCGAACGCTTCGGCTCCGACAAGTTGTTTTTTGCGCAGGTCGATCTTCGGTTGATACCAGAATTCGATCCACTTGTTCGACAGGGCCTCGTCAAGGTCGATGCGGCCGGCGACCGCAGGCGGATGCCCGAGCTTAAGGTCGCCAAGCAGCTTCACGACGGCATTGGTCTCAAACGGCTTCCGCAAGACCGGCAGCATCTGCAGGTGCTGCTGTTCGCCGATGCTTTTGACATGGCCTAGAACCGCGGAACCGCGGCTCGACACGAGCTGCACTCGCCCGCGATAGTTGGCGGCGCCGAGCGCGGCCACGCAGGCGATGGCTTCGGCGGATTCAAGAGGGATATCGAGAACGACCAGATCGGGCGAACGGCGCGACAGCGCCTGATGCAATCCCTGGCCGTCGGCGAATTCCTCGGTATCGATGCCGGCGCCGTGCAGAATGAGCGATAGGAAATGCCGGATGCTGCCGTCGCCGTCGATGACGAAACACAGCGGCGTTCGCGCCTTGCCTTGCTCGGTCGGCCCGGTGGAGGGTGACTGCGCCGGTTTAGCGCTCATGACGTCGCTTGGCCTCAATTGGCGTCAGTCAATGCGGCCGCGGTGACGAGAATGAGCCGGCCCTATCGGGATGCGGCATCATTCACGGAAATTATTAATCGGCGGTTTCGGCGACGCGGCGGCGTCAGGTGCGAGGGGCGATGTGTTAGGGCCGCGGCCTATCTGGGGTCAAATCGCAATAGCGGGCTTCGGTCCCGCGCACCGGAAAACTAATTGGGATAGATTGGGCGCCAAAAGAGGCGCCCGATCGCGCAGCGGGGTAAGGACACCCGGTGGCGGGCGCGCGAATGCAGCGGGAGCAATCCACATGATTCAGGTCAGACGCCTTGGGCATGCGACCCTGACAACGCCCGATATCGAGCGTCAGATTGCCTATTACACCGATGTCGTCGGTCTCACGCTTATCGAACGCGGCAAGGAGCGCGCTTTTCTCGCTTGCAAGCTCGGGCTCGAAGCGATCGCGCTCGAACCGGGCAGGGGTAACGCGCTGTCACGGCTGGCGCTTCAGGTTGCGCCCGATTCCGATCTCGGCGAAGTCGAACGTGCGTTGAGCAAAGATGGGGTGAAATGCGAGCGGCGCAGCGGAATATCCCCCGGCATAGCCGAGGCGATCGTCTTCACCGATCCCAAGGGCACGCAGGTTGAGATTTTCGCCGGCTACGGCTTCGCCAAGGATGACGGCCGGGCGGCCGGCGTCATGCCGCTCAAGCTCGGCCACGTCGCCTATCGCGTCGACGATGTGCAGAAGACGGTGAAATTCTATTGCGACGTGCTCGGCTTTCGCGTCTCCGATTGGCACGCCGACCATTTCGCGTTCCTGCGCTGCAACACGGATCACCACACGGTGAATTTTGTCTATGACGCCGAGCCGCAGCTCCACCACATTGCCTTCGAAGTGAAGGATTGGGCGGAAATCCAGCGCGCGGCTGAGATCCTGGCGCGGCATGACATCCGTCTGGTCTGGGGACCGGGCCGCCACATCATCGGCCACAATGTCGCGATCTATCACCGCAACGCCGATAAGGTGCGTGTCGAGTTCTTCTGCGAGATGGACCAGATGAAGGACGAGACGCTTGGCTATTTCGATCCGCGGCCGTGGCATCAGGACCGGCCGCAGCGGCCTAAAGTTTGGCCGGAGGCAACGCTGCGCAATTATTGGGGCTTTGGCTCGGAGGCGATTATTCGCGGCTATCAGACCCTTGAGTAGCGCGCGGCTTAGGGGACCATATGTGAACACGATGTCGTGACCGCCCGGCGTTGCGGCGTGGTGAGAATTGTGATTGGCGCGTGTTCCTGTAATTGACCTAAGAGTTACGCGACGCTGCTTGCGCGCCGGGCGCAAGTCGACGGCCCATTCGGAGGAAGCAGATGGCACGCACTAAAATGCCGAGCACTTTGATCGTGGGAGCATCGCTGTTTGTTTCGCTCTTCGCGTTGGCAATCGGTGTTGCGAATGCCGCCGAACCAGCTGTCGCCATTCCGCCTCCGACGCTCGATGCGACCGCGCTGGCCGCGGCCGGTCCACAGACCGTGGTTCTCGCCGGGGGCTGCTTCTGGGGCGTGCAGGCAGTCTATGAGCATACCAAGGGCGTCACCCAGGCGGTGTCCGGTTATGCCGGCGGCCAGAAGGATACGGCGCACTACGAGATGGTCAGCACCGGGCGGACCGG
>Ga0181523_10002782_pt1 | contig 16533 bp, 16 predicted proteins | sample PEATcosm2014_Bin_43_FD_119752 | JGI IMG/M metagenome (GOLD analysis project Ga0181523, IMG submission 119752) | Peatland microbial communities from MTU Mesocosm Facility, Houghton, MI, USA - PEATcosm2014_Bin05_30_metaG | ecosystem: Environmental > Terrestrial > Soil > Wetlands > Peat | place...
CGCCGAGATAATCCCGGTCCCAAGATGGATGCCGAGTTGCGGCAGCAACCAGCCGCCAATGAACGCGCCGACAATGCCTATGATGAGATCGCCGATGAGCCCGAATCCGGCCCCCCGCACGATGTGGCCGGCCAACCAGCCGGCCACAAGACCGACCGCCACTATGACCAGAAGACTTTCGTTTGACATGTGCACGGCGTCGCCTCCAGGTCGAGCGTAAACGCTCTAGAGCATGATCCGGAAAAGTGGAAGCCGGTTTTCCGAAAAGATCATGCGCCACCAAGATATTAGAGCGCCAATCGATTCAATCTGAAGCGATTGGCGCTCCCGCAGGATAGCACGTAGCCCGCGTTAGCTTGTAGCCCGTCTTGAGCAGCCCCCTCCGCTCGCTGCGCGAGCTACGGGCGGAAGCGAAATGCGGGAGTGTGCGGCGAGGGTTGCCCCGGATTTCGTGGAATTTACCCGCAGGGGCGCATTCGCGATCCGAGTGCTCATCCACCCCGTCATTCGTCGGATTGACGCGCGTCCGACATGGCTTTCCAGAGCGCGATCCCGTAGTCGACGATGTGCTCTTCCTGGCAATGATCGCAGCGGTAGGTTCGCATGTCGCGGCCCGACATCGTGCTCTTGCGCCGCATCTAGGACATGGCGTCAGCGATACCGGCGGTGTTGGTTTGCGGCGGGAGCTGAGCTTGAACCAAGAGGACCACTTCATCTGAGATTCGATCCCTGCAAGTGGCCCGCAGGGGCGCGTTGCACTTGCTTTGCTGGTAATCCGGTCAATCGCGGATTTCGGCAAGCAGCACGATCAGCACTGGGGAATCCAGCGGCATTTCCGGGTTAGTGTAGATCATCCGGCTGTGGTGGCCGGCCTCGCCGAACACCAGGTTGATCAGGTCGGAGGCGCCGTCGAGCGCTTTCGGGTGATCGCGGAAGCCCAAGGCGACCTGCATGGTGCCTTCGAGCCGGACGATCTGCTTGATGCGAGTTAGACTGCCGACGGCGTTCTTGAGCTGCGCAATGGCGTTGATCGCGGCCAAACGGCAGGCCGCAGGCATCCTTAGGGCCCACGCTGCCGCCGATGCGCCCGGTATAGGCGAGCTTGCCGTCGCGCCACGGAAATTGGCCGGATGTCATAACGAGCGACCCGAAGATGACCCAGGGCCGATAAGCCCCGAGCGGCCCCGGCGCCGCCGGCAGCATGATACCCTCCGCAGTCAAGCGGGCTTCCGGCGTGACATTCGATGGCGCCGAAGCGGCGTTTTGTTGTTGCACGTGTCGCTCCCGCGGATCCGAAGCTTATGGCTCGCCCGGTTCTGGCCGCCAGCGTAGCCCGGATCGCGCGGCGTGTCGCGCCACTTTCCCTGCCGCAGGCTTCCTGATTGAATGCGCGTAGGCAGAAATCCCGGCGAAGGAGATGCACGATGCACGCGGTGATGTGGACGTTCAAAGTGCCGGCCAGCACCGGCAAGGACGAGCTTGTGCGCACCATCAACGCGACCGCGCACACCTATCAGGGCGTTCCCGGATTGATCCGCAAATATTACGGCATCGCGCCCGACGGCGCGTCCATCGTCGGCATTTATCTCTGGCAAAACGTGGCGGCGGCAAACGCGTTCTATACACCGCGGTGGCGTTCGCTGGTGGAACAGCGCTGGGGCGCGCCGCCACAGCGCCAGGATTGGGACGTGCCGATGGTGGTCGAGAGCGCCGAGCGTCGCCTCGTGGCGGCGGAGTAGTTTGTCGGGCGGGATTGTGCCGCGAGTTTGACCCGGATTTCGTTTCACTCATCCGGGCCACGCTTGCTGCGGCTATGCGGTAAAGCGGGTGGCGATTTCGTCGAGCGGCGGCCGCGGGCGATCCTCGGGCGGACCCGGCGGCCGGCCGATGTGAACAAATCCGGCGATGCGCTCGTGCGGCGCCAGACCCAGCGCGTCGAGCACGCCCCGGTCGTAGGCGTACCATTCGGTGATCCAGTTGGCGCCGTAACCGAGCGCGTGCGCGGCCAGCACAAGGCTCATGGCGGCGGCGCCGGCGGAGAGCACCTGTTCCCATTCGGGAATTTTCCCATGCGGTGCGGCGCGGCTCACCACCGCGATCACGAGCGGCGCGCGCATCAGACGCTCGCGCTCCGCTTCGACATGCTCGGGCTTGGCGTCCGGGTACTTGGCGCGAAAGGCGGCGGCAATCGCCCCACCGGCCGCACGCCGCGCCTCGCCTTCGAACACGATGAAGCGCCACGGCGTGAGCTTGCCGTGGTCGGGCACACGCGAGGCGACGGTGAGGAGCATATCGATCTCGGCCGCGGACGGACCAGGCTCGCCGAGCTCGGCCGCCTTGAAGGAGCGCCGGGTGGTGAGGAGTTTTAGCGCGTCGGGCATGTCGGGTTTCCAAAGCGCGTTGCCCGTAGCACGGCACGCTAATGCGGTGGAAGGGGCGTCGGCTACGACGAATATTCGGCAGCAACAAAGCGAAGCTTTGAATCTAACGCCCCCTCCACCATCCTTCGCGCTACGCGCTGCGATGGTCCCCCTCCTCCGCTATCGCGGGGGCGGATGATTTTCTGTTTTCGTTTCGCCGGACTTAATTCGGCATCACAGCTGCAGAAGGATCAGCAAGAGGCCGATCACCGAGACGGCCCAGACTGCGGTCCGCAGCCACGGCACGCCGGCCACATAAACAATCGCATAGGCGAGGCGGGCCCAGAAGAAGATCTGACAGCCCAGCAGCGTCATGGCGTTGGTCTTGCCGGCAATCTGCGCCACCAGCACTAGGATGGCGAACAGCACGAGGTATTCGAGCATGTTGAAGTGGGCGCGGCGTGCGCGCCCCGCCCAGCCGACAATCGGCGGCAGGGTCTCGCGATTGCCCACCAGCGCCGGCAAGCCAACTTGCAGCTGCGCGCCGGCGACGGCGACGAGCATCTGCACGAAGGCCAGAACGGCGGACCAAACAAGCAGCATGAGTTCAGGTGTCATGGAGCCCCCCTCCCTGTCGCGCCCGCCTGCTGACGAGGCCGTGCGCCGTTACGAAACCTCCGGTGCGGCAAACCCCCGGAACGCCGCAGCATTTCATATTTTCTGGCGCAATGCACTCTGATGAGCCAACGGGTCCGGTCCGAAGTCGGGGCACCCCATCGCGCTCGCGCGATGGGGTGCCCCGGGCCGGCCCGATGACAAGCTCCGCGAAGCAACCCAGGGCAGCGCCGGGTCTGGATTGCTTCGTCGCTTAGCTCCTCGCAATTATGAGTTTCATCAATTGAGCGCCAGCGAAATCTGGCATTGTGCCGTGGGGCTGGCCCCGGATTTCGTTTCACTCAATCCGGGCCACGCTTGCTATTTCCCCGAATTATTCATCCGTCAGCATCGCACGGGTTACGACCTGCACATCACGCGCCGGACGTGGCGATGCGCACCTGGTAGTCCAGCGTGGCGGTGACGCCGTCGCCATAGAAACCGCCTTCGATCGGCATGGTGGCGGCCTGGTCGGGAGCTGCGCACAGCGCGACGTGGCCGTCGGTCACCGCAATGCCGTGGGTGGGATCGAAGCCGCGCCATCCCGCGTCCCGCAGAAACACTTCCGGCCAGGCATGCAGATGACGATCTCCGCCCGGGGTGTCGGCATGGGCCTGATAACCGCTCACGAAGCGGGCAGCGAGGCAAGCCGCCATGAACAGCACGGTCAAATCGCGGCAGGCGCCGCGGCCGGTGGCAAGCGTGCGGGCCGGCGCCTGAGCGGCGCCTTCGATCCGGATATTGCGGTGAAAGCGCCGAAACAGCGTCTGGCTGAGATGCTCGAGGAACGGCAGCGCCGCCCAACCGCTTTCAGACGCCAGTGTTTCCGCGAAGTTTTGCACCGCCGGGTCTTGTCGGCCTTCGGGCCAGTAGTCGGCCGGCACGCGCTCCGGCCGGCATGACCAGGGCAATCGAGGCAGCCCGGAATCGCGCAGCGTCGCCGGTGCGGCTCCAGATCGAAAGAGCTCTCGACGCGCAGGAGGTCGGACGGGCCATCGAAGCTCACCTCGGTGATCCGATTGCCGAAGCGGTCCACCGACTCCTGACGTGCCGCCGGCACCGGCTGCACCGTCAGCTGGCTCGCGAGCATGCGAGCCCGCTCGGCCCGCGGCGTCAGCCGCAGCAAGTGCGGCGCCAGCCCGACCGGGGCGCTGTAGCGATAGACCGTGTCGTGCCGCACGGAAAAACGCATGGCTTGCTATAACACGCATCGCCGCGCGCGGGATGCGTGGAGCGACCTGTCCGCAGACCTGCCCTCCGTAGCTCGCGGAGCGAGCGAAGGAGGGAGCGCACAGCACGAAGGCGGAAGCGAAATCCGGGATTATGCTGCCAGCTTGCCCCGGATTTTGTGGAATTTACACTTGGGCGCGCTTTGCGCGACCCGAGTGCTCAATCCGGGCAACACTTGCGGCAGGGTGTCAGAAGGGATTCAATTTGAATATGTCGCCAGCACAGCCCCGGTCGCTACCCCGGATTTCCCACGAGCAGATTCGGGGCGCTTTGGAACGCACCGGGTACTTGCTCGAGTATCGAATTGAACAGGTGCTACGCCGGCACGGGTATGTCGCCGAATCCAATCAAGCTTACCCCGACCCGATTACCGAAAAATCCCGCGAGCTTGACATTGCCGCAATCAGCGCAGCGCCGGTCACACAGGATTATCGAAACATACTTTTTCCGAGGCTGGAAGGGAAACCGTCATACAAATGTACTATCAGGTCTTAGTTGTTGCGGGCGAGATAGTAGATGTTTACCCAACAAAGAAAGAGCTAAAGCTACGGGCCGTAAATCACGTCCATTACGTCCAATCCTACGTGACGAAGGGAAAGGAACAGCAATATTACTCGATGTTGTGACCGAAAAATATCTCCCTCGCCTTCTCAATCTGATTGATTCGGAAGTGAAAAAAACCGTTCGGCTGCTTAGGCGTCACAGCAAGGAGGTGAGAACATCGATAGACCAGATTACCGCGAGCGTTCGGGGGCTTCGTTCGCCTGAAACTATTCGCTCGCGTCTGGAGCTCTAGTGGAGAAGTAAACCCCGGATGTCGCCTCGCTCATCCGGGCTACGCCTCACTTCGCTCCGCTCGCAATGGCGAGTAGCGCGATTGAGGGCCGGAGAAATCCGGGATTGACGGCGAGGCTTAAGTACTCCGATTAGCGCCCTAACAAGTTGCAAGAGATCGCCTTCCCGGCTGCGTACCGCGTATCGTAGCGTGTCTCAGCGTTGCGTGGCGACCAAGATCAAGGAATCGGACGCCATTTGGCATTCATCACAGCGCCTTATTACTCTCCTTCGCCTTGTCCGCCTCGACATAGACCTGCGCGCCCATGTCGATGAACTTCTTCGACATGTCCGCCATTCCTTGTTCTTTGTCGTTTAAGGTCGCGGCGTAATCCCGCACATCCTGGGTGATCTTCATCGAGCAGAATTTCGGGCCGCACATCGAGCAGAAATGCGCCACCTTGTGCGCCTCCTTGGGCAAGGTCTCGTCGTGGTAGGAGCGCGCGGTGTCGGGGTCGAGGCTAAGGTTGAACTGGTCGACCCAGCGGAACTCGAAGCGGGCGCGGGAAAGCGCGTCGTCGCGCATTTGCGCCGCGGGGTGACCCTTGGCGAGGTCGGCGGCATGCGCGGCGATCTTATAGGCGATGACGCCCTGCTTGACGTCGTCGCGGTTCGGCAGGCCCAAATGCTCCTTCGGCGTGACATAGCAGAGCATGGCGGTGCCGAACCAGCCGATCATGGCGGCGCCGATCGCCGAGGTGATGTGGTCGTAGGCCGGCGCGATGTCGGTGACGAGGGGTCCGAGCGTATAGAACGGCGCCTCGCCGCATTCCTTGAGCTGCTTGTCGACGTTGATCTTGATCTTGTGCAGCGGCACGTGACCGGGGCCTTCGATCATCACCTGGCAGCCCTTGGCCCAGGCGATCTTGGTGAGTTCGCCTAGGGTCTCCAGCTCGGCGAATTGCGCGCGGTCGTTGGCGTCGCGGATCGAGCCGGGGCGCAGGCCGTCGCCGAGCGAGAACGACACGTCGTATCTGCGCATCAGGTCGCAAATCTCGTCGAAGCGCTCGTAGAGGAAGCTTTCCTTGTGGTGCGCCAGGCACCACTTGGCCATGATCGAGCCGCCGCGCGAGACAATGCCGGTGACGCGGTTGGCGGTGAGGTGGATGTAGGCGAGCCGCACGCCGGCGTGGATGGTGAAATAATCGACGCCCTGCTCGCACTGCTCGATCAGCGTGTCCTTGTAGCACTCCCAGTCGAGCCTGACCGGATCGCCGTCGACCTTCTCCAGCGCCTGATAGATCGGCACCGTGCCGATCGGGACCGGCGAATTGCGCAGAATCCATTCGCGGGTGTTGTGGATGTTGCGCCCGGTGGAGAGGTCCATCACAGTGTCGGCGCCCCAGCGGATCGCCCACACCATCTTCTCCACTTCCTCCTCGACCGAAGAGGTGACGGCGGAGTTGCCGATATTGGCGTTGATCTTGGTGAGGAAGTTCCTCCCGATGATCATCGGCTCGAGCTCGCCGTGATTGATGTTCGATGGAATGATGGCGCGGCCGCGCGCGACTTCGCTGCGCACGAATTCCGGCGTGACGGAGAGCGGCACCGCAGCGCCAAAACTTTCGCCGTCGTCATGTGCCACCTGCGCGGCCTCCAGCATCTTCTTGCGGCCGAGATTCTCGCGCTCGGCGATGTAGATCATCTCCTTGGTGATCACGCCTAAGCGCGCCCATTCCAGCTGGGTGAGGGGCTTGCCGGCAAGCCCGCGCATCGGCCTTGGCGCATTGGGGAAATTGCGCGCGAGGTGCTTGCCGGTGACGTTGCCGTTGTCGACCGGATGGATCGGTCGGCCGTCGTAGTCCTCTACGCCGCCGCGCTCGCGGACCCAGTCGATACGGGTGCGCGGCAGCCCCTTCTCCACATCGATCGTTGCCTCGGGGTCGGTATAGGGCCCGGACGGGTCGTAGACCGTAAGCGGCGGCTCGCCGGAAGACGCGTCGAGCACGATCTCGCGCAGCGGCACTTTCAGATCGGGCGCCGCGTCCGGCCGCGCATAGATCTTATGCGAGCCGGCCATCGGTCCGGTGGTGACCTTCGGCGTCGCGAGATCGGATTCGGCAAGAGGCTTGTTCATCGACGTACTCCCTGTGGCTTTCTTTTGCGCATGGTCTTTTTCGACGATCGGCTTCTACCCCGAATCACGTTCGGGGCAGGCTTTTTTGAGATCATGCGCGATAGCCCTTGACGGTGAGAATGCCCCCCAGGACGAGAACGATCGCGCCGGTGATCATCAGCGCGGTCGGTCCGGAATAGAGCTCGGGCGCGACCGTGGCCGCGACCTGCGGCAGCACGATGCGGACGATGCCGCCGATCGCCATGAGCCAGCCGAGAATGGTGACGATGACGCGCCAGTCCGCCGTCCAGGCCCGATAGGCGTTGAGCATGGCGAGGCCGGCGAGCATCGAAGCCACCCCCGACATGTAAACCAGCGTCGGGCTGTGCACCCCCTCGATGACCGCGCCGACGTAGAATGGCGCGTTGATCAATACGCCGACGCCAATGGCGACGAACAGCGGGCCGATAAGCCTGGCGATCAAGACGGCGGGTGGCATGGCACATCCCTTCCGCGGCGCTCTCCCGCGATGCGTCATCGCCGACTTCAGGGCGATGGCGCGGTGTTGTCTTGCTGGTCTCGAGACGTGCTGGCAGTGGAAGGTATTCCTGTCCCTTCGCCGGCATGACCCGGATCAGGTTCAAAGGGTTTTTCGCGGTCGCGGGCCGAAACCCGTCTGCGGTTTCTCAGCTCCCTCCTGGGAGCTCCCCTCGGAACACGTTTAATGTAGGCCGATGGCGCGTTGTGTCAACGCGGGGGGCGGTTCCGTCAATTGCCTCAGCGCCCTGGTTTCAGCCGCGCCAGGGCATCGGCCCACACCTGCGATCGGTCGTCATCGAAGACCAGCGCCGGATCCTCCGGCACCGTGACCCAGACGCCGTGCGCCAATTCGTCATCGAGCTGCCCCGGCGCCCAGCCGGCATAGCCGAACGCCACCAGGCTCTTCGCCGGGCCCTTGCCCAGACCGATATCGCGCAGCACGTCGGGAGCGCCGGTCAGCGCGACGCGCTCGTCGATGTCCAAGGTATCGGGTCGGCGATAATCGGCGCTGTGGATCACCAACCCGATTTCGGGATTGACCGGGCCGCCGATAAAAACCCGCACGCTGTCGGTCACGCCGCTTGCGTCGGCGCCGAACGCCGCCAACAGGCCGGCGATCAGGCGTTGGCCGCCGGGCCGATTGATGACGACGCCGAGCGCGCCCTCGCGATCGTGCCGCGCCAAGAGAATGACGGTGTGATCGAAGGCCGGCTGGCGCAAAGCCGGCGACGCGATCAGAAGCTGGCCGGCAAATGACGTGCGGCCGGTAACGTCCGGCTGCGCCGGCAGCGCGGCGTGAAGAACGGTTGCCGACAGCACGATCGCCGCTGCCGCCAAAATCCAGCGCCTATGGTCCCACGCCAGCACGATCGACCCACCGCGCCTTCACCCCCGGGCATGATCGCGCCGCGGCGCCGGCGGTGCAACACCTCTCGCCGGTGGGGGCGGAACCCCTACTGGCAGACCGCGCGGGTAACGACGGTCTCGACCGGACACTCGCCTTCGTTCGGCTTTTGCCGCGACAGCACCGTCGGCGCCGGACAGTTTTCCGCCGTCGTCACGTCGAGAGATTTGCCGCCGGTAAAGCCTTTGGCGCGGCATCCGGTGGCCGCCGCCGCGGCGCAGTCGGGCGCGCCGTTCGGCGCCTTGTCGCAGCGCTCGCGCATCTCAATGAGCCGCGTGTTCGGCAACCGCACCACGGCGCCCGCGGCGTCCTTGCTCACGTCGACCGCGTTCTCCATCGCCTCTTGCGTGGCGGTGGCGGCGCCTTTGGCGGCTTCATTCGATGTTTTGCCGAGATCCTCGACCTTGCCGCGGGCGTCTTTCAGCTTGACACTGAAATAGGCGATCGAGCCGTCCCACCAGCCTCCCAGCTCGTGCAGGAAGCCCGGCTTGTTGACGGCGGCCGGCGGCGGCGCCGATGAGGGCGCCACGACCGCAGCCCCAGGAGCCGTTTGGTTGTCCTCTGCGATGGCGGGCACGCTTGCCGACAGCGCTGCCGCGAAGAGCGCCGTAACAGTGGCGGTCCATACGGTCTTAGGCGCGAACCTCGTCATGGCTACTAGCGCTGCGCTGCAAAAGAGAACACGAGCGCTTTTAGAATACGCGCACGACGACAATAAAGCCAACGACGATGGCGGTTGCGGCCAGCGCCGTCCACATGCCGAGCCGCTTCTCGATGATGCCACGCGCGCGGGGGCCGTAGCGGTTAAGCAAAAAGGCCTCCACAAAAAACCGCGCGCCGCGCGTCACGACCGACAGCACGATAAACAAACCGATGTTGAAACCGGCAAAGCCCGAGGTGATGGTCACGATCTTGTAGGGGATCGGGGTCAATCCCTTGAGCAGGATGATCAGGGCGCCGTAATGCGCGTAACCGGCGCGGAACGCCTCAACCTTGCCGCCGTAGCCGTAGAGGTGGATCAACCATTGCCCGAGCGTATCGTAAAGCACCGCGCCGATGAAATATCCCAGCACGCCGCCCGCGACCGAGGCGGCGGTGCAGACCGTGGCGAACAGCCAAGCCCTTTCGGGCCGCGCCAGCGCCATCGGGATCAGCATCACATCCGGGATGATGGGAAAGAATGAGCTCTCGCAGAAGGACACGAGCGCCAAAACCCACACCGCATAGGGTTTACCGGCGACGTCGACGCACCAATCGTAAAGGCGGCGGAGCATGGGGGCTGCTTAGCGGCGGGTGGCGCGATTGTCCATCGGCCGTGACCGCTGCAGGCCCGCGGCAGCGGGCTTCAGCGCCGCTTGCGGGCGCGGCGGCCTTCGAGGATGACAACCTGACGGCGCGACGTGTCGTCCGGGATCTTCTTGGGCACCTTCTCGGCAATCCCGAGGAGCCGCTCGCGGCGGTCCATTTCCTTCCAGACGTCCTCCGGACGAATATTGGTGGCCACCCACAGCACCACGAGATTGTAGATGAGGTCGGCGCTTTCCTTGACCACGGCGTCGCGGTCGCCGTGCATGGCATCGATGACGACCTCGATCGCCTCCTCGGCAAGCTTTTTCGCCATCTTGCTGCGGCCGGAGCGCAACAGCCGCGCGGTCCGCGAGGTCGACGGATCGTCGTGACGGCTGGCGAGCGCCGCTTGGTAGAGGCGGGTGATCGAATCAGTCATCGGCTATCAGAATAGCGCGATATCGTCGCAATTGTGTTAAAGCTCAAAAAAGGCGGCGGCTCGGCTCATTCATCCTGGGTCAGGAGACTGGCATTGCCGCCGGCCGCCGCCGTGTTGACGGTCACGACCTGTTCGGCCGCGAAGCGGCGGAGGTAATTTGGTCCCCCCGCTTTGGGGCCGGTGCCGGACAGCGCGGTGCCGCCGAACGGCTGCGTGCCGACCACTGCGCCGATCATGTTGCGATTGACGTAGACATTGCCGTGCGGCAGCCGCGCGGCGATGTGCTCGATGGTGCTGTCGATGCGCGAATGAATGCCGAGGGTCAGCGCGGTTCCATTCGCCGCGATCTCGTTGAGCAACGCCTCGATCTCGTCGTTGCGCCAGCGCACGGCGTGAAGCACCGGCCCGAACACCTCCTGTTTGAGGTCGCCGGCACGGTCGAGCTCGATCAGCGCCGGCGCGACATAGGTTCCGCCTGCCGGCCACGCCCGGTCACCGTCCCAGCGGAAGCGCAGGCGGCCAGCGCGCTCCATGTCGCCGATCCAGCTTTCGAGTTTCTCCTTGGCGTCGGCGTCGATTACCGGGCCGACATGGGTTGCCGGGTCGCGAGGATCGCCGACTTTCAGTTCGCGCGCCGCGCCGATCAGCATGTCGAGCATGGGCTCGGCCGCGTCCTCCTGCAGGCAGAGAAGCCGCAGCGCCGAGCAGCGCTGGCCGGCGGAGCGGAACGCGGACGCAATGACGTCGTCGATCACCTGTTCGGGCAGTGCGGTGGCATCGACGATCATGGCGTTGATGCCGCCGGTCTCGGCGATCAGCGGCACGATCGGACCGCGCTTGGCGGCGAGCGCTTGGTTGATCGTACGGCCGACTTCGGTCGAGCCGGTGAAGATGACACCGGCGGCGCTAGCGTCGGCGACGAGGCTCGCGCCGACAGCGCCATCGCCGGGGACGAAATGCAGCGCGCTTAACGGCACGCCGGCCTCATGCAGCAGCGCGACAGCGCGCGCGGCAACGAGCGGCGTCTGTTCGGCCGGCTTGGCTACGACGGAATTACCCGCGACGAGCGCGGCGCTCACCTGGCCGAGGAAGATGGCAAGCGGAAAGTTCCAGGGGCTTATGCAGACGAATACGCCGCGTCCGCGGTAGCGCAGCAGGTTGCTTTCGCCGGTCGGTCCCGGCATCGGCTGCGCAGCCAGGCAATCGCGCGCCTGGGCGGCGTAGTAGCGGCAATAATCGACCGCCTCGCGCAGCTCCGCCAGCGCGTCGTCGAGAGCTTTTCCGGCCTCGTTCTGCAGCAGCGCCAAGAGCTGGCCGCGATGCTGCTCCAGCCGCTCGGCGGCGCGCTCAAGCAGTGCGGCGCGCTCTTCGCAGGGCGTCGCCGCCCAGGCCGGAAAGCCGGCCTCGGCGGCCGCCATCGCTGCCCGCGCGATCGCTTCGTCGCCGTCGCGGACGACACCGATAGCGCGGCCGTCGATCGGCGAGATCACCGCGCGTTCGATACCGGGCAGCGCGACGCCATCGATGAGGGGTTGAGCTTCAGCTGCGGCCGTCGTGCCGGCGCGAACCTCGGCGAGCAGCGCGTCGAGGCTTACGCGTTCGCCGAACTCGACGCCCGCCGAATTTTGCCGTTGCGGCTGATAGAGATCGCGCGGCAGCGGGATTTTTTGATTGCGCGCTGCGCCGGGGCTGGCGATCCGGCTTTGCGGACGGCGCAGGACGTCTTCGATCGGCACTCTCGGGTCGGCGGCGACCGAAACGAACGATGAATTGGCGCCGTTCTCCAAGAGCCGCCGCACCAGATAAGCCAGCAGATCGCGGTGACCGCCGACCGGGGCATAAACGCGGCAGGTTGCATGCGGCAGCTCGGCCAGCAGCGCCGCGTACAGCGCCTCGCCCATGCCATAGAGCCGCTGGAACTCGAATCCCTCGGCGCCGCCGGCCGCCTCGATCACGCTGGCGACGGTGAGCGCGTTGTGGGTGGCGAATTGCGGAAAAATGCGCGCGCGCGCCGCCAGGAGTTTCTTGGCGCAGGCCATGTAACAGAGATCGGTCATCGCCTTGCGCGTGAACACCGGATAATCGGCAAGTCCGCGCTCCTGCGCGCGCTTGATCTCGGTGTCCCAGTAGGCGCCCTTGACCAATCGAACCGTGAGCCGGCTGCCCAGCGCGGCGGCCGCGTCCTCGATCCAGGCAATCAGCGGCAGGGCGCGCTTCTGATAGGCCTGCACCGCGAGCCCAAAACCGTCCCAGCCGCGCAGTGACGGATCGCCGAGAACCGCATCGATGACATCGAGCGACAGTTCCAGCCGATCCGCCTCCTCGGCGTCGACGGTGAATTGCAGCTCGCGCGCCTTGGCCGTGCGCGCGAGTTCAAGCAGTCTTGGCTTAAGCTCCGCCAGCACTCGTTGCCGCGATATCGCTTCCAAACGCGGATGCAGCGCCGAGAGCTTCACCGAGATACCGGGACGCGCCGCCGGCGACGATGGCGCCGTGGTGCCGGTGCTCGATCCGATGGCTGCGATGGCGGCGGCATAGGCCGCAAAATATTTTTCGGCGTCGGCCGCAGTGCGCGCGCCTTCGCCGAGCATGTCGAACGAATAGCGAAGCTCCGCGTGGCCGCGGGCGCGGTGGAGTGCTTCCTCGATGGTCTGTCCGAGCACGAAGTGCGAGCTGATCAGTCGCATTGCCTGGCGCGTCGCCGCGCGCACCGTCGGCAGGCCTAGCCGCCTCGCGATCGTTTCGAGGATCGTTTCCGGCATTTCGCCGGGATGGATGATGCTGGCGGCAATCCCGAGCGTCCATGCCGAAGCTGAGACCAGAAGCGCCGAGGATTTGATGTCGCTGTCGAGCCAGCGCCCCGCCGCGAGCTTGTCCTCGATCAGGCGGTCCGCGGTTGCGGCGTCGGGCACGCGCAGCAGCGCCTCGGCGAGCACCATGAGTGCGAGCCCTTCCTTGGTCGAGAGCGAATAGGCGTGCAAAAAGTCCTCGATGCCGCCGAGCCCGCCGACCTTGGCGCGGATCGCCTCGACCAGCGTTCGCGCGCGCGCATCGATGCGGTGCTCGGCCGCGCCGTCGTGCGCAGCACCGGCCAGTAGGCCCGCCGCCAATTCCTCATCCGGCGGTGCAAACGGGGCGGGGAACGGCGGCAGCTTGGGGTAAGGCCCGGTCATGGTGTCGGCCGCCCTGAGCGCATGAACCCTGAGCGCATTAATGATGCGCGCCTATCCACCCCGCGACTGGGCGGCTTCCGCTTGCGCTTTGCGGCGGCATGTTCTTTATCGGGCCGTGGCGGAGGCACCGGGGCGTCGAGCGAACTCACGAAACCGAGCAGGGAACCGGGCATGGCCATGGTCGACCTCACGCGGCTCACCCGGTCTGCCGCCCTGGCCCCGTTCGCCGCGCTCTCGCGCCTGACATCGTTCGCCGCGCCTGCGGGTCTGACATTGTTCGCTGCGCTCGTGTGGCCGCTCGTGGCCGATGCCGGGACCGCGATCCACTTTACGCTCGACCGCAAGATCGATGGACCGGCGGCGCCCTTCTTCCTCGCCATCGACAAGGGCTACTTCAAGGCTGAGGGGCTCGACGTGACCATCGATGCCGCGACCGGCGGCCCGCTCGAAGCCATCGACCGGTTAGCAACGGGCGCCTCCGACATGGGTGTCGCCGACATTAACTTTCTCATCAAGTTCCGCGACAGCAATCCCGGCGCGCCGATCAAGGCCCTGTTCGTCGTGTTTGACAAGCCCCCCTATGCCATCATCGCCCGCAAGAGCCGCGGCATCGTCGCGCCCAAGGACTTGGCGGGAAAAAAACTCGGCGCGCCGGCCGCCGATCCCGCCTTTGCGGCATGGCCGATTTTCGCCAAGGTCAACGGCATCGATGCCGCGAAAGTCGTGATCGAGAACGTCGGTTTGCCGGTGCGCGAACCGATGCTTGCCGCCGGCGAGGTTGACGCCATCACCGGCTGCTCGTTCACCGCCTATGTCGATCTCAAGGACCGCGACGTGCCGCCCGATGATCTTGTCGTGCTGCTGATGGCCGATTACGGGGTCGAACTCTACGGCGATGCCATCATGGCTTCGCCAAAGTTCGCTCAAGAAAAGCCCGAAGCCGTGCGGGCGTTTCTGCGCGCCTATGTAAAGGCGCTGAAAGATACCGTGCGCGATCCCGCCCGCGCCGTCGATGCCGTACTGCACCGCAACGATGCGACCAAAAAGGACATCGAACTCGAACGCCTGCGCATGGCGATCCGCGACAATATCGTCACCCCCGTGGTGAAGGCCAACGGCTATGGCAGTGTCGATCCGGAGCGCTTTGACGCGGCGCTTGACCAGATTGCGCTCGGCTATCACTTCAAGGCGAAGGACAAGGCTGCCGCTGTCTTTGATCCATCGTTCCTGCCGCCGGCGACGGAGCGCAGGGTCAATGAGACTGCATCACGCTAAGACGATGGACCACGGTAGACCGACCCGTTCGTAGCCCATCCGCTGCGCGCTTCCGTGCGATCGTTATTCACCAGTGGTCATTCGCATACTGGTCATTCGCATACTGGTCATTCGCATACTGGTCATTCGCAGACTTGTTATTCGCAGATTTGGCCGATCTCTCTTGCCAAAGCCAGAATCTGGTTCTTGGCCGCCTGTTCCTTGTCTGCGGCCGACCGCCGGTCCGGCGGACCCTCGGTTGCGACGTTGACGCGGCCGGACATTTCTCCGCGCGGTGAGGAGAATGTGAATTTGAACGAGCCGCGGCCATCCGCCTCTAAATGGATTGTATCCATCCTCCGTACTCCTCCGCTTTCCTCCGTACTCCTCCGCTTTCCTCCGTACTCCTCCGCTTTCCTCCGTACTCCTCCGCTTTGCGCCGAAATGTGCTCGACAGCCGCGCTGGAATTGGTTTCGCGGCTGACCGAGTTCCGGTTTGTCCTCAGCCTGCGTGATCCCAATCACGCGATTCCAACCACGCAAAACGCCCCGCCCGGTCAAGCCGCGCGGGGCGTTCTACAACCCATTAAGCTACTACTTAACGCTACAACTTACGCCGCGAAGCGGACGCTGGGCGAGCCAACGACGCCGCTCTTCTCCATCACCGTCTTCAGTTCACTTGAGCCCAGCCAAGTGCGGGCCTTCGATACGTCGGCGACATCCCCGATGATCAGCACATCATTGGCATCGTCGGCGCCGCGAAATACCTTGCTGTTGGTGATGCCGGCAGACGCGCGATCCTTCTCGTGCCCATTGTAACTCGTACGCCATGCGTTGAAGTCCTTGACCTTGAAGTGGACGGCCATGTTTTCGTTCGTATTGGGATTTGTCATAACGATTTCTCCAAAAATGTGTGAAGTATGCGCAGCCGGAATGTTCTTCATTGAAGGCTGCCGAACGCACATAACACCCGATGCCGGCGAAACAAGATCGGAAAAGATTTATTTGGTCACGCCGGCGGCCATCTTTTACCGTGCGCGACCGGGGAAGTAGCGCGACATCGCGCGCCGGGTTGGAGCGACGAAATTCGCTTCCGGTCGCGACGACCTGAATGTTTATGAATCCCTCCCCGCCCGGCTGTCATGTGGGGATTTTAAGATCAATTTTCGTGCTTGGGGCAGGCAGGTTGCGTTGTGCGCGCACCAGCTGATTTTGACCGTGCGCCCTTTTTTGTCTCGGTGTCGAGGACTATGTGAGGCATCGGATAATGCGAACGAGCCGTCTCCGGGCTCGCTATTTGATCACGCCATCCCCATATCTGAAGGTATACCCCGATCGACGATCGAACTGTTCCAAATAAGCGGAGGCGCTCGAGGAAGGAAACTGCATGTTCAAGCACACGCAATATCGTAGGAAAGCAGCCGAATATGGCAACTTGGCCAAGACCTCGACCGGCCATGACCAAAGGTGCGATTTTCAGAAGCTCAAGCAGCGATTCGCGGTGCTCGCGGATAATGAGCAATGGCTCGCAGATAATTATCAGGATAACGTGAGAAGTGCGGAGCAGGACCGCTCAAGCGGTCTAACTCTTGCCGTCCTGCGATGCCTCGGGGCCGCGCTGATCATGCAATGGAATACGCTGCCGACGAAGCTGCGAAGGGACCTCTTCGACAATGCCGGCAGCATGGGTGCGCTGTTGGAGACCGGTGCTCTCAGGGGGACAGATCGCTCGCTTTCTGCACAGGCACAAGAATGACGAGGATATCGCTGCAGCGTGATCCGCGCGCCCCAGGTGGATGATC
>Ga0181523_10002783_pt1 | contig 16531 bp, 14 predicted proteins | sample PEATcosm2014_Bin_43_FD_119752 | JGI IMG/M metagenome (GOLD analysis project Ga0181523, IMG submission 119752) | Peatland microbial communities from MTU Mesocosm Facility, Houghton, MI, USA - PEATcosm2014_Bin05_30_metaG | ecosystem: Environmental > Terrestrial > Soil > Wetlands > Peat | place...
CCGTATCTGAAAGAGCTTGGGATCACCGTCGTCGAACTCATGCCCATATTTCAGCGCGATCCTCACGAGGGTGACTATTGGGGATACATGCCTCTGAACTTCTTCGCACCTCATGCGCAGTATGCCTCGAGTGTTGATGATGATGGGCAACATCTTGAGTTCAAGAATATGGTCAAGGCCTTTCACAACGCCGGAATCTTCGTCGTGTTAGATGTTGTGTACAACCATACCTGTGAGGGAGATCACGTCGGCCCGACCTACAGCTTTAAGGGGTTCGACGCCGCAGGCTATTACATGCAGTCCTCCGGCCCGACGAGCCCATACGCAAATTACTCGGGCACCGGCAACACGTTGAATTTCAACCAGCCTCACGTGCGCGAAATGGTTATGGACAGCCTGCGGTATTGGAAGAACGAGATGCACATTGATGGATTTCGTTTCGACCTGGCCTCAATCTTCAGCCGCAATGCCGACGGATCACTCAATTGGGGAGATGCTCCGATTTTCAGTGAAATCGCCGCGGACCCCGAGTTGGGCCGCTTGGCTTTGATCGCGGAACCTTGGGATGTGGGAGCCTATCAGCTCGGGCGTGGATTTCCGGGCACGACTTGGCTGCAATGGAACGCGCGTTATCGTGACCATGTCCGCCGCTTCGTCAGGGGCGACGCAGGGATGATCCCAGACCTTATGCGTTGCATTTATGGCAGCGATGACTTGTTTCCGGACAGTCGCGACTATGCTTATCATGCCTATCAGACCGTGAACTATATCGATTGCCACGACGGCTTCACGCTCTATGACCTGGTTTCTTACAATCAGAAACACAACTGGAAAAACGGTCATGACAATCAAGACGGTATGGACGCGAATTACAGTTGGAACTGCGGACACGAAGGAGACGAGCGCGCGCCAGCGGAGGTTCTGGTACTTCGCCGGAAACAGGCTAAAAACTTCTTTTGCCTTCTCATGCTCTCGAACGGCATCCCCATGTTCCGGGCCGGTGACGAGTTCCTGAATGCACAGCTCGGAAACAACAACCCGTATAACCAGGACAACGAAATCAGCTGGCTGGATTGGAGCCGGCTAAAAGCGAATCAGGACATATTCCTGTTCTTCAAAGGCATGATCGCATTCCGGAAGTCTCATCCTTCTTTGTGTCGCAGCAGGTTCTGGCGCGAGGACGTTTCCTGGTACGGCGTTGGCCCAACGGTCGATCTCTCGTCCGAGTCGCATAGTCTGGCCTTTTGTCTGCATGGGGCTTCCCAAGGCGACGATGACATCTACGTAATGATCAACGCCTACTGGGAAGCACTATCGTTCCAAATCCAGGATGGCTCACCTCAAGATTGGGTCAGAGTTGTGGACACTGATCTTCAAAGTCCCAGCGATTTCTCGAACTACGGTGTTCAACTGTCAGAGTCCACGTATCAAGTAGCCGCCCGATCCATAGTTGTGTTGATCCGATCACATAAAGAGAACGGATGCGTTAGCAACTCGCTGACGGATCTGAACCGCTGACAAGGGCTGCCCCTAGTGCTACATTAGGTCGCTAAGGACGGAGTACTGTTCAGCATCTCCCCTATCATTAATTTGACCGTCACGTGTGGCCACAATGAAAGTTGCTCTGGCGATCGTTGCAATCGGCACCCTTGCAGTGCTGCTAGGGCCTGATCCCGCTTTGGCGCTGGATCCCTCACTGGATGTCAGCCAATACGCGCACAGGGCATGGACAGCGCAGGACGGATTTTCCGTAGGGGCTACCTTCGCGATGGCCCAAACGCCCGACGGATATCTATGGCTCGGTAGCGAATTCGGCTTGTATCGCTTCGATGGGGTTCAGCCTGTTCTCTGGCAACCACCCGCAGGTCAGCAACTCCCAAATAAGCCATACGCTCTGCTAGTGACCCGCGACGGCACTCTGTGGATTGGCACCTTTGAAGGCCTGGTGAGCTGGGACGGCGGAAAGCTGACCTATTACCCGGAAATTGGCAAATCGTTTGTGACATCTCTACTCGAAGACCACGAGGGAACCGTGTGGGTGGGCACGTACAGCGGTACAGTCTTGCCGGCCCGGATATGCGCGATACGAACCGGCACAGTAGAGTGCAAAGGAGAGGATGGCGCCTTCGGCTCGTTTGTTTGGAGTTTGGGTGAGGACAGCTCAGGTACTCTCTGGGCCGGCGCCGACTCCGGAGTTTGGCGATGCAACCCGGGTCCAACACAGCGCTATGCGATGCCCGGCATACGAGTGGGCGACCTGTTAAAGGGCGACGACGGCCGAATGTTGATTGGAATCAGCGGTGCAGGACTCAAGAGAGTGGTTGCGGGCAAACTCGGACCCTATCCTATTTATAGCGCGATGAATCGGAATGCGCTGCTTGCAGACCGCGAGGTCGATTCGAACAAGCTGCTGCGGGACCGTGATGGGGGGCTCTGGATTGGAACCCACCAACGGGGGCTTATTCACGTACATAACGGCAGGACAGACGTATTTAGCAAATCCGACGGACTTTCGGGCGATATCAGCTGCAGTCTCTTTGAAGATCGTGAAGGCAATGTCTGGTTCGCCAGCTCGCGGGGACTGGACCGGTTTCGAGAGCTCCCCGTTGCGACGATTTCTACGAAGCAGGGCTTGTCGAGCAGCTATCTTTCTTCATTGGTCGCAGGTGCAGACGGAAGCGTTTGGGTAGGGACTCACGATGGTTTGAACAGGTGGAAGAACGGACATAGCACAATTTTCCGCAAGGCGAATGGGCTGCCGGACGATTTTGTCAATTCTCTCTTCGTGGACAACCGCGGGCGTGTCTGGGTCTCGTTCTCGGGACACAGACTCTCATACTTCAAGGACGGCCGATTTGTGAGCGTGGCTGGCGTGCCCAGCGAAGAAGTGTATTGCATTTCGGGGGACAGCAAAGACAATCTCTGGCTCTCCGGCAACAAAGGCTTGTCGCATATGCGGGATGGGCATTTGGTCGAGAATTTTCCCTGGTCGGCGATGGGGCGTACCCAACAAGCTAAGGTTTTAGCCTCAGATCGAGGCGGTGTGTGGCTTGCCTTCTGGACCGACGGAGGCGTCTTGTATTTCAAGGATGGTGTGGTCCGCGCCTCGTTCACAACCGCCAATGGGCTGGGAAAGGGGCATGTGGCGGGTATCCGACTCGATCAGAATGGTGCGCTGTGGGCGGCAACACAGGAGGGCGGGCTCAGCCGCATCAAAGATGGCCGCGTCGCCACCCTCACAACGAACAATGGTTTACCGTGTGACACGATCCATTGGTCCCTTGAAGACGATGATCATTCCCTCTGGTTAAACACGGCCTGCGGCCTGGTGCGCATTGCGCCGACTGAACTGGATGCGTGGATCGCCGACCCGAAGCGTAGGATTGAAACGACGCTGTGGGATGCTGCCGACGGGGTTGGGCTCGCCTCCGCTTCGCCTGCTTACTTCAATCCTCCCGTCGCTAAGTCCACCGACGGGAAACTGTGGTTTTTGGGTGGAGAGGGTGCCTCAGTCGTCGATCCCCATCATCTCGCCTTCAACAAAATCCCACCCTCCGTCCACATCGAGCGGATCATCGCGGACCATAAGTCGTACTGGCAAAACTTGCCCGGCCTGGCAGTGTCCCACTTGCGCCTGCCGGCGCGGGTGCGTGATCTCACGATCGACTATAGTGCGCTGAGCCTCGCCGCGCCTGAGAAGATTCACTTCAAGTACAAGCTCGAAGGCCAGGACAATGAATGGAGAGAGGTGATCAACGACCGCGAGGTGCAGTACTCAAACCTGCGTCCGGGCTCGTACCACTTCCGAGTAATCGCGAGCAATAACAGCGGAGTGTGGAACGAGCAAGGCGACACGCTGGAGTTCTCAATCGATCCCGCCTACTACCAGACGAGTTGGTTTCGTGCGTTGTGCGTAACCGCTTTCCTGGCAGTGCTGTGGGCGGCTTACCAGTGGCGTGTCCGGCAATTGCAACATCAGTTTGACATGACGCTGGAGGCGCGTGTGGGTGAGCGCACACGGATTGCCAGGGACCTTCACGACACTCTGCTTCAAAGCGCACACGGGGTACTGCTCCGATTCCAAACTGTTTCCCAGTTGCTGCCGGATCGTCCGGTAGAAGCGAAAGAGAAGTTGGACAGCGCGATCGAGCAGACCGCGGACTTCATCACTGAAGCCCGGGATGAGGTGCAGGGATTGCGGGATTCCACAGCGCAGGGCAATGATCTCGCTCTGGCCATAAGCACCCTCGGACCAGAACTTTCAACTGACTCAGCCAACCACCGACCTGCATTCTGTGTCGCCGTTGAGGGCGAGGCGCGAAATCTGCATCCCATCCTCCGAGACGAAATCTACAAGATTGCTGCCGAAGCGCTGCGGAACGCGTTCCGTCACTCTCAGGCACGGCAGATCGAGGTTGAAATCCGTTATGACACTGAGCAATTCCGACTACGGGTGCGGGACGATGGAAAAGGCGTTGATCCGGCAATTCTCTCCAGCCAAGTTAGTGAGGGACACTTCGGCTTGCCCGGGATGCGGGAACGCGCAACTCTTATCGGAGGTAAGCTAGTGGTGTGGAGCGAAGTCAATGCTGGCACGGAAGTGGAACTACGCGTTCCTGCCAGCACCGCCTACGCGACAGCACAGAGACATTCGTGGTTTTCACGCAAGGTGAAGGCGTAAAGTAGGAACTCATGAGCGCCGGCATCTCGCAAATTCGAATTCTTGCAGTTGACGACCATCCAGTCGTGCGCCAGGGGATCGCCGGTCTGATTGGCATTCAGACCGATATGGTTTTGCTGGGCGAGGCATCCAACGGACGCGATGCCATTCAGCAATTCCGAACGCACCACCCGGACGTCACGTTGATGGACTTGCAGATGCCGGAAATGAACGGCATCGATGCTCTCATTGCGATTCGCAATGAATTTCCCGACGCAAAGGTCATCGTGCTGACGACCTACGCGGGCGATACCCAAATTCTGCGTGCGCTCAAGGCCGGTGCTCAAGCCTACCTGCTCAAGAATACGTTGCATAAGGAATTACTGGAGACGATTCGTGCCGTCCATACCGGGAAGAAGGCCCTTTCTCCGGAGGCCTCGTACCAGATCGCCGAGCATGCGACGGATGACGCCCTGACGCCTGCGGAAATCCTTGTGTTGCGCCTCATCGCAGCCGGGAATGCGAACAAGCAAATTGCGGATCAACTCTCAATCACCGAGGAAACCGTCAAGAGTCGAGTCAAGAACATTCTTTCTAAACTAGGCGCCAACGATCGAACGCATGCAGCAATGATCGGCCTGAAGAGAGGAATCATCGAGCAGTAGTGTCCACCCAGCTTGGTTCCACGCCGTCAACGCAAAACCCTAAAGAGTGACGATTCCAACCCTATTTGGGGTTTCGATTCACCTCGGCAACAACGGAAACTAGTAACGTCTAGAAGGGTGCGTTTTGCGACGGTTATATTCCACATTCGCTGGCGGTTGGCCCGGAACGGGTTTGCTTCTCATACGCTTAGTTGTCGGCTCCGCACTGGTTGTGCGTGCGAGCTTGAGGCTCTGGAGCCATCTGCCACCCATGAATGAGACAGTTCCCGCTGTGCTCCTAATGGGAGCAGGAATACTGTTAATCGTAGGCTTATGGACGCCCATCGCGGGAACCTCCATAGCATTGATTGAAATCTGGAAGATGGTTACGGTAACCGGAGACAAATGGGTTTGGCTGCTGCTAGGAACCGTCGGTGCCGCTGTCGCAATGTTAGGGCCAGGTTTATTCTCCATCGATGCTCGCCTTTTCGGATGGAGGCGCATCGAAGCTCCGCCCCGCAAAACAACCTCTAACCTCTAACTCTCCTTAAGAGACTCCCCACATACCAGATTTCTTGCCTCAGAAGAGGGTGACATTCCGCCCACCAAGAGTTTGCGATTTTTCCCGATGTGGGGTCGTGCGCAAACAGAACTGATTGCACAATGGCTACGTCATTACGACAACAGGTGCAAAGGTCGGGAGGCGCTTATGTGGAAGATCACAACTCGTGGTTCCACGCTACAGGAAGTTTTAATCATGGCTGCAATGAATGTTGCATCCGCTGATCGCGACCGACAAAGGCGAGCGAAGGAACTGGCGCCGCCGCGCGCACCGAGACTCACTGGGGATCTAGGAGGTTGTCATGGCAAAAGTAATTGAGTTTTACATACCGAAGAACTTTCGCAAACCGTTTAGGGTGGTGGCTCAGCCACAACTCGGCAAAATCATCGAGTTTTGCCCACAGACGAAGAGATCAGCTTAAAGGTTAGGGAGGAGATTATGGGGTGTGCGACTATGAATTTCACAAACCTCGGAGACCTGGCGGCAACAGGCCTTGTCAATGTGAGTCGTCTCGAAGCCGATCAGTTCTATCTCGAACCAGAAATCAGCTCTGAGGACTGCTTCGAAGGCATTGTGGGCAAGAGCGCAGCCCTGCAGAAAGTCCTGGAACAAGTCGCGATCGTCGCGCCCACGGATTCCACTGTCTTGCTCCACGGGGAGACTGGAACCGGCAAGGAGTTGATTGCACGCGCCATTCATAATCTCAGTGCCCGGCGCCAGCGCACATTTGTCAGACTGAACTGCGCCGCCATTCCCTCGGGGCTGCTGGAAAGCGAACTGTTCGGGCACGAAAAGGGAGCGTTCACCGGAGCCCTGATGCAAAGAAAGGGCCGATTCGAACTGGCGGACAGAGGCTCCCTCTTTCTGGACGAGATTGGCGACATCAGCCTGGAGCTACAGCCAAAGTTGTTGCGGGCGGTGCAGGAGCAGGAGTTCGAGCGTCTCGGTAGTACCCAGACAATCCATGTCGACGTGCGGCTCATCGCGGCGACCCATCGCGACCTGGGGGCGATGATTCGGGAGGAGAAGTTCCGCGAGGATCTTTTCTATCGATTCAACGTCTTCCCGATTGAGATCCCGCCGCTGCGCGAAAGGCGCGAGGATATTCCACTCCTGGTGAACTACTTTGTAGCAAAGGTAGCAGGGCGGATGCGGAGACAGATCAAGTCCATCCCCTCACGCGCAATGGACATGCTGACGAACTGTCCGTGGAAGGGGAATATCAGGGAATTGGCAAACTTCATCGAACGCGCGGTCATTCTCACACGGGGTGAGGAGCTAGAAGTGCCGGTGAACGAGCTTGCCACTTCATCCGAGACCATGGTTGCCGTTGGAAGGCCCTCTACGTTTCGACAAGCGGAGTCCTCTGTAATCATCAACGCTCTGAGAGCCTCCTCGGGACGAATCGCCGGCAAGGGGGGAGCCGCCGAACGTCTGGGATTGAAGCGTACGACGCTACAAAACAAGATTCGTCGCTTGGGCATCGCAAAGGCGACCTACGGCTCTTAGGTGCTTGCATGTCTCCGCAGTGCACTCGCTTCTAGCAATTTACGGAAGCGAGTTTCCCAGAGTAGCGTTAGACATCCCTTGGAGCCTTAGAACTGCAGCTTGAGCTCTAGCTGGATCGAGCGTGGGCCGCGAGAGACCCCTCTGGCCAGTCGTGTATTTCGCACAAATCGTTTATGAAATGAGTGAATCGGTTCCAGAAGACTGACAAACAACGACGAGAATGCTAAATTCGCTGGTAATAGAAGTAGTGCGCTCCTGAATGGGACGATAGTGTCTGACGCCGTTCGGCTGCGAATTGAGAAAAATGGCTTCTCGCCGACCGCTTCTGCTTCGCTTTAATCGGCTACGCACCATAGCGCGATCCCAGTTGCGCTCTTATCTCACCTGCGTGTTGTTGGTGGCAGCCGCAGTTCCTTTGCTTGCTAGCCTCTTAATCGCTCCTGTGCACGCACAATCAACACCCCCGCAGTACGTCACAAGGATCTGGCACACGGAAGAGGGTCTGCCGCAAAACTCGGTGAATGCGATGCTGCAGGACCATCGCGGCTATATCTGGATAGGCACGTTCGGAGGGCTCGCACGCTTCGATGGCGAGCGCTTCACGGTTTTCGATTCGGCGAATACGCCAGGTTTCGGCAGCGATCAGATTTCCTCACTGTACGAAAGTCGCTCCGGGACATTGTGGATCGGCACTGTGGATGGCGGTCTCATCCGGCTGCAGGATGGTGTTGCCACCACCTACACCGAACGCGACGGTTTGCCAAACAGGTGGGTCACTTCGATCCGCGGCGATGTCGAAGGGAAGGTCTGGATCAACACTGCGGCGGGGGGCGTAGCGCATTTTGCCGGCACAAAGCTGGAAGCCTATCCCATTCACCGCGGAAAAGCGGTCCGCGAATTCTTTCTGCAGGCGCGGGACGGAAGCATGTGGTTCCGTAGTGGACAGGATGTTATGCGTTTCGCAGCCGATGGCTCCGTCGCGACCCTGCATTCCACCCAGCCGACCGTTTTTTTCGTCCACGAAGCTCGCGATGGAAGCGTCTGGGTTGCTTTTCGTGACCAGTATCGTCTAGTGCGCTATTACCAGGGCGTATTCTCGGATGTTCCGCTGCCGCCGCTTAAGCGCCGAGAGTTGAAGAGCGACCTTCTGTTGTACTCCTTTGCCATGACGGAGAATGCAGATGGGGAATTGCTGCTGCGCACGCCAGCTGGCCTCAGCCGCATTGTAAATGGCACGCTCAGTCCCCCCGAACCACTACCGTTGCCAGCGAATGCCGGCGAATTGCTCAAAGTACGCAGCCTGTTCGTGGGACGCGAAGCCAATCTATGGGTTGGAACCATTGGAAGAGGGCTGATTCGTCTGCGGCGAGCCCCGTTGACAGCCTACGGAAAAAACGAAGGTCTCTCGGACTCAAACTTCAGCAGCGTATTTCAGGACCGGGAAGGCCGCATCTGGCTGGGCGGAGATTTACTCTATTGCTTCGATGGACATGGCTTTCATCTGGTCCCGGGCGTGGCGGACGTTCTCGCCATTACTCAAACACGCGATGGCGACCTGTGGTTCGGCGGGTACGGGGGCCTGTATCGCCTTCGAGCGGGTGTGCTGAGCCATTTCAGTATCAACGCACCTGCCGTAAAAATCATTTTTCAGGACCGGGAGGGCACTCTGTGGATTGGTGCGGTGACCGAGGACCGTCCCGGCGGCCTGTACCGTTTTCGCGAGGGAGAATTGGAGCAAGTCCCCGGCATCTCCGACGTGCGCGCAATCGCCGAGGATCGAGAGGGTGGCCTATGGCTGGGCGGCCTCGCAGGGCTTAGGTACCTGCGCGGCAGGGAAATTGTGACGTACGAACAGAAGCAAGGGTTGTCGAGTAACTCCGTGTACGACATCCACCAGGATTCGACCGGAACTCTATGGGTTGCGACGTACGGCGGGGGATTGAACCGTTTCCGGGACGGTCGGCTTAAGGCGATCACCACCCAAGACGGTCTGCCCGATAACTTGCTGCTGGGCCTGTTGGAGGACGGCGCGGGCAATCTCTGGTTTAGCTCCAATCAGAGTGTATTTCGGCTCAGTTTGAAGGAGCTAAATGACTTTGCCGATGGGAAAATCTCTTTCCTTTCACCCGCATCGTACGGGGCCGCGGAAGGCATGAGAAGCACCGAATCCAATGGTGGGAGCCCGGGAGGCTGGATAACTCGCGATGGGCGGATTTGGTTTCCCACCCTGCGCGGCGTGGTGGCTATTGACCCAACTGCGGGTAATCGCCTTCCTCCGCCGGTGGTGCTGGAGGAGGCATGGGCCAACAAGTTCACGCTGGCTCGGAACGGGCACACTGCCGCGCCACCCGGCAACAATACATTCGATTTTCGCTTTACGGCCCTGAGCTTCTCCGCTCCGGAGAAACTGCATTTCAAGTATCGGCTCGAACCGTTTGACAAGGACTGGGTGAACGCCGGCACGCGCCGTACTGCACACTACACGAACATGGATCCCGGAGAGTACTCCTTCCACGTGACTGCGGTAAACGACTATGGCATTTGGAGCGAGCAGGAGGCCAGCATGCGTTTCGTGCTGCTGCCGCACTTTTACAAGACGAATTGGTTTCGCGCTTTTTGCGCGACGAGTATGCTGATACTGCTGTGGTGCGGCTACCAGTTCCGTGTCCGACAAATGGCGCACCAGTTCAACATACGTCTGGAAGAGCGCGTAAGCGAGCGCACACGGATTGCTCGGGACCTGCACGACACGCTGCTGCAGAGTTTTCAAGCACTCTTGCTACGCTTTCAGGCGGGGATAAACTTGCTGCCGGAACGTCCGGCTGACGCCCGTAGAACACTTGAAGATGCCGTCGATCTGGCGTCTGAAGCGATCACCGAGGGCAGGGATGCTGTGCAAGGGTTGCGCATGTCCACGGTCGAGAAGAATGATCTTGCCGTAGCCATTCGGACCCTTGGAGAAGAACTCGCTTCTGCTGAAACCAGTGAATTGTCTCCCAACTTTAAAGTGGTCGTGGAAGGGATATCTCGGAATTTGCATCCGATTCTTCGAGACGAAGTTTACCGGCTTGCGGGAGAAGCGCTGCGCAATGCCTTCCGGCACGCGGCAGCGCAAAACGTGGAAGTTGAAATCCGTTACGACGAAAAGTACTTCCGGCTTCGCGTTCGGGATGATGGAAAGGGGATTCATCCCGAGGTTCTCCGTGGACATGGAACTGAAGGGCACTACGGCTTGCATGGCATGAGGGAGCGAGCCAAACTTGTAGGCGGTAAGCTAACCATCTGGGCTGAACTGGATAGCGGTACGGAGATCGAGCTCAATATTCCAGGAGCGAGCGCGTACGTGAAATCCACGCGGCCTTTCTGGTACTTTGGGAAGCGCTCCGCGACCGACACGGACGAGAAGGAAACCATAGAGCGTGAGTGATGGGTCAGCTCAAATTCGAATTCTTGCAGTTGACGATCATGCTCTGGTAAGGCAGGGCATAGCCGTACTCATCGGTACTGAACCGGATTTGGTTCTGGTCGCCGAAGCGTCGAATGGCCGCGAGGCTATCCAGCAATTCCGGACGCACCATCCGGATGTCACGCTCATGGACCTGCAAATGCCGGAGATGAACGGCCTCGATGCGATCATCGCGATTCGGGGGCAATTTCCGGATGCGAAAATCATCGTCCTGACAACGTATAAGGGCGATGTACAGATTTTTCGCGCGCTCAAAGCAGGTGCACAGGGTTACCTGCTGAAAAATACGTTTCACAAGGAACTCATAGGAACGATCCGAGCGGTTCATGCCGGAAGAAAGGCGCTTTCTCCCGAAGCGTCGTACGAAATCGCCGAGCATGCGACGGATGATGCCCTGACGCCGGCAGAAATCAACGTGCTCCGCTTGATCGCCGCCGGAAATGCCAATAAGCAGATTGCCGATCGGCTCTCGATCACCGAGGAAACCGTCAAGGGGCGAGTCAAGAACATCCTTTCCAAATTAGGCGCCAACGATCGAACGCAGGCGGCAATGATCGGCTTGAAAAGAGGAATCATCGAGCTGTAGTTTTCCACCAACTAGCCTCTCACTGTTAGGACCAGGTCTCTGGTCAATCGGATCGATCAGCACTGCCGCGCACTAGCGTTTTTCATGTTCGCTCCGCCCATAGTCCAGGAAATGTGCAGGCAAGGGAAACCCGCAGCCAACTCAGCGTTGCGGGTCTTCATTCAAAGATTCAAAGGGTATTTCAGAACAAATTGTCTCAACGGTGCGGTTGATAGTCCCCCTTACTGATTCCGAGGCGCCTCATCTTATTCTGCAGGGTCGTACGTTTCAGACCGAGGCGTTCGGCCGCTCCGCCGTGACCCGAGATTTGCCCGGATGCGGCCCTCAACGCCTCGAGGATGACCTTCCGCTCGGCGTCATGGAAGGTAGAGGCCAAACTAGAAACGTTGTGAAAATGAGAGACTTGAAGCTCGGCGATTGGCACTTCCAGTTCTTCACCCTGCGAGAGTATGACTGCGCGCTCGATGAAGTTGGCCAATTCCCTGACGTTGCCTTTCCACGGATAATTTGTCAGGACCTCCATCGCTTGCCTGGGGATGGACTTGATGTTCTTCCGCATTCTCTTGGATAGCTTCGAAACAAAATAATTGACCAGCAGTGGAATATCCTCAGGCCGCTCCCGCAGTGGCGGGATCTCAATCGGGAAAACGCTGAGTCGATAAAAGAGATCTTCGCGAAAATTGCCCTGTCGAATCATTTCGGGGAGATCCCGATGGGACGCGGCGATCAGACGCACGTCAACCTGCATCGTTCGGATGCTACCCAGTCTTTCGAATTCCCGCTCCTGTAGAGCGCGCAGCAATTTTGGCTGCAATTCAAGATTGATGTCGCCGATCTCGTCCAGAAATAGCGAACCTCTGTCGGCGAGTTCGAATCTACCTTTCTTGTGCATGAGGGCACCGGTAAAGGCCCCTTTTTCATGCCCGAAGAGTTCGCTCTCCAGCAAGCCCGAGGGAATGGCCGCACAGTTTAGTCTCACAAAGGTGCGTGGGCTCCTGGAACTGAGGTTGTGAATGGCACGTGCAATTAGTTCCTTGCCCGTACCAGTTTCCCCGTGAAGCAAAACTGTCGAATCCGTGGGCGCGACGATGCTCACTTGCTCGAGTACTTTCTTAAAGGCTGAACTTCTGCCTACGATATCTTCGAACTTGTATTCGGAGCTGATTTCCGATTCCAGATATACTCGCTGGTCTTCCAGATGATCTCGCGATGCGCTGAGCCGCCCGTAGGCCAGCGCATTGTCGATGGCCAGAGATATCTGACTGCTAACCTGAGAGAGCAAATCCAGATCTGCCTGGGTGAGGCTGTTCTGTTTCCGGCTCCCCAGCACCATGGCCCCGATCGGGCCACTTTCGCCAACCAGTGGCAGTGCCGTAACTGAGGCGATGGATTCCGCTCGGAGCATCTGCGCGACCACCGGGGGCATCTTGTCGGAAGGTGTCAGCAGTCTCGGCTGGCGGGCTCGCAACCGCTCCACGTCTTCCTGCGCGACGTGCACCGGGATATCGCTCATGAAGCCGCGGCTTGCAGGAAAATCCAGGACTACAACGTTCAAACGATCAGAACGGCCGTCGAATAGCATGAAGCTGGTGAAGTCATTTGCGAAGTGCTTGCGAATCGATGCCGATGCGGCCCGGAAGAGATCGTTGATATCGAGAATCGTTACAACATGGTTGTTGATCTCTAGCAGAAGGCTGAGACGATCGCGCTCGCGAGTCAAATCACGCTGATACGCTTCCACCGAACTCATGGCAAGGGCGTTCTCCAGGGCAACAGCAACATGTCCGGCAATAGAACGCATGAGTTCGACATCAGCGGGACTAAAATCAAGTCTCTCTTGCCTGACGAAAACCAAAGCCCCGAGTCTTGTTCGCGGGGTTGAGATTGGAAATATGTATGCGTTCTCCGCTTGATTAACTCGGGAGGCGAGTTCGGGATAGACTGCGAGCTCCTGCTTTACGTCAGGAACGAAGACCGGGACTTGCTCTTTAAGTGCGCGTCCGAGCCCCGTGCCCGCGTACATGATTTCTGTACCGACCTCGATAGCCGCATCGTCGTGACTCCGCTCGAGGGCACGCAGTACCAGGCGTTGTCGGGAAGGATCAAACAAGAGCAGCGCGATATTCTCGAATGAAACTACGTTGGACAACAGGGTGGCGAGGCTGTGGAGAACTGCATCGACTGTGGGCTGAGCTCCCACGGTACCGGAAATCTTTAGGAGCGCGCGGTATCTTGTCAGGTCACCATTGATGGCAACATCATCTTGGTCGGTCGTCAATTTCGCATTCATGCAATCGTTATATTGATAGTTCTTTAACGGGGCGCTCGAATCTGGTCGCCAGTTTGTATAATCTCTCAACTACTTCGGACGTATCCGCATAGCTCAAGTGTTCCTGCGCCTGTTGGAGAAGGACCGTATACAGCAATCGAGTGTCATCGTCGTTGAGTTCAATAATCATGAGATCCTCGCTAAAATTGGGTTGCGTGCGAAGCGTCGTGATTCTCCTCCACTGGCTTCACGTAGCCGTCGTGAAGCCATGTCATGGCATGACAATTTGCGCCGAGCACTGCCGCGTGGGACACGTTCAGGCGTAAAGCGCAATCTTGAATCGACGATCGGATTGCAACTCTGAGTACCAGGACTGCCCGGCACAGCGGATCCGATTCCGCAATCAGTTTTTGGGCGTCGGCTCCAAGAATGAGGTCGAGACTAGCCGCGCGTTTTTCAGCATCGCCTCGCGATAAGTGCTCGACATGTGGGCATCGTCGATCTTTGTACGCGGCTTCACAGATGCGAATCGCCGCCGTTCCGTGTGATATCGCACTGGCAATGGTCGCAGCCTTGGCCCACTCGAAAAGCCAATCACGGAAGGGACTGTTTCTTTGAAGTGTCATCTCACAAGCTTGTACGACTGCCTGGTCCGCCGTTGCGTGGTCGCCAGTGATCAAGAACGCAAGCCTACCCAGAACATCTCTTTGATCCTGGAAACAGGTCACGATTTCGGCTGGCGATGCATAATTGCGGGCATCGACTGCCGCTGTGCTCGAGTGAAACCAGGACATGATTCTCCTCTTTCTATGCTGCCCTCAAATGGCCTCAACTGGATGGGAATGGTTAATTGGGGACCTCTCCTCGATATTCTCATGCCGCCGCTTGCGTCGCGCGGTTATCCTCTGCACGGGCGATAAACCCAGCCGGTCGCATACGGCAATTGCATAGACATTGCCGGCGACAAACAGTGCGCCGATACTAGCCAACCACTTCAGCAACTGTTCGCCCACTGAATCGATATAGCTCACCTCGGTGAGGTCGACGATCAAACCCTTAGGCAGTACGTCCTTAGTGACTAGGCACCTGGCCTGCTCTGCCCAATCAGTGACCAGTTTGCCTTCTAACTTCAGGGTCGGACCACTCGCTAACCACTGGATTTCTGCACGAAACATTGGCTTGATCCTCGAAACTCCTGTCGTGCTCTCCCTATACCCGTTGGAGCGCACGTTTCGTGCCAATGCTGGTGCTGCTATGTGATTGATGTAATCGTTTTCGTGGTGGAAACTGGTTCGTACGAGTTGCCTCAATGCGGTCATTGTCCGCATGCGGGCAGGGGACCTCGGGGCAGAGCTTCCCTTTGGAACGTAACGGTCGCTACTTACCAGGATTCAATACTTGTCGCAGTTCGCTCAGGCCTTGGCGAGCTTCGGTGCAGGAGAGATTCTGCAAGGCGGCGAATGTCGCCGTCATGATCGTCGAGCGCCGCAAGGAGCTCCTGGTACGCGGCCAGGTTCCGTTTGGTACGCCACTCCAAATGGCAGGCAAACAAGTACAAAGCGTCGCGATGTTCAATTTTCTCCGACATGCCAGTCAGGTCGTTCCGTTTGTTGCAGACTGACTCAACGGGAAGATAGTTGTTAGCTGACGGACTCTCTAGCCGTCTCAGCGTTTACCAGTGCCGACTACTCCCGCAACCACCATGCTGACCGCATTGACAACTGCCAGCAGAAGTAGAGAACCAATGAGGACCAAATTCGCGAAAATGTCTTCCTCCACGCTTTTCGCACGATGCAAAAGGATGACGGGGTAGATCAGCGTCAGGAGGTTAACCGTACCTAACACAATCCAAAACTGCATGCTTGGCTCATTTCTCAAGTCCGACTCCCTTAATACGGAACTGAATTCAACCGTGTGTACTGCAGGCCACCAACCACTTCGGTCCCTCGCTAAGCCATTGGTTCTGGGTGTAGTCCCTGCATTCCGCCCGCCGGCTGTCATGACCTTTCGAGGGCACTGCCGCAATGTGGGCACCGATCTCCGGTCCGCTGCTCGTCTATACTCCCGCAATTCAGTGATTTGCCGTGCTACGTCTTTGGCGAGCTAAATGCGTTAGTACGGCTGCGTTGCTTCGATGGCTGAACTGCTTCGAGCGGCAATTCCGGCAGAGCTACCGCGGCATGAGAAGGTCAAGTAGGAGCGGAGGAGTCAATATGTACGCCACCAAAGCAGTCAATGGCGTCCCCGCGATCCAGCGCGATGGACAAAGTGTGTTGCGTGTCTGCGGCCAAGATTGGGAGTTTGCAAACTGGCTATGCGCGCTACTCAACGAACTGGGCCAGAAGTCCGAATTGTTGCTGAACGAGCAGGACTGGGAATGGTTCAATGCGAACGATCGCGCCTTCAGAAGGACGGTATACCATGCCTGATATCAAGACAGTCCCCACGATTTCTATCGTTGTTCCTTTTCATAACGAGGAACCTAATGTCATCGAACTGTATGGCCGCCTGCAAGACGTCATGGAGGAGCTTGGCCGCACTTACCAGTTCGTCTTTGTCGATGATGGCAGCAGAGATCTTACTTACAAGTTGCTGAAGGAACTCGCCGAAATCGACCCTCATGTAGTCGCCGTTCGGTTGCGTCGAAACTTCGGCCAGACCGCAGCGCTCGCTGCTGGGTTCGCGCACAGCACTGGCGAATATGTGATCGCCATGGATGGCGATCTTCAGCATGATCCAGCAGAGATCCCAGTCTTTCTGGCAAAGATCGAAGAGGGCTACGACATCGTGAGTGGGTGGCGCAGCCACCGCATCGACAATTTGTTGCTGCGGAAG
>Ga0181523_10002784_pt1 | contig 16529 bp, 19 predicted proteins | sample PEATcosm2014_Bin_43_FD_119752 | JGI IMG/M metagenome (GOLD analysis project Ga0181523, IMG submission 119752) | Peatland microbial communities from MTU Mesocosm Facility, Houghton, MI, USA - PEATcosm2014_Bin05_30_metaG | ecosystem: Environmental > Terrestrial > Soil > Wetlands > Peat | place...
TCACCGCCAACCGGATAAACCTACCCTACGCCTCGGAACTCTATCTTGCCTTCAACATTTCTTCTTCGTTCGCCTCGACCAGCGCTTTGCTATAGACCCTCGCTCACCCTCCGTCCCAATCTTGCGATCAGAACAGTGACTCCGCTTGAGCCCCGGACGCCGCACCAACCGGAAAAACTTAAGAAGCTGTCAAAGAACAATCTTGTTGTACTCCTTCTATTTTTTCCGTCAATCGAAAACTCGCCTCCCTAACTATCTGTTTTTTCAATCGAGTGCACGCCGTTCACAGGTCAATGACCGAAAATGGTGCAGTCGGCTGAATCAGTCTTCTGGAAACCCGCACCCCACACGGCTTTCCGCCGCATTCATCGGCAGGAGTCAATATTCAGCCCCACTACCGCAATCCCCGCCCGCCTGTGAAAATCGCGCACTTCCCGCGCCTGACAAGGAGTTTCAAAGTTGCACGGGGAAAGCAAGTAGCGCGCAGAAGATAAGGAATTCAATGAATACTGGCCGAATGAGCGCAAACCGGTTAGAGTGTATCTCAACCCCTACAAATTTCACCCAGCCTTAACCCACCCTGGGGCGTGCACTTGAAGCCAATCGGGTAGGCTCGGAAGGATTTTCTCATGACATGGTTGCGTTCTGCGCTCTGGCTTTTGCTGGGGCTGGTTGTCTTCGGGACTGCTACTCAGCAACGGGCAATCGCCCAAGAGCCAGGCACCACTCGAACTGGAACCTTTGTTTGGGACGGCGAAAGGTGGGAGCCGGTTGAGCCCCCCGCCCCTCCGCCGCCTGAGGTCGTGAGTATCACGATTGAGCCGCCGCCGCTGCCCGTCTATGTGCAGCCCCCCTGCCCCGCACCCAATCTGATGTGGACACCCGGCCACTGGTCCTACGATCCGGTCGACGGCTACTTCTGGGTTCCCGGTGTGTGGGTGCCGACGCCTTACGTCGGCGCGCTCTGGACCCCTGGCTACTGGGGATGGGCCAACGGCGGGTATGGCTTCCATCAGGGCTATTGGGGACCGCATATCGGCTTCTACGGCGGCGTGAGCTATGGCGGCGGCTATATGGGCATCGGCTTTGCCGGCGGCACGTGGAATGGCGGTGTCTTCGCCTACAACACCGCTGTGGTCCACGTGAACGCCAGCGTGGTTACCAACGTCTACGTCAACACGACCATCGTCCAACAAACCACTATCGTTAACACCACCAACGTCTCCTTCTCCGGCGGACCCAACGGTGTGCAACACCAACCCACGGCCGATGAGCAACTCGCCGAGCACGATCAGCACGTCGCGCCCACCGCGTTCCAGCAGCAGCACGTCGCTGCGGCCAAGGCCGACCCGAGCAACCTGGTCAAGAACAACGGCGGACACCCCAAGAACCTGGCCGTCGCCAAGCCGCTGGCCGAGGAGAAGCACGCTGCGCCGGCCGGCTTCAAGCCTCCTCCGCCTAAGCCCGTCTCCGAGCTGGCCAAGGCTCAGGCGCCGCCGGCCACTGTTGCCGCAGCCAAGGCGGCCACGACAAAGAACGCGGCGATCAAACCTGCCCCGGCCAAGACCGAGGCGAATTCAGTGGCAAAACCTGCGGCCAACCCGGCACCAAAACCCGAGGCCAAACCCGAGCCGAAGCCCGCAGCGGAGCCTGCGCCAAAACCCGAGGCCAAGCCCGCACCAAAACCCGAGGCCAAGCCTGCGCCAAAGCCAGAGGCTAAGCCCGCACCAAAACCAGAGCCCAAGCCGGCACCAAAACCAGCGGCCAAGCCTGCGCCGAAGCCCGCGGCTAAGCCTGCCCCAAAACACAAGCCTGAAGACGACAAGAAGTAAGCCACTCAGGATAAACTCTTGATCGCAACGCAACGAGGCCCACGGTCAGCCGTGGGCCTCGTTGCATTCAGGGCCAGTCGCCCCTGAGTGTTGCTAACAGGAGCGATGGCGCTCATCGACCGACCGTGACAATAGATTTCGCTTGACTATAACATATTACTTATATAAGTTGTTACTTATGCATGTCGGCTTCAACCTGAACGCCTCCTTCGCCGCTCTCTCCGATCCCACCCGGCGCGCCATCCTCTCGCGTCTCGCCCGCGGAGAAGCCACGGTCATGGAACTGGCGAAGCCGTTCGAGATGACCCAACCCGCCATCTCTCAACACTTGAAGGTCCTCGAAGAAGCGGGCCTCATCGTCCAGCGCGTCGACGGCGCCAGGCGCCCACGCCGGTTGGCCAAGGCCGGCATTGACGCGATGGACCAGTGGCTGGCCATGCTCCGCAAAGCCCTGGAAAAGAACTACGACCGGCTGGACGAAGTTCTGGCCGCCATGGAATCAGGCAAGGAAACGAAATCGAACAGAGAAACGAAACCAAACACAAAAACGGAACCCAATACAAAAAAGAGGAAGAAACAATGAACACTATGACTATGACCAAAATGACGCTGAAAACCGAAGGCGATACCCATATCGTGGTGACCCGGCGCTTCGCCGCGCCACCTGAGGCAGTCTATCGCGCGCACACCGATCCCAAGTTGCTCCAGCAATGGCTGCTCGGCCCGGAAGGATGGACTATGCCGGTCTGCATCAACGAAGCCCGGCCCGGCGGCAAGTTCCGCTATGAATGGACGAACGGCAAAGGCGCCGGATTTCATATCACCGGGGAATTCGTGGAACTGCAGCCACCGAATAAGATCGTCCACATCGAGCGCATGCACCTGCCCGATCCCAGGCCCGACAACTATATTGAAACCCGGTTCGACCCCGACGGCACTGGCACGTTGATGACGATGCGCATGACGCTGCCCGACGCCCAAACTCGCGCCGCCATGCTGGCCACTGGCATGGAACGCGGCATGGAAGCCAGCTACGTTCGCTTGGAAAACATGCTCTAGGCCTGGAAAGCACGATGCAGGTTTGATCGTGGAGGAGTTTCACCGGAGCGAACTGCGGGTCCTGCGTTCGTCAGTTACGCTCCGGTGGATTTCTTGATTGCCGCCCTGGTCTTTGGGCCAGGGCTCTTTTTCCCTGTGCTCCCGGCGATATCCGCGATGGTCGTGTGTTCCAGAATCTGCGCCGCCGCATCCCGCACCGCCAGAAACACCTCATACAGCGCCCGGTGATCGGCGTCTTTCGCGATCAGACTCCGCAACTGCTCGGCATCTCCCAGCGGCGCCAGCGGACCATCCACCAGCCGGATAATGTCGCTCAACGGAATCTCCGCCGGATCGCGCCTCAACTGGTAGCCGCCGCGAGCGCCCCGCACGCTGTCCACTATGCGCGCATTCTTCAACTCCAGCAGAATCAGTTCCAGGAACTTTTCTGGCAGATCGCTTTCCGCCGCGATTTCCCGAATCTTGATCGCGCCCTGACCGTGCCGCCGCGCCAGCGTCATCATCGCCTGCAGCGCGTACAGCCCCTTCTGCGAAATCTTCAAATGATCCGACCCTCCCCGTGCCGCCCCTGATTGTGCCCCATTTCCAGCCCCTTGCCTAGACCGCCGAAGATGACCGCCGAAGATTGCCCATGCCGCTGAAGGATATACTGATAAATTGGCTTCTTCCCGAAGAGGTCCCTGGCGTGGACGACTTATTCCCGCTCCTAATCCTTGTTTTCTGGGTTCTGTTCTTCGCCGTGCGCAAGATTAGCGAGGAGCAAGGCTCGGCCGCCCGCAACCTCACCCACCAGGCGGATGCCTACTCCGCCCAGGGGAACTTGTCGCTCGAGGAACACACCGTACAAGCTCTGGTCCAAAAGGCCGAGCGCGAAAACGGGCCCAACGACATCGAAGTCGCCATCTATCTCCGGAGGCTGGCGCGGGTAAAGATGAGTCAGGGCGATCAGGCAACGGCCATCCAGATTCTTCAGCGCGTCCTGTCCATCCAGGAGTTGAACCTCGGCGCGAACTCCACCGACCTTCTGCAAACCCTCGACTGGCTGGCGCAACTCCTGCGCGCGAAAGGAGACCCCGACGGCTCGCTTGCCATGCTTCGTCGCATACTCGCGATCCAGTCCGCCACCTACGGAGAAAACGACTTGCGCTCGGCTCCCGTCTACAACGCCGCGGGTTTGTTGCTGCACCAGATGGGAAAGGCCGAGGAAGCGATCCAGGTGTTCCGCCGCGCGCTCGAAGTTCGCGAGAAGAATCCCAACTGCCCGAAGAACGACCTGGGGCTCAGCCTGAACAATCTCGGGAACGTGTTGCAGCAGCAAAACCAGCTTAACGAAGCCGAGCCCCTACTTCGTCAGGCGCTGTCCCTCTTCGGCAACATTCTGCCGCCCGACAACCCGGGCCTGGTCAGCCCACTGACTGCACTCGCCGAACTGCTCTGGAAAAGGCGGGACTATCCCGCAGCCGAGCCGCTGTTGCGCCGAGCCAGCGAAATCCAGGAGAAGGCCTTCGGAGCGGAAGATCCCAGGCTCATCCCGACTCTCGCTCTGCTGGGTCGCATGCTGATCCAGCAGCAGGACTATGCGGGGGCCGAAGCGCTGCTGCGCCGCGCACTGGCTCTGCAGGAGAAGTCCGGGCCTGCTGATTCCGTCGCCGTTGCCGAGATTCTCGAAGCGCTTGCCACTGCAGTGCGCGGCAAAGGCGAGATGGCAGAATCGGTCACCCTGCTGCGCCGCGTGCTCGCCATCAAAGAAAAGTCAATGCCTGCGCTGAGCCCCGCCATTTCCACCACCGTCGGCGTGCTCGGCTGGTCGCTCTGGCAGCTGCACGAATATCCCGAGGCCGAGACGTACCTGCGACGCGCGCTTGCCCTGGGTGAGCAGGGGGGAGAGCAAGCCAACACGTTCGTCTCCAACCAACTCCTCAACCTGGGACAGTTGCTGCAGCAGAAGGGCGACTGCGCCAGTGCCGAACCTCTGGTGTGGCGTTCGCTGGCGTTGCGGGAAAAAACGCACGGCGCGGATCATATCTCCTGCGCCCAGGCACTTGACACTCTCGCTGGCCTACGCATGGCCCAGAGAGATCCCAAAGGTGCGGTGCCATTGTTGCGTCAGGCTCTCAGCGTGAAAGAAAAAAGCCTGAAGCCGCGTGATCCGCAGATCGCGGTGACTCTGGTCAACCTCGCCCTGACCCTGCCCCAGGCTGGCACTCTCGACGAGACCGAGGCGCTTCTGCGTCGCGCTATGCTGATTTACGAAAATGCCTTCGGGTCCGAGCACCGGGCCACGGCCTCCACGATGTTTCAGCTGGCCATGTTCCTTCACCGGCGCGGTAAATTCGCCGACGCGGAACCTCTCTATCGCCGGGCCTTGGCGCTTACCGAAGAATTGTGCGGGTCAGAACACGCCGAAACCGCAAGCATCATGGGCATGCTGGCAAAACTGCTGCACGCCACCGGAGACGTACCTGGGGCGCGCCTTCTGATGGAACGCGCCTACAACGTCGCCTCCCAGACTCTCGGCGAAAGCCATCCCACTACCGTCGACATGAAGAGCACTCTGAATGGTTTGATGATGAAGTCCGCGTCCCTGCAGGTGAATTGAACGGATGAACTGAGTGGGTGAGTTTGAGTCGGAGGAGTAAGAGCGGCAACGCGGCGAAATCAGGTGGTAGCTACATCGAAAACACTGTGGCTTTCGACCGGGACGCTCGACAGGCAGCGTTCATACGCTTCGTACATGCCCTCGAAAATGCGGCCCCACGAAGTTTCCATGGCCTGCCGCCGCGCCGCCACCCGCATGGTGGAAAGCAACTCGGGCTGCGCCATCAACGCCGCCGTGTGGGCCACGAATTCACCGAAGTCGCGTGCAATGTAACCCGAACTTCCGTGCCGCACGGTAAACTGCGGTCCTCCGCGATCGGTCACCACCGCCGGCACTCCCGAAGCGAACGCCTCCAGCACCACAAGGCCAAACGTGTCAGTCTCCGACGGAAAGGCCAGCATATCGAAGTTGGCGAAGGTGCGTGCCAGCTGGGGCCCGGTCAGCACTCCCGTGAACTCCGCCTGCCGCATATTGTTTCGCAGCCACTCCTGCTCTGCGCCTTCGCCCACCACCACGAACTGAAAATCGCGGCGGCCGCGTTCGAGAAGCGCCTGCTCCAGCCGCGCCAGCACCCGCACGCTTTTCTCCGGTGTGAGCCGCCCCACATAACCGATGCAGAACGGTCCCTCTTCCCGGTCGCGATTTTCCGGCTTGTACACCGCCGTGTCCACGGCGTGCGACATCAGATAGCAAGGCTTGCCCGTAGCTGCCTCCAGCACCCGAATCATCTCCGGGTTGGGCGCAAACAATAACCTCGGAATTTTGTAGAAGCGCGCCGATGCGCGAAAGCTCAGCCGTTCCGTCACATCCGCCAGTTTCCCTGCCACCGCCTCCGGAAGGAACGACACCGCAGCCGCCATGCGCCGCCGCGCGAACTGGTGGAGATTGGTTTGCCACGTCGCCGCCAGCGGAATCTTCATCTTCCACGCGACATATGCCCCCAGCGTGCCCACATCGCTCGGTCCCGTGATTTGCACCACGTCGGGGCGGAAGTCCCGCAGCAGCGGTTCCAGTTTCCGGTAATGTCGCAGGAAAAGCAGATCGTAGTCGTGCGCCCGGTCGAGCGCAAATTTTACCGGACCGCGCTCCAGTTGCACGCGCGTCACCGGCCCTGACTTTGTGATCTCGTCCTGCGGCCCCGCGTGCACCATCAGGAACGGCCGATCCTGCCGTCGGGCGAAGGCTTCGAAGTGCCGGCTGGTCTGGGCCACGCCGTCTATTTCATGGTAGACGCAGGGAAAATACGCAACCCGCGCATTTTCTTTCTTCACGACAGCGCCTCGGACGAAACCACTTCTTCCGCGGAAATAATTTCTGGCGCGATCTCTCGCGGCCGCTGCTCCGCAACCCCAGCCCGGAACAACCGCTGCATCCCGCGCTGCACGGTCGCATTCTCCAGCAACCGGATCCCCGCCAGGATATTCTCCACATACTTCGGCGGCGCCTTCCATAGAGCGGAAAGCGGACGGTCCGGCCCGCCATTCGCATCGGGATGAAAAACACGCTCATCCCAGCGCCGCGATCCAATCGGATACTCCGGATAATTCCGAATCACGTCCAGCAGCGTTCGGGTCGTCCGAATGGTGACAGGTTCGGTGTATTGCGGCATCAGCAGCACATGGCTGCGCTGCTCCTGCCGGATCTCACTCACAAACTCGCCAAAGGTTTCCGCGCACGTCAGATTCAGCGCCCCGCTGGCCTCGCATCCATGCCGGTCTCCACCCGAAACCAGAGGCCGTTGCCAGCGCTCTGCCAGTTCTCGCACCCGCTTGTTTTCCTTGCTGCTGCGGGTCGCATTGATTTCAAACGCATGCAGAAACTGCACCGCGCAACCCAGGAATCGATCCAACGCCTTGTCGTCCCGTTGCACGCCCACACAGGTCTGCGTCCATAGCGGATGATTGAACACCACCAGCACATCCGGAAACGCATCCAGCGTCGCCAGAAGTTCGCACAATCCGCCCTCGTCCGGCTTACGCGTATAGGCAGCGAGGTCGTTCATGATCCACTGCGCTTGGCCGCCCGGCAAGTTGTGCACGCCCAGATGGAAAATCGTTCCCGCGTACGGAACGCTCCACTCCAGCGAGATCGGCGTATGCGCCGTTTCCCGCACCGTGCGCAACCATAGTGGCGCGTCGATGTTGTCGTGATCCGTCAACGAAACCAGGCTTTTCAGTTCGAGCGTGTTCTCGATCTGATTCTTCTCCGTCTCGTACGCCAGCTTCGGAGTCAGTGGCGGAGTCCAGTAGGCCCGCGCAAAATCCACGGGGATCCTCGACTTCTTACACTGCTTCTCCAATGCCGCATGCAGCATCGGACCCCTTCGCGCCAGCTCGGGGATCAGTTGCAGGCTTTCCTTGGAGCGGTTGGTGTGACCGTGAAGAGAAACCGCGGCCCGTGTATCCCGGCCAAGGTCCGGTCTGTGCCAGAAGCAAGAGAGTTTTGTTTCGGCCATTCGCAATGATTGAATTACGGGAATGCTAATTCTAGCCTAGGACAGCTCACTTAGCGATTCTTTCTTTGCAGGCACTGTCCCCTGAGAAGTTAGATGCTTCCCTCCTCTGCATGCAAGACTAATCGACGAACTATATGTTTTAGCATCAAGCTAGCTACCGCTCCGTTACCATCGTCACTGTGCCTGCCGTCGCTCTGTGCTATACTGTCGTTGACGCTTTTTCCACGGTTTGCTCGTGACGCGGTGGTCCGTCGTTGAATTAGATTCATCGGATCAGATTCATCTCCGCCTTTCCTGCCCGCCGTTCAGTTCCAGCGTGAATTCAAAACAAAACAATTGCGAGCGGCATGAACGCTTCCCGTGTATTCGTGTATCGACCTGCATTATGAAGATCAGGCCCCTCCAGAAAGAAACAAACCTAGAATGACCACATTTACAGAACTGCCCTTGTCTGCCGCCTTGCAGCAGAAACTTGCGGCAGCAGAATTCATCACCTTAACGCCGATCCAGGAGCGCGCCATTCAGCCCGCTCTCGAAGGTAAAGATGTCATCGGCACCGCCCAGACCGGAACCGGCAAAACCCTTGCCTACCTCATCCCGGTCATCGAAATGCTTCGCGACGAACCCTCGGCCCAGGCCAGCGCTCTGGTGCTTTTGCCCACGCGCGAACTGGCCATGCAGGTCCACGAGGTGTATGAGAGCCTGCGCTCCAAGAATATGCCCAAGGCCTCGCTGGTCATCGGCGGCGTCTCTGAGAAAGCTCAGATTCAAGACCTCCGCGGTTCGTCCCTCATCATCGCCACTCCAGGTCGCCTGCAGGACCTCAACGATCGCCGTTTCGCCGACCTGCGTCACATCAAACTGCTCGTGCTCGACGAAGCCGATCGCATGCTCGATATGGGATTCCTTCCGGCCATCCGCCGCATTCTGGCGCTCTTGCCGAAAACCCGTCAGACTCTGTGTTTCTCCGCCACGCTCGAAGCCTCCGTCGCCGGACTGGTGCATGAATACATGCGCGATCCCGTCCGGGTCGCCCTGGGCTCGGTGCTGAAGCCGGCCGAAAGCGTAGAACTGAAAGCCTACGAAGTCCGTCCTGGCGAAAAGCTCGACGTGCTCCGCCAGCTTCTCTACAACGAAAAAGGACAGACTCTCATTTTCACCCGCACCAAGCGCGGCGCTCAGCGTCTCGCTCAGGAACTGGCCCGCGACGGCTTCACCGCCACCATGATTCACGGCGATCGCTCCCAGTCCCAGCGCAACGGCGCTCTCAGCGGATTTCAGGAAGGCCGCTTCCAGGTGCTGGTCGCAACCGACATCGCTTCTCGCGGCCTGCATTGCGACGACGTCGCCCACGTCATTAACTATGACCTGCCCAAGATGGCAGAAGACTTCATCCACCGCGTCGGCCGCACTGGACGCGCCGGATTAACCGGCCGCGCTACCACCCTGGCCGCCGGAGTCGAAGTCGTCGAACTCCGCAACATCGAGCGCACCCTGAAACTGCGCATCGAGCGCATGCAGATGGACCCCTCCGGCGCAACCCAGCCCCGCCGCTCCGTCCAGAACACCCTCGCTTCCCGCACCCTCACGGCCCTGCCCGGCGAGGTCTTTGTCTAAGGACGTAGGAAAAAAGTGGGAAGCTAAAAGAAAACTGGGACGTTTCAAGGGAAAATGGGTGCCCCATTTCTCGCATTCTTTGCGAGAAGTGGGGCTTTTCAGTTTGAACCCTAACGATCACTCCGGTCGAGGTTTCTGTCGAGAGATCTCGAGTGGCCTCGGGCTTCAGGATTCTTGGGGTCTTCAGGATTTTGGGGTGGTGCTCTTCAGGATTTGGGTGCTTCTCAGGATTTTGGGTGGCGCAGCGCTTCAGCGCTGCGATTCTGCTGGCTAAGAAAATCGGGCTTTAGCCCCTGAGGTACTCGCAAAATAAAATCGCCGGAGCCCTGAAGCTCCGGCGATTCCGCGAACCTTAAATCTACAATTTACTGCCCGATCTTACCGCTGGGCAAAAACACTTCCGGCGCTCCGGGTTCATCCTCGGCACCGATGCGGAACAGCGCCGCCTGCGCTTCGGCATGCTCGCGCAGTTCCTGCATCTCGTCGACGACGACGCCGTCTTCTGGCTTGTTCTCTTTACGCTGCACCCTGCGCTCGGCCTTATCGCGCTGTTTCTGTTGCCGCGTCTGCTCTTTCTGGCGTTTAGTAAATGTTGATCGTCCTCGTGGCATTCACAATTCCTCCTGGTTCTCAATGCTTGGTTCTCAGTGCTTAGCTCTTTGACTGCAGGCATCTTCCCGAAAACAAGAAAACTACCAGCGCGGTTCGCGCGGTTGGCGCGCATGCCCCTGATAGTCGTCGCGCCCGCGTCCTCCGCCTCCACCACCGCCGCCAAACTTCTTGCCTCCACCGCCCCCACCACCGCCTCGCGGACGATCCGTCTTCGGCTGCGCCTCATTGATCTTCAACGCGCGCCCGCCCAGTTCGGTTCCATTCAGTGCCGCGATCGCTTTATCGGCTTCCGCGGGATTGGTCATCTCCACGAACCCGAATCCCCGGGCTCGCCCGGTCTCCCGGTCCGTCACGATGCTGACTTTTTCCACCGCACCGTGCGCCTCGAAAACCGTTCGCAGTTCCGACTCGGTTGTGCTGTGGGGCAAATTACCTACGTATAGGTTCTTCATTGCAGTTCCTCTCTGAGTAAATCATCTAAAGTCCTAGTCTCTAAAGCCCCGGTTTGTAGAGTTCTGGTTTCCAAAGCTCTGGACGCCGCGGCGACCCGCTTGAACTCCCTGGTTTCCAGATCGCGCGGCACCACCGGCCGGTCCTGCGTCGCCTGCGAGCGCGCGTGCGACAGTGACCGCACCGCCGAAATTCGCCGCGAAGCTTCCAGCAGCCCCCAGCGTTGCGACACTCCCCCAGGAAGTTCCGCTGCCAGCGCCGTCTTCACGTCGCCCCAGGCCGCCTGATCTTCACTGGTCGGCAGCCGCGGCGCTCGGTCCGCGTTCGGAGCATCCGCCAGATAGCCCGGCTTCCCTACCAGAAACGAAATCTGCTGCGGCGGTTTGGCCCGGCGCATGTCGTCGCAAAACCGGTCCCGGCGACCCAGTTCGCTTTCCACGTCAATCAGCACCAGGCTGTAAAGATCGGCGCGCCACCACGACCGCGCCTCGCTGACGTCGGCCGCGCAATCCACTTCCATGCCCAGCTTTCTCATGGACTCGGCGCGCAAGTCGCGCTTGGCCGCCGAAGCATCCAGCAGCAGCACCCGTTTGTTCTTCAGCTTACTGGGCAGCGCCGATAGCGCCAACCCCAGCAGCGGACCGCTCATGCCACCACCGGCTTGGGCTCAGCGGCCACGGCCGCCGCCACCGGTTTCGCGTGCAAGTCCGCGTTCTTCAGCAGTTTCCGGTTTCGCATCCGCTTCGCGGCGTTCTGCTTCCGCACTCGGTTGTACCTCGATTTGTCGCCGTTAACTCTGGACATAATGACTCCTGTCATTCGGGCAGGTTGGTGAACGGTTGTTGTGCTGGAACCATTCTGCGTGGGAATGCAAAACGAACGTGACCCAGACGACCTTCAGCTCCTCAAAACGAACTCGTCACAATGCAAATCTTGGCGGTGGAGCAGACACGTCCCGCCCAGCCACGAGTACCGGGTGAAGACTGAATTGTTCAGGGACACTCCCTGCTACAGAAAAGACGCCTCTCGATCTCTCAATCGCGAAGGCGCAAATTAGGACATGAGTCTTCGAGGTTAAGTAATTCAAGTATACGCTGTTTGCCCGCATTCTGCCGCCGCATCGCGCACGCGCAGCACGCGTAGCCCCTGACGCATTCGTCCGGGGGCCCGATCGAGCCAGCTTTGAAGGCAGCCAATCTTCCAAGGGCGTTATGCCGAGTGGAGCCGCTTTTCACGCGGAACGAGGGATTCTCGCGCGTGCCCACAACGCAGGCCCTGCATCCATGATCCGACGGACGAACTCGCTCCGCGCTCCCATTACGCTTGCCAATCCCGCCGATTCCACGTACTATGAACTTGTACGTTAGTCCGAGTCGGACGTGAGCAGTTCTTGCCTCAACAGCCAGTAACCTCTCGCAGTACCTCCGAATCTCTCCAGCGTAAAATCGATTCACAGACAAAGGAACACCTAACACCATGGCAGAACAAGGAACAGTAAAGTGGTTTAACGACGCCAAAGGCTACGGCTTCATCAGCCGCCAGTCCGGCGAAGACGTTTTTGTGCATTTCTCGGCGATTCAAGCGGGCGGCTTCCGTAGCCTGCAAGAGGGCCAGACCGTGCAGTTCGACGTGACCAAGGGCCCCAAGGGCTGGCAAGCTGAGAACGTCCAGCCGCTGTAGACCATCCCCTTATTGCAAAAAGGCGATCTCCAACCAGAGATCGCCTTTTTCACGTTTGTACGAACCCAGCCGCGAAGTGGCAAAAGAATAAAGCCCACGGCGTCAGCCGTGGGTTACGCACAAATGAAGATGAGTCAGCCCTGAAGGGGCGGAAGAAAAATCAATGGTGCCATCGAAGGGACTCGAACCCCCACACCCTTGCGAGTACATGGACCTGAACCATGCGCGTCTGCCAATTCCGCCACGATGGCAAGTGGACTTTCATTGCAGCGGCGACCCATCGTCGCCGTGTCAGGAAGACCTACGCTTCTATTCTACAGGCACGCCGCCGCCTGTCAAACCAACCGGACCACTCTTTCCTTCGTGAAACTTCGTGCCCTTCGTGGTTTAAGCTTTCGATCCAGCCCTACTCCAGCTTCGCCGTCATCGTAATCTTCGCGTTCAATACCTTCGATACCGGACAGCCCTTCTCCGCCGCCTCCGCATACTTCTGAAACGTCGCCGCATCCGCCCCCGGAACTTTCCCCACCACGTCAATGTGGCTCGCCGTAATCGTCCATCCCGAATCCAGTTTGTCGAGCGACAGCGTGATCGTCGTCGAGATGCTCTCCGGCGTCAAAGGAGGAGTCGCCCCGCCCAGCTGCGCCGACAGTGCCATCGAAAAACATCCCGCATGCGCCGCCGCAATCAATTCCTCGGGATTGGTTCCCGGCCCATTCTCGAATCGTGAGGTAAACGAATATTGCGTGTTGTTCAGCGCCCCGCCCGGAGCCGAAATCGTGCCCTTCCCATCCTTCAACCCACCCTTCCAAACCGCACTCGCCTTCCGTTGCATAAGTTCTCCTGACGAATCCTGAAATGAAAATCCCGCCTGCCATTGTAGACGACGTGGCGTTTGCCCGTCAGCGGGCAGGAAATTGTTGATTGCTGATTGTTGATTGGAAACACACCCGAGAAGAAGATGATTGAGATTCTTGATCGCCGACCGAAGCGAGCGCTCTGCCCTTTAATTAGCAATCAAAAATCAACCATGCCCTAGTAGAAATCCGAGCAGCTCAAATAAAACCCGCACTGCGGACACTTCAACTTGCACCGGCTCTCCCGTAATTTGGTTGAGCAGTTCGGACAATACTGCCCCGGATCACCCTGGATTCGATCGGCCGCTTTCGCTCCCGCCCCATGTCCGCACTCACTCGCCGTCTGCGCCGCCGCCGGTTCCTGGCTCATGACCACCGACCGTACTCGCCGCTCCCGCCCCTATGCAAGTGCAAACTTCGATTCCGTGGATGAAGATGAACCGTGCCGCCCACTCTCGCCCACCCTCATCAAGCCGCGCGGTCACTCACCGCCAGCGGAGTGCGGCTCCAGCAGTCCGCCATCAGCCGCCAAGCTCCCAGCCTCTTCCACACCTTCACATAATTCCCGCGCTCTGGCAGCATGGTTCCGTCCGCCTTCCGCACCACCACCGAGAAACGTCCAATCTCCATCGCCATATCGCCGGAATGTTCCACTCGCGTAGTCTCCAGGCGCAGATCGCTGTAGCCCGCCTCGCCCAGTTGGCGCAGCGTTCGCTCCACCGCCTTTTGCCCGTTTGCCCCTTCATGGTGTGGGGCCATCAGCACGCCGTCACTCGCGAACAGGCTCGCGGCCTGATCGTAGTTGCCGGTGTTGAACGACATGGCGAAATCTTGAGATAGGTCGCGGAGTTGAGACTCCACGTCGCGAAACGGACGTGAGTCCGCCGCGGAACTCGAATAAGGCCGGTACATCTACTACCTCCTGGGGGAAGGCACAGCAGGCTCGCCAAGGTCCGCAAACGAGTCCGCCAAAAAGTTCGCTCATTCTAGCGCAAAACCACCGCGTGCCGGGAGAAAAGTTTTAAAAGTTTTCCTCGCCCATGCGCCTTCACGAAAATCAGGAAAAAGAGGGATTCAAGAAGCCGAGCATTGAAGAAACCGATCAGCCACATCCATTCCGGCGATTATCTCTCCAGCGGAGCCGAGCGGCTGGGCAGCCGCAAACCGGATTCCACACTGCTCGCTCCCATCGGAGCTTTCGACCCTTCCCCCCTCACGCCAGGGTTCTGGCGCTCCGCAATCTGCCGCTTCACGCGTTCCATCAATACCACAAGCTTTTTCGACTCGTGGTCTCGCTCGGCCTGCTTGCACATCTTCTGAAAGTCGTGTGGGGCGTAGGCTACTCGATTGGTCATTGGGAGAGAGATCCTCGTACCGAATTATCTTCGTATCCAAGGAGAAGGCATAGCCTAACCGATCCCCAGAGACTTGCCAAGCCCCCCGCAACCTTTGACTGCCCGGAATACGATTCTCATCCGTCGATGTTTGCTTTCCGGTTAACAGATCGACTCTGCCCTCTGGCCACCTTGATCGCTCGCAAGAAATGCCTCCGCTGGAAGCCTCTCCGACCCGCGAAAACAGGCCTTTCCCCACACAGTTCGCATCCCTGCCCTGCTCCCAGCCTGCTCCCGCGTTATCTCCGGAGGTACATGACCTTAGTGACCGTTGAGCCGGTGCCCAATTTGCATAAAATCACTGCAAGGCCCATTTTCGCCGCCGGAGAGAGCGTGTGTTCCATCATCGAACTTTAAGCGTCGTCTTATTTCTCATCGCCAGCGTTACCCTGGCCGCGGCCCGCGATCTCGCCATCGTCTCCAACAAAGTCAACTCCGTATCCGCTATCACTCAGCCCGATCTCGTGAAGGTCTGCAAAGGACAAACCAGCCGCTGGCCGGATGGCAAGCCTGTCACCTTCATCATGCGCAACCCGTCCACGCCGGAAATGAAGATATTGCTGGAAAAGGTATACGAACTTTCCGAAGCGCATGTGAAGGACCTCATCGCGGCCGCCAACCAGGGCCGCGCCGGGCACCCGGCCATCATGATCGTCGATTCCGATGAAGATCTGGTCGAGAAAGTCGCATCCCTCCCCGGCGCGGTTGGCGTCGTGGATGTCTACGCCATTAACAGCAGCGTCGCAGTCGTCAAGCTCGCCGGCAAACTCCCGCTCGAGCCCGGATACTTGCTGCACGGCAATTAGCTCTGTCTCTATGAGTCGAGATTTACATGAGTAAAGAAGAAAAAATTCCGGAAGAAAAAGTGCAAGCCGCCGCGGCCTCGGCCGGCGGCGATACCGGAAGCGGCACGCGCGCCTCCGCCAGCGCTCCCGCCGGCAAAGTCACCTTCACGCGCCGCTTTCCCCGCTTCATCCTCGACGTCCGCCTGCAAGTCAAAATGTTTCAGGCCGGCGAGTTCCGCACCTGCTGGGGACGCTCCACCGAAATGGGCCAGGACGGCATCGGCGCGACGCTCACCGGCAGTCTCGAAACCGGCGAGATTGTCACTCTCGAAATTCCCCTGCCCCTCTCGCCCTATCCCATCAAAGTCCGCGCCATCGTCCGCTACCGCCAGGGCCTGCGCTACGGCTTCGAATTCCTCACCCTGAACGAAGGCCAGCGCGACACCATCCACCGCGTCTGCGAATACCTGGCCAGCCGCACCTAAGAGTATCGCCGCAAGTAAGAGAGCCCATTCGGAAGTAAAGAGTTCCGCTCGCCCAGGAATAAAGTTGTCATTCCGAGCGAGCGCGCACTTCGCGCGAGTCGAGGAACCTGCTTTTCCCGCCGGGTGCCCCATTTCTCGCGTCCTTTGCGAGAAGTGGGGATTCTGCTCTGCTCCAACACAACTTGCTCCAACCCACTAACTCCCGAACCGATCCCACCGTAGAATAACCCTGACCAGATGCGGTCCCTTCTCCTCACCTTCGCGCTACTCTCGACCGCCGCCGCCCAATCCCCGCCCGTCCCCACCATCACCGTGGTCGACGAAAACGGAGTCGCTGTCCCCGCCGCGCGCGTCTTCCTCCAATCCCCGCCGCAGCCCGCCCTGCGCTGCCAAACCGATTTCACCGGACGCTGCCAGTTCCCCGCACTCCCCGCCGGCCAGTATCAACTTCGCGTCGAAAAAGAAGGTTTCTACGCCCTGGTCGAGCCCAGCGTCCAACTCGCCCAAACTTCCACCCTCGAAGTCGCCATCTCGCACCAGCAGGAAGTCCGCGAAGTCGTCGACGTCCACGAATCTCCTCCCGCCATCGATCCCGCGCAAGTCGGCGCTCAGGAAACTCTCAGCGGCCTCGACGTCATCGACATGGTCTTCCCCGTCACCCACGATTACCGCAACGCCCTCAACTTCATTCCCGGCGTCGTGCA
>Ga0181523_10002788_pt1 | contig 16517 bp, 16 predicted proteins | sample PEATcosm2014_Bin_43_FD_119752 | JGI IMG/M metagenome (GOLD analysis project Ga0181523, IMG submission 119752) | Peatland microbial communities from MTU Mesocosm Facility, Houghton, MI, USA - PEATcosm2014_Bin05_30_metaG | ecosystem: Environmental > Terrestrial > Soil > Wetlands > Peat | place...
AGTGTCAGATCTCCTTGATGCGAACTACTGGGGATCATCTCCGTCAGGTTGCTCCGCTGGCGGGTTTCTGCGTCGGAGCTCGTCGGGACCCACTGTTAGCGACCCGGAGTCGGCGCGTACTGCCGGAAGTCGGCGAGGTTTCCCTCGACCTCCCGCCATACCCGGCCTAGAGCGATACCGAAAGTTCCTTGCCCACCTGCCAGAAGGCCTACAACTTCGTCTGCGGAGGTGCACTCATAGACGGTTTCTCCGTCACTCATCAGCGTAACTAGATCAAGGTCGTGGCCGTCTCGGTTGCGCAAGTGGAACACTGCGGCACTATCTGGGTCATCGAGATACCTGTGTCCAGCAACCGTTTGACGACTTTCAGAATCATGATGTCCCGGAAACTGTAGAGATGCTGTGAACCGGAGCCGCCCTGCGCGCCGCGGATGCTGGGCTCGACCAGCCCTGTGCGTGCCCAGTAGTCGAGCTGCCGGTAGGTGATGCCTGCGGCGCTGCAAGCCGTAGGGCCGCGATAACCGGCCGGAATAGCTTCAACAGCAAGCTCAAGGATCTCCTGAGGGGATGCGGCGGGTGCGGTGCTTTCGGAATCACCCGACAGCTCGCGTGCGAAGACCCGTGACGACCAGACCAAACCCATCGCAAATCGCATCCCGCGCAACAAGCGGGTCAATGGCAGACCATCGGTCTCGCGGAGCACAAACGCTAGTTCACCCCGCCACTCGTCAGCGACGTCGTCCCGTACTTCCTCGGGTAGGCGCTTAGAAGCTACGCGGACTAGTGCGTAAGGAAGCCCGGCCATACGCGTGCGCATCTCTTCTTGGCACATTTGCGTTGTTGCAGTCCTCAACAGCCAGAGCACTGCCGCCCCGGCCAGGATCACCCACGTGAACTTCATGCCACACCGCCCTGGATGCGGAGGCGGCGGGGTATTCCATCCACAGGACGGGGCAACAGTGGTACAGCCGGACTGACCTGCTCGCTCAGTGCGGCCAGCTTTTGTCTCACAGACTCGGCCGCTTGCGGGTCCAGGCGGTACAGGTAGCGAGCCGGGCGGCCAGCCTGCCGGGGATCAACGTCTTCGCGTTCCCGTATCAGCAATTTGGCTCGATGCAACCGCGCAAGAAGTGGATACAGCTTGCCCGAGGGGAACCCTGTGAGCTGCATCAGCTCATACCCATGGCGCGGCTGACCTGGATCGGCCAGGAACTGCCGCAGGACCTGCGCCACAGCCACTGTGATCCTGACGTCTGACATAGGTAGAACTTTTACATAGGGGCCATCGTTTTCCGCCGCGACACGCCGGAGCGCTCATCGATCCCGGGTTGGGGAGGTGGGTACCCGGATCAGACGCAAGCCGTTTTCTGTCAACCCATCGTTGACGGCGAAACGGTCGCCCTCTCCGGCCGGACCTCGGCCTCTACGGAGCGGCGGATTTGATAAGGGGCGGCGGCTCATACGCTTGCCCGCGATCGGGCTGCCTCTTGGCATGCCCGCTCCAGCCCGATACGAGCCGCCGCGAGGGTTCCCTTGTCAAATCCGCCGTGGCCCTGGTCGCTTTGAGTCGAACCGCGGCCCGCACCGTACTTCGCTTGTCGCGCCAGCCGACCGGCGTTGGCGCCGCCGCTGTGGGAGCGCCAGCGAGAGCAGCGGCGTGCGCGCCGTGTTGGCGGCGCGAGCGGCCCGGCGGGCCGCCTTGAAACCGTACAGAAACTTTGCACCGATGGGACACCGATGGGACAGCTGGTTGGGACAGCTGATACGTGCCGCATCAGGCTACGTTTGCCCGGTCGGTGATGTGACGTGGCCGCTCATCGTCGGCGTTACGCCAGATGATGTACCTGTGGATCATGCTGGCCTGCGTGCCGCGACCGTTGGCATGCTGGAAAGGGCTCAGATCCCAATCCTCTCGCAAGGCCGGGCGGCCAAGGCGCCGCCATGGACCGGGAGTCTGGTGCCGGAGCCTGGGATGTGACGGAGCCGCGCTTAGCCTGTCTTCCCGATGATGGTGGTCAGCTCGTCGGCGCTGAAGGCCCGCATCGTGTTCGAGCGGATGCTGCCGAGAGACGCTACCTGAAGCAGGGCCGCCGTCGCCGTTTCATCGTCGGGGAAGTCGACGACGCTGACGAGGTCGTATTCGCCGACCGTCCAGAGTAGTTCGCGTACCCGGCCGCCTGAGCTCTCGGCGAGCTTAGTGAAATCCGCCGCGCGACTCGGCGAGTCCTTGTAGTTCTTGATGCCCTGGTCGGTCCAGTGGATCAGAGATACGTAGGTCGGCATGCTCGTAATCCCCCTTTGGTGCCTGCAAAGACCAGATCATCCTCTACCTGGGTAGACGCAGAGGGCAAGGCTGGCGCGAAGTTATCGCTCGGTGCAAGCGGCCGGATACTTAGCGACGACTTCCGCGGGCCAGCGGCGGCAGACGTGTTGAAGATGCGGCCCGCAGCTGTTCGCTCCCCTGCGAGCTGGGCGAGGACAAGCTGTAACGAACGGCTACTCCGCATGACCGACCGGGCAAACGTAGCCTGATGCAGCACTAGTTGGGACGCTTGGGAGCCGCGCTGAGGGCGTGGAGCTGGTCGAGATATTGCCTGGTGCCAGCCACACCGGGATACCGCTCGTTGAGGACCTTGGTGAGGTCTCGGCTTGCCATGAGAAGCGACGGTAGTGACCGGCGCTGGCCGCTGAGAGCATGCTCCCCCTGGCTTACGGCCTCGTCCAGATCTCCTTGGCGTGCTGCGACCACGCCGAGGGTAATCCGGGCTTCGGCCAGGCGCATGGGTGCGCGTTCCTGGCCGTCGAAGTCGGTGCTTGCGTGGATGACTTCGCTGGCTAGGTTTTCGGCCATCTTGTCGTCGGCGAGCATGCGGTAGCAGTCCATGGCTTAGAAGTCGAACTTGGTCGGGTCGACGACGAAGTGATGATCCAGGTTTTCCGGGTACGGCATGGAGTCGAGCAGCCGCCGTCCCCGATCCAGGGCGACTTCGGTCTGCCGCCGGTCACCGATGCGGGCTCACGCCTTGGCCTCCTGGGCGGCGAGCTGCACCGCCACGCTGCTTTGCGGCGTGACCTCGGTACCGGCGCGGGCCGCCGCCACCACGCCGTGGTAGTCACCGATGGTCAGGTTGATCCAGGCGCGCATCTCGTGGGCCCAGGCGATGATCTCGCCGTGGTCGGCTTCGGTACCGAGTGACAGCGCGGCCTGGCGGGTGGTTTCCGCGGCCTGGCGGTTGCCGGTGTCGTACTCCACGCACCCCACCAGCAACGCCACCCACCCCGCCTGGACCAGGATTTCGCGGTGTTGCTTGAGGGTGACCCGCTGGCCCTGGAGCGCGGTGATCCGGCGCAGCCAGGCCCGGCCCTCCGTCAGGAGCTGATCGGCTGGCATGTACGGGTACTCCGAGCACAGCCGGTCGGCCATGATTCGCAGGCCATCGAGCGTGGCCTGGTCAAGGTCGGAACGCTGCAGACGGCTCACTAGCTCCAGTGTGTTCATGCCCGCCATGGCCAGGATCTCCGCCTCGGCGTCCCGCTGCGGTGCGACGGGGAACATCGCATGCGTCACCGTGCCGAAGGTCGCCGCGATGATCGGCTGGTAGAACTCCTTGGGCTGGACCTCGCCTGCTTCCCAGCGCTTCCACTGCCTCCGCTATTCAGGTCGGCCTCGACGTCCTGGACGCTGCGATCAGTGACCTGCATGGGTTGCGTCCCGGAGCCGATGTGATCGCACGGATCAGCGCGACCGCCGACATCGATTTCCTCCATCGCATCATCCATGTGCGGCGGCAGGTGAAAATCATTCGCGGTAAGCAGGGATCAGTGCGCGAGCAGTCGCGGAGTTCATTGGCGACACTGAGGAGACCGTCATGGCCACCTACTCGCACATGATGCCCGATGACCGTGACCGTGCCCGGAAAGCGATGGACCGGTTCTTCAGTCGTCCCGAGCAAAACCCGGTAAGTGCGTCAGCCCGCCGCGATGTGCCCTGATTGTGCCCTGATGGCCGCGATGATGGCCGAGACCATCAGGTGTGCGTGTTGTCATCTAGGCCGGAAGGATGCCAACTGGGCAGCTCACGCCCGTGTTGTGGTCGGGGCAGTAGCCGAACGGGTTCTTGTCCAGGTATTGCTGGTGGTAGTCCTCGGCGAAGTAGATCTCTCCAGCCGGGACGATCTCGGTGGTGACGGCGCCGTAACCCGCCTCGGCGAGGTTCTTCTCATAGACCGTGCGGGACTGCTCCGCGGCCGCCTTCTGCGCGGGCGAGCGGTAGAAGATCACCGAACGGTACTGGGTACCGGCGTCGTTGCCCTGGCGCATGCCCTGCGTCGGGTCGTGTGACTCCCAGAACACCTTGAGCAGGGTGTCGTACGAGACCTTCGCGGGGTCGAAGACGACCCGGACGGTCTCCGCGTGGCCGGTCCGCCCGGAGCAGACCTCCTCGTAGGTCGGGTTCGGCGTGTAGCCGCCCTCGTAACCGACGGAGGTGGACACCACGCCCGGGGTCTGCCAGAACGTCCGCTCCTCGCCCCAGAAGCAGCCGAGCGCGAACTCGGCGATCTCGGTCCCGGCTGGGTACGGCGGGGCCAGCGGGGTCCCGAGAACGGTGTGCCGCTGCGGTACCGGCATGGTCTCCGTCCGTCCCGGCAGGGCCCGGCTGGGGTCCACCATCTGCGTCGCGCGCATCCCGAACCAGCTCATTGCATCCTCCTTGGTTTTGCAAGGATTACAACGTTGCAGCGGCGACCAAACTTCCTTAGCCGGTGCGCTCGACCACGAAATCGCAAAGCGTCTCGAAGGAGACCCGGGCTCCCCCGGGCGGCAGGGCCAGGACGTGCTCGCGCGCCTTATCCGTCCAGCCGATCAGGTCCGCGCGGGCGGCCTTCATCGCCGGATGTGCGCGCAGCAGCGCGAGCGCCTCGGCGTGCTCGGCGTCATCGGCGAGCGGCCCGCGGGCCAGCAGGGAGTGCAGCCGCGCGTCGGCCGGGCCCACCGAGCGCTGGGCGTGCAGGACCGGCAGCGACCGCACCCCCTCGCGCAGATCGGTCCCCGGGGTCTTCCCGGACTGCCCGGTCTCACTGCTGATGTCGAGGATGTCGTCGGAGATCTGGAACGCGACCCCGAGCGCCTCACAGGCCAGTTCCATGCGCGTGACGATCTCGTCCGGCGCCCCGGAGAACATGGCCCCGAACCGTCCAGACGTGGCGATCAGCGATCCGGTCTTCTCCATCACCACCCGCCAGTAGTGATCCAGCGGGTCCTCGCCGGGGCGCGGGCCGATCGTCTCCGCTACCTGGCCGCTGACCAGGCGGGCGAAGGTCTCCGTCTGGATCCGGATCGCTTCGGGGCCCAGGTCGGCCAGGATGCGTGAGGCCCTGGCGAACAGGAAGTCACCGGTCAAAATGGCGACGGTATTGTCCCAGCGGGAGTTGGCCGACGGGTGGCCCCGCCGGATCGCTGCCTCGTCCATCACGTCATCGTGGAAGAGCGTGGCCAGGTGGGTCAGCTCGACGGCGGCCGCGGCCGGCACGAGCCGGCTGTCCCGCGGATCGCCGAACTGCCCGGCAAGCAGCACGAGCATCGCGCGGAAGCGCTTGCCGCCCGCGTTGACCAGGTGCAGGGCGGCCTCGGTAAGCAGGGACTCCTCGGTGCGCGCCGTATCCTGGATGACGGACTCGACGCGCGTGAGACCCTCGAGGATGTCCGCCTCGACGGCGGTATCCGGGAAGTCGACTGGTACGGCACTGGTCACGCAGGCTCCAATTCACGGCACATCCGGCCCGGGACCTCCGAGTATGCCCGCTATGGCCGCCGCCGACACACGGGGGCCGGCCAGGACGGCGGCGCGATGGTCCTGCGTCAGCGGACGAACAGGTGGGTCGCGGCATTGTTCGCCAGGCTGAGGACCGGTTCCGGGATGATGCCCAGGAACAGCGTGACCGCGGCCCCAACCGCGACCGCGGTGCCGGTGAGCACGCTGGGCACGACCACGGCCGGGCCGTCGGGCAGGGGGTCGCTGAAGAACATCACCACGATGACGCGGACGTAGAAGAACGCCGCGATCGCGCTGCTGAGCACACCGACGATCACCAGCGGGATCGCACCGCCCGCCTCGGCCGCCTGGAACACGGCGAACTTCCCAGTAAATCCGCTGGTGAGCGGAATACCGGCGAAGGCCAGCAGGAAAAACGCGAACGTGCCCGCCACCAGCGGTGATCTCTTGCCGAGCCCCGCCCAGCGGGACAGATGCAGGGCCTCGCCGCTGGGGTCCCGCACCAGGGTGATCAGTGCGAACGCCCCGACCGTGCTGAACCCGTACGTGACCAGGTAGAACAGGCTGCTGGACAAGCCGAGCGCGCTCGCGGCGATGACCGCGGTCAGGACGTAGCCGGCGTGCGTGATGGAGGAGTAGGCCAGCATCCGCTTCACGTCGGTCTGGGTGATGGCGATGATCGCGCCGACGAGCATGGTCAGGACCGCGACGGCCCACATCGCCGGGCGCCAGTCCCAGGTCAGGGTGCCGAACGCCACGTAGAAGACGCGCAGCAGCGCACCGAAAGCGGATACCACCACGCAGGAGGCCATCAGGGCGGTGATCGGAGTGGGCGCGCCCTGGTACACGTCGGGCTTCCAGCCCTGGAATGGCACCGCCCCGATCTTGAACAGCAAACCCACGCCGAGCAGTGCCATCCCGGTCAGCAGCAGCGTCTCGTTGGCGGTGTTGGCGGAGGCCGCCGCGGCGATGGCGGACAGCCGCACCGAGCCCGCGAACCCGTAGAGCATCGCGATGCCGAACAGGAAGATCGCCGAGGAGAACGCGCCGAGCAGGAAGTACTTCACCGCCGCTTCCTGCGACAGCAGGCGGCGCCGCCGGGCGAGCCCGCAGAGCAGGTACAGCGGGAGCGACAGCACCTCCAGGGCCACGAACATCGTGAGCAGGTCGTTGGCGGCGGGGAACAGCAGCATGCCGCCGACGGCGAACAGGGTGAGCGGGTAGATCTCGGTGTGCGTGACGCCCTTCAGCAGTCCTTCGCGTTCCTCGGCGCTGCCGGGCACCGCGGCGGCCTGCGCGACGAACGGGCTCAGGCCGTGTGCGGTGTCCGCGATGATCAGCACGCTGACCAGGGCGAGCACCAGGATCGTGCCCTGGATGAACAGGGTGGGCCGGTCCACGGCCACCGCGCCCATGGCCGCGACGTGCCCGGCGCCGCCGCCGGCGAAGATGCTACTGGACATGGCGATCAGGATGGTCAGGATGAACGCCGCACCAAGGCCCCCGAGGGCCAGCACGAGGTGCAGGGCGCGGCGGGCCGGCCGCGGCGCGAACGCCTCGACCAGGACGCCGGCGAGCGCCGCTCCGAAGACGACGAGCATCGGTGCGAGCTGGCTGTACTCGATGTGCGGGGCGGCGATCGTCGTTGCCGCGAGCACACCGGCGTGCCCTGCGAGGCCCGCAAGGCCCACGGAGCCGGTCACGGTGCCGTTCCCTTCTGCGCTGTCGCCGGGTGCGCCGGCCCGGGATCAGTCATGTGGACCTGGACCATCGTCTGGTGCACGGCCGGGTTGATGACGTCGAGCACCGGCTTGGGGTAGATGCCCATGGCCACGATCAGCGCGACCAGCGGTACCACCGCCCATAGTTCCCGGGGCCTCAGGTCCGGCAGGTGCTCGACCTCCGCCGTGGTCGGCCCGTTCATTGTGCGCTGGTACATCCACAGGATGTAGACGGCGGCCAGGATGATGCCGACGCTCGCGAGGATGGCCGGGAGCTTGTAACGGCTGAACGTCCCGACCAGCACCGGGAACTCGCTGACGAACGTGGACAGGCCGGGCAGCGACAGGCCGGACAGGCCGGAGATCAGGAACAGCCCGGCCAGCACGGGGGCGACCTTCTGCATCCCGCCGTAGTCCGCGATCCGGGTCGAGCCGCGCCGGCTGATCATGAACCCGGCCAGGATGAACAACGCCCCGGTGGAGAACCCGTGGTTGACCATGTACAGGGTGGCCCCGGACTGGCCCTGGGTAGTCATCGCGAAGATGCCGAGGGCGATGAAGCCGAAGTGCGAGACCGAGGTGTAGGCGAGCAGCCGCTTCAGGTCCTGCTGTCCGATGGCGACGACCGCGCCGTACAAGATGCCGATGACCGCCAGCGTGAGGACCAGCGGCGTGAAGTACTTCGACGCGGACGGGAACAGCTCCAGGCAGTACCGGATCATGCCGAACGTGCCGACCTTGTCCAGCACGCCGACCAGCAGCACCGCGGCGCCGGGCTGCGCCGACGCGGCGGCGTCCGGCAGCCAGGTGTGGAACGGCCACAGCGGCGCCTTGATCGCGAACGCGACGAAGAACCCGAGGAACAGCCACTTCTGCGCGGCCGGGTCGATCGTGACGTGCACCAGCTGGCTGAACAGGAACGTACCGTGGTGGCCGGTCACGGCGCTGCGCGAGGAGAACACGTACAGCGCGATGACCGCGACCAGCATCAGCAGACCGCCGGCCAGGCTGTACAGCAGGAACTTCACCGCCGCGTACTGCCGCTTGCCGACGCCGTAACTCCCGATCATGAAGTACATCGGGATGAGCATGGCCTCGAAGAACACGTAGAACAGGAAGACGTCGGTCGCCGCGAAAACGCCGATCAGCATCGTCTCCAGCACGAGCATCAGCGCGAAGTATCTCTTGACGCTGCGGGCACCACCCTCGACGTCGTGCCAGGACGCCAGGATGACGACCGGCATGAGCACCAGCGACATGCCGATCAGGACCAGCGCGATGCCGTCCACGCCGACCGCGTAGTGCACGCCGAACTGCGGGATCCACGAGACGGTCTGGGTGAACTGGTAGTCCGGGCCGCTCGGCTTGAACTGGGCCGCCATCACGATGAACCAGATCAGCGTGAGGACGGAGAAGCCGAGGGCCAGCCGCTTGGACAGCAGGTCGCGGGCCGCACGGTCGGCTTCGGCGCCGTTCGCCGGCCGGCCGGGGATCGCGGCGATCAGGATCGCCCCGGCGAGCGGGATCGCGCCGGCGATGGTCAGCCAGGGAACACTGTTCATGTCGTCTACAGCCTCACCGCGAGGAGGGCGGCGACCAGCAGCGCGGCGCCGAAGAACATCGACAGGGCGTAGGAGCGGACGAAGCCGGTCTGGATCCGGCGCAGCCGCCCGGACGACCCGCCCACCGCCGCGGCGGTGGTGTTGACCGCGCCGTCAATACCGCGGCCGTCGAAGTACACCGACAGCCGGGTCAGCCACTGGCCCGGCCGCATCAGCACCGATTCGTTGAACGCGTCGCCGTAGAGATCCCGGCGCGCGGCCCGGGTGAGCAGTCGGCCGGCCGGAGCGACCGCGGGCACCTCGAGGCGCCCGTACATCGCCCACGCGGCCAGCACGCCGACCAGCACGACCGCCAGCGTGACAACGGACGTGATGTTGAACAACGCGTGAATGGCGGGTGCCTGCCCGATCACCGGGGCGAGGAAGTTCGCGAGCCGGTTGTTGACCACCAGGAAGCCGCCCACCACGACGGAGCCGATGGCGAGCACGATCATCGGCCAGGTCATCACGGCCGGCGACTCGTGCGGATGCGGAGCCGACCCCGAGGTACCGGCTTCCGGCGTCTCGCGGCGTTCCGAGGGCACCTCCTGCTCCCACCGGGGCCTGCCATGGAACGTCATCAGCACCATTCGCGTCATGTAGAAGCCCGTGATCGCCGCGCCGATGATCGCCGCCGTGCCGAGGATGGCGCCCGACGTGCCGCCCTTGTCAAAACACGACTCGACGATGCCGTCCTTGGTGAAGAAGCCGGAGAACGGCGGGATCCCGATGATGGCCAGGTAGCCAGCGATGAAGGTGACGTAGGTGACCGGCATGACCTTGCGCAGCCCACCGTAGCGGCGCATGTTCACCTCGTCGTTCATGCCGTGCATGACCGAGCCCGCGCCGAGGAAGAGGTCGGCCTTGAAGAATCCGTGCGCGACCAGGTGCGCGATCGCGAACGCGTACCCGATCGGGCTGCCGAGTCCGGCGGCGAGAATCATGTAGCCGATCTGGCTCATGGTGGACCCGGCCAGGGACTTCTTGATGTCGTCCTTGGCGCAGCCGATGATGGCACCGAAGAGCAGCGTGACCGCGCCGACGACCGTGATCGCCAGCCGTGCGGTCGGGGTCACCGCGAGAATCGGGTTGGACCTGACGAGCAGGTAGACGCCCGCGGTCACCATGGTGGCCGCGTGGATCAGGGCCGACACCGGGGTCGGGCCCTCCATCGCGTCGAGCAGCCAGGACTGCAGCGGCACCTGAGCGGACTTGCCGCACGCGCCCAGCAGGAGCAGCAGCCCCAGGGCGGTGGCCACGCCGCTGCCCGCCCCGGGGGCACCGTTGAAGACACCGGTGAAGTTGACCGTGCCGAAGGTGCTGAACATCAGGAAGATCGCGATCAGCAGGCCGGTGTCGCCGACCCGGTTGACGATGAACGCCTTCTTGGCCGCGACCGCCGCAGACGGCTTGTACTGCCAGAACCCGATCAGCAGGTAGGACGCCAGGCCGACGCCCTCCCAGCCGACGTACAGGACCAGGTAGTTATCGGCCAGCACCAGCAGCAGCATCGACGCGACGAACAGGTTCATGTAGCCGAAGAACCGGCGCCGCCCCGGATCATGGGCCATGTAGCCGATCGAGTAGATGTGGATGAGCGAGCCCACGCCGGTGATCAGCAGCACGAACGTTATCGACAGCGGGTCCAGGAGCAGGTTCGCGTTCACGTGCAGGCTGTAGACCGGGATCCAGGTGAACATGTGCACGTCGCGGCTGCGCTCCGCCGCCGGGTAGCTGAGCATGTTGAAGAAGGCGATCACGCCGTAGACCAGGGACGCGATCGGCATCGCCACGCCGAGCAGGTGCCCCCACCGGTTGGTGCGGCGGCCGCCGCAGATCAGCACCAGGGCGCCGAACACCGGGAACGCCAGCATCAGCCACGCGTAGCGCTGGACGCCGACGGCCGGCATGGTGGTCATGGTCGCGGCGATCGCGTGCACGCCAGCAGCCGAGCTGCTCACCCCTGCACCCCTTCTAGTTCTTCAGCAGGCTGGCGTCGTCCACCGACGTCGACCTGCGGGTCCGGAAGATCGCCATCAGGATCGCCAGGCCCACCACGACCTCCGCCGCGGCGACCACCATCACGAAGAACGCGATCACCTGGCCATCCAGGTTGCCGTGCATACGCGCGAACGCCACGAACGCCAGGTTGGCCGCGTTCAGCATCAGCTCGATGCACATGAAGATGATGATGGCGTTGCGCCGGACGAGGACGCCGACGCCGCCAATGGCGAACAAGATGATCGACAGCGTCACGTACGCCGAAGGGCTCATGAGTCCGCCCCTCCCTTGCTCGAGGCCTCGACCGGCCGCCCGGGGCCGTCGTCACCCGGCGGCTGAGCGCCGGGCCCGCCGGGCCCGCCGGGGCTCTCGCCGCCCGGCGGGACGCCGCCGCCCTCGGTCTGGTCGCCGCGGTAGGCGGGCTCCGGGCCGGGCAGAGCGGCCGGGAGGGCCGGTGTCTCGTCGCCGCCGATCTCACGCCGGGCCAGCATGGAGCTGACCGATAGCTCGGACGGGGAGCCGTCCGGCAGCAGGGCCGGCATGTCGACGGCGTTGTGCAGCGCGAACACGCCCGGGGACGGCAGCGGGGTGGGCCGCCCGCTGGCGACCCGGCGCCTGGACAGGTCCCGCTGGGTCAGCTTGGGCCTGGTGCGCTCGCGGTGCGCCAGCACCATCGCGCCGAGCGCCGCGGTGATCAGCAGGGCGCTGGTGGCCTCGAAGGGGAACACGTACGTGGTGAAGATCAGCGTGGCGATCCCGGTGAGGTTACCCACGCCGCCGTTGGCCACCGACTGGGTGGCGGGCCCGATGGCGGCGTTGCCGACCCCGAGGATCAGCAGGACCACCAGCGCGATCCCGGCGATGGCCGCGGCGAGCCGCTGACCCCGGATCGTCTCCACCAGCGATTCCCGCGAGCTCACGCCGATCAGCATCATGACGAACAGGAACAGCATGAGCACGGCACCGGTGTACACGATGACCTGGACGAACGCCAGGAACGGCGCGCCTTGCAGCAGGTAGAACACGGCCAGGGACAGCATGATCGCGGCGAGGTACACGGCGCAGTGCACCGCGCGCCGTGCCAGTACCATCCCGCAGGCAGATCCGACCGAGACGACGGCCAGCAGCCAGAAGATGACCGACTGGGTGGTCGCGGCCGCGGTGCTGCCCGCGCTGGCCAGGACGGGGCTCACCGGTCCTCCCCGCCCGTCGTGCTCTCGGCGGGATTCCCGGAGGGAGCGGCGAGCGGGGATTCCCCGTGACCGACCGCCGCAGCCTGGCCTGCCGCCTGGCCGCCCGGGTCCGCGCCCGCGGTCGCCGGGGCCGCAGACGCGGGAACCGCATTCCCGGTGCTGGCGATGCCGGCCGCGCCGAGCAGGTAGTAGTCCTTCTCGTCGTTGCCGAGCCGCATCGGGTGCGGCGGGGCGTCCATCCCCGCCTGGAGCGGCGCCAGCAGTTGCTCCTTGGTCCAGATCAGGTTTTCCCGGCTGTCGTCGGCCAGCTCGTACTCGTTCGTCATCGTCAGCGCGCGGGTCGGGCACGCTTCGATGCACAGCCCGCACAGAATGCAGCGCAGGTAGTTGATCTGGTAGACGTGGCCGTACCGCTCGCCCGGGGAGTAGCGCTCCTCGGCCGTGTTGTCGCGGCCCTCGACATAGATCGCGTCGGCGGGGCAGGCCCACGCGCACAGCTCACAGCCGATGCATTTCTCGAGCCCATCGGGCCAGCGGTTGAGCTGATGGTGACCGTGAAAGCGCGGCGCGGTCGGCCGCTTCTCCTCCGGGTACTGGACGGTGTCGACCTTCCGGAACATCTCGTGGAAGGTGACCCCGAACCCCTTGATGGGGTTGAGGAAGTCAAGCACCGGTGACCTCCTTAGTGCCGTTGGCGTCACCCGCACCAGCCACCGCGGCTGCCCGGGGCGCGGGGCCCGCGGGGGTGGCCGGATCGGTGACCCCGACGCCGTGGTAGTGGGGCAGGTCGAGCGGCGGGACCCGGTAGGTCACGCGGTCGCGGGTGCGGGACGAAGGTGCGCCGCCCGGTTCGGGCTCGGCTTCCAGCGCCGCCGACTCGGCCTCGGCCGCGCGGGAGGCACGCCGTTCCGCCGCGACGTCCCACGACACCGCGATGACGATGATGATGGCCAGGACGACGCCGCCGACGACGTAGACCGTGGTGTTGTGGGTGTCGTACCGCCAGGCGCGGACCGTGGCGATCAGCAGCAGCCAGACGATGGCGACCGGGATCAGGACCTTCCAGCCGAGCGACATGAGCTGGTCGTAACGGACCCGGGGCAGCGACCCGCGCAGCCAGATGAAGCCGAACTCGAACAGCACGACCTTGATCAGGAACCAGATGATCGGGTACCAGCCGCTGTTGGCGCCGGACCACAGCGACAGCGGCCACGGCGCCCGCCAGCCACCGAGGAACAGCGTCGTGGCGAGGGCGGAGACGGTCAGCATGTTGACGTACTCAGCCAGGTACATCAGCACGAACCGCATCGATGAGTACTCTGTGTGGTACCCGCCGACCAGCTCGCCTTCGCCCTCGGGCAGGTCGAACGGCAGCCGGTTGGTCTCCCCGACCATGCAGATCACGTAGATCAGGAACGACGGGAGCAGCTCCCACACGTACCAGCCGTGCGCCTGCGCGTTGACGATCCCGGTGGTCGACAGGGTGCCCGCGTACAGGAAGACCGCGACGAAGGACAGGGCCATCGCGATCTCGTAGCTGATCACCTGGGCGGAGGACCGCAGCCCGCCGAGCAGCGAATACGGCGACTCCGCCGACCAGCCCGCCAGCACGATGCCGTAAACGGCGATCGAGCTCATCGCCAGGACCAGCAGCACCGCGACGGGAAAGTCGGTGAGCTGCAGCGGCGTGCATGCCCCGAAGATCGACACCTTCGGGCCGACCGGGATGATCGCGAAGCTGATCAGCGCGGGCACCGCGGCCAGGATCGGGGCCAGGGCGAACAGGAACTTGTCCACCTGCCGCGGCACGATGTCTTCCTTCAGCGGCAGCTTGAGCGCGTCGGCGACCGGCTGGAGCAGCCCGAAGGGGCCCCAGCGGTTCGGCCCCGGACGGCTCTGCATGCGGCCGATGACCCGCCGCTCGGCCCAGATCATGAAGATCTGGAACAGCAGCAGGAACAGGAAGATGACCACCACCTTGAGGGCGATGATCCACCAGACCAGGGGGTAGAAACTCGCCAGCGTGGGGTCCCCCGTGCAAACCGGGCCCGCAGCCAGGTTGGTCATTCTGGGCTCCTCAGCGTGACCCGGGTGCCGTGGCCGGCGCCCAGCTGCGCATGGACGGCGCAGCCGGCGGAGTTGGCGGGCAGCCACACCACCCGGTCGGGCATGCCGGTCACCTCAGCGGGCAGGGTGCAGGATCCGCGTTCGGTGGCCACGGTGACCTTATCGCCGTCGGACACACCGGCTTCGGCCGCGGTCCCCGGTGACATCCGCGCGGTGGCCGGCCGGGCCGTCCCGGCCAGGTAGGGCTCGCCGTCCTGCATGCGCCCGTCGTCGAGCAGCAGGTGCCAGGTGGCCAGCACCGCCTCGCCCGGCCCGGCGGCGATCGGCGGGCCGGCCGGGACGGCCGGGGCGTTTTCCCGGCCCCCGCGCCAGGTGCCGATCCGGGCGATCTCGGCCCGTGCCGCCCCGGCGTCCGGCAGGCCGAGGTGCACGTCCATCTCGTCGGCGATCTCGCCGAGCACGTACAGGTCGGACCGGATGTCGGGCACCTTCAGGGCCGGGCCGAACGTGCCGCCGCGGCCCTCCCAGTTGACGAACGTGCCTTCCTTCTCGGCGACCGCCGTGACCGGCAGGACCACGTCGGCGCGGTCGGTGACCGCGCTGACCCGCAGCTCGAGGCTGACGATGAAGGGGGTCATCGCCAGAGCGGCGAGCGCGGCGGCCGGATCGGCCAGGTCCGCGGGGTCGACACCGGCGACGACGAGCGCGCCGAGCTCACCGGCGGCGGCCGCGGCGAGGATGCCGGCGGTGTCCCGGCCCGGCTCGGACGGCAGCGAGGCCACGCCCCAGGCCCGCGCGACCTCCGCGCGCGCCTGCACGTCGCCGACGGGCCGGCCGACCGGCAGCATATTGGGCAGCGCACCGGCTTCGATCGCCCCGCGCTCGCCCGCGCGGCGCGGGATCCACGCCAGCCGCGCGCCGGTCGCCTCGGCCAGCCGGGCCACCGCGGACAGCGCCCCCGGCGTCTCGGCCAGCCGCTCCCCGGCCAGGATGACCGCGCCGGCCGCGGCCAGCGCCCCGGCCGCGGCCGTCCAGATCCCGGCCTCCGCCGCGGCGGCGGCCCCCCCGGCGGAGGACGCGGCGCGCCGGGAGGTGCCGGAGTCCCCGCCCAGCCGGGCGAGGGCGCGCGCTTCGTCACCCGGGGCCGTGCCGAGCAGCTCCCCGGACAGCTTGGCCAGACCGCTGGTGGCGAACGGCGCCACCGAGTAGACCCGCAGACCGCGCTTGCGGACCGCCTTGCGCAGCCGCAGGAAGACGATGGGCGACTCTTCCTCTGGCTCGAAGCCGGCCAGCAGCACGGCCGGGGCCTGCTCCAGGTCGCCGTAACTGACACCGATGCCCTGGCCGGCCACACACGCGGCCAGGAACTCCGCCTCCTCGGCGGACTCCGGCCGGGCCCGCATGTCGATGTCGTTGGTGCCGAGCGCGACGCGCGCGAACTTGGCGTAGGCGTACGCGTCTTCCAGCGTGAGCCGGCCACCCGTCAGGACCGCGGCGCCGTGCGGGCCCGCGGGCGGCAGCCCGGCCGGGGTGTCGCTGACACGGGCGGCGTCCAGGCCGCGCGCCGCGGCACGGATCGCCTCCGGCCAGGACGCGGGCACGAGCACCCCGTCGGAGTTCCGGAACAGGGGCCCGGTGAGCCGGTCAGGCTCGGTCGCGTAGCTGAACGCCCACCGGCCCTTGTCGCAGTTCCACTCCTCGTTGACCTGCGGGTCGTCGGCGGCGAGGCGGCGCATGACCCGGCCGCGGCGGTGGTCGGTCCGCTGCCGGCAGCCGGCCGCGCAGTGCTCACAGACGCTGCTGGTGGAGACCAGGTCGAACGGGCGGGCCCGGAACCGGTACGCCGCGCCGGTGAGCGCGCCGACCGGGCAGATCTGCACCGTGTTGCCGGAGTAGTAGGAGTTGAACGGGTCGCCGTGGGCGGTGCCGATCATCTGGTCCGGCCCGCGCTCGACGAACTCGATGAACGGGTCGCCGGCGATCTCCTCGGAGAACCGCGTGCACCGGGTGCAGGAGATGCAGCGTTCCCGGTCGAGCAGCACCTCCGAGGAGATGGCGACCGGCTTTTCGAAGGTCCGCTTGGGCTCGGTGAACCGCGTCTCCCCCGGCCGACGGCCATGGCCTGGTTCTGCAGCGGGCACTCACCGCCCTTGTCACACAT
>Ga0181523_10002792_pt1 | contig 16505 bp, 15 predicted proteins | sample PEATcosm2014_Bin_43_FD_119752 | JGI IMG/M metagenome (GOLD analysis project Ga0181523, IMG submission 119752) | Peatland microbial communities from MTU Mesocosm Facility, Houghton, MI, USA - PEATcosm2014_Bin05_30_metaG | ecosystem: Environmental > Terrestrial > Soil > Wetlands > Peat | place...
CAGTCGCCGGCGGCTGCTCCGCACACGGTCTCGACCATCAGGCCGCTCACCACGTAAGGATCCATGTTGGCGTTGGGGCGGCGATCCTCGAGCCACCCCTTCTTGTTCTTCGCCACGGCCCATGGGATGCGGATGGATGCCCCGCGGTCGGAGGTGCCGTAGCTGAACTGCGTGAAGTGCGCCGTCTCGTGCGCTCCGGTCAGCCGGCTCTCGATGCCGATGCCATAGTTGGCGACGTGCTCGTCGACGCGCTTCCCGAGCGCCTCGCAGCCGGCGATGATCGCATCCCAGCCGCCGTCCTCGCGCATGGCCTTGGTCGAGAAGTTCGTGTGCGCCCCGGCACCGTTCCAGTCCCCGAGCACCGGCTTGGGCTCGAGCGTGGCGAAGACATCGAAGTCCTCGGCGATGCGGAAGAGCAGCCATCGGGCGACCCACAGCTGGTCACCGATCAGCGGCGGCGGGAGGACGCCGATCTGGAACTCCCACTGCCCCATCATCACCTCGGCGTTGGTGCCCTCGATGGCGATGCCGGCCTTCAGGCAGGCCGCCGTGTGACGCTCCACGATCTCGCGGCCGGGCATCTTGTCGCCCCCGACCCCGCAGTAGTACGGACCCTGGGGGGCAGGGAACCCCGCCTCGGGCCAACCGAGAGGCCGGCCGTACTGGAAGAAGGTGTACTCCTGCTCGATCCCGAACCACGGCTCCTGGTCGGCGTACTTCTCCGCCAGCTCGGCCGACTTCCGCCGGGTGTTCGTGCTGTGCGGCGTCATGTCGGGATGGAGCACCTCGCACATCACCAGCTTGTCGCCCTCGGCCCGCAGGGGATCCGGGCACGTGTAGACGGGCTGCAACACGCAGTCCGAGTCGCTGCCCTCGGCCTGGTTCGTGCTCGAACCGTCGAAGCCCCAGATCCCGGGCTCCTTGCCGCCCTCGACGATCCTGGTCTTGCTGCGGAGCAGCGGGGTGGGCTCCGTCCCGTCGATCCAGATGTACTCGGCCTGGTAGCTCATGAATTCTCCTGTGTTCCCCTTCTTCTCCGTGGACAAGGTGTGTCTCGCACGGGCCGAGCCGGGAACCTTTCGGGCGCGGCGCTCCCCGTGCGGTTTCAGTCTCCCCGGACCCTATTTCGCCGCCGTATCGGTTATGTGAACCGACGATGAAATCGCTCCGGCCCCCGGGCCTCACAGCCTGGCCCAGCCCGACGTGGTCGAGACCGAAGGCAGCCGGGCGCCCTCCCCCATAGAACCGCTGGTGGGACGGTCGGTGGCCGGGCGCGACGGAGGGCTGGATCGGATCGACCCAGCCCTCGCCGTTGCGTTCTGACCGCCCTTTCGAGGCAGCCTGTGTCGTCCGACGGCGGTGGACCCGCCGCGCGGTTCAGCAGGTCCCGCTGTTCAGGCCGCCCACGCAGGAGTTGGCGCTGCTGAACAGGCCGGAGATACCTCCGCCCAGCGCAGCGACCGCCACCACCGCGACGACGGCGATCAGGCCGACGAGCAGTGCGTACTCCACCATGGACGCGCCGCGCTCGGTACGGGCCCGCTCGAACAGCGTCCCATGTGCCGTCCTCACTGCGACGAATGCGTTCATGAACAATCCCAACATGATGCTCCCCTCTTGCCCCGTGCGAGTCCCCCTCTGAAGACTTGCCCTCGTTAAGCATCGGGCGTTCGGTGGCTGCAATCCATAGGTCTTTTTGACCTAATGGATGCCGGGCCGACCAGCGCCTGGTGCCGATGTCCGTGCCGCGCTTCCCGGAAACGTCCCCCAAACGACAGCGGGCTGGATCGGCCGAAGCCGACCCAGCCCAACCGTCATCCCATTGGGGAAGGGGGAATATTCCCTTAGGGAAGCATTGCGTAGCTCGTTGCGGCAACAGCCGCCCCGGCTAGCAGGTCGTGCTGTTCAGGCCACCCACGCAGCTGTTGGCGCTGTTGAACAGACCCTTGATGCCTCCTCCGAGCGCTGCCACCGCAACGACGGCAACGACGGCGATCAGGCCGACGAGCAGTGCGTACTCCACCATGGAGGCGCCACGCTCGGTCCTTGCACGCTCGAGCAGGCTGGTGTGAAAGCCACGCACCGCGAAGAACGCGTTCAAAAACAGCTCAGTCATTCTCTCATTCCCCTCTCTCGCCCCAATGGTCCCGAACGTTTGCTCAAACCCATTTGGAGTTCCCACCGACATTGTCCGGCATGGCATTGCTGGTCTCCATAGGCTTTATGGACCAATTGCCATGCACGCAGGCGCGCCGTGTCGCGCGTCTATTCGATGGTGACGAGACCCATGACGACGGCACGCACGAGCGCGTGGGTGCGGTTCGTCACATCGAGCTTCTGGAAGATGGCAGCCAAGTGGTTCTTGGTGGTCTTGGGGCTGATGTAGAGCCGTTGTGAGATCTCGCCGTTGGTGGAACCCTCTGCGAGGAGCTGCAGCACCTCGAGTTCCCGCTGGGTCAGCGACCACGGGCCCCACTGCCGGTCGTCGTCGCGACGTGCCGAGACGTCGGGGTCCCGGTAGTCGTCGGGCGCGATGTCGAGCTCAGGGTCCCGCGTCAGTGACGCCCGGGCCCCGCGCAGGCTCCCGCTACGGTGCACCGTCGTGCTGACCGACGGCCCTGATACCGACACCTGCGTGTAGAACGTCCATTCCGACCTGCTGTCGACCTCAACGGCCGGCGCGGGCGCGCCCGGCCACAGGATCGCCGAAGCTGTGTCCGACATTCCACCCCCTCATTCCGCAACCGGATGGAGGTCCGGTTCGGCTCCCGTTCCCACCGCGGGCGGCGGGAATACCCAGGTCATTGTACGCTTCGAGTGTCAAACGGCAGTGGCGGCCAGATTGCAGCCCGGGTGCGGTGGCGGCAATTTCCACGCCCGCCGGCGGTGCCGGTTTGATACCCGTCCCGGTGGTGCCGGCGTCGCCCGCCGGCGGTGCTCAGGCGCCGTGGAAGGCATGCTTGATGGGTCCCACGATCGGGCCCAGGACGACGATGAGAATCGCCGGGAGGAAGCAGAAGGCCAGAGGGAAGAGGATCTTGATCGGCACCTTGGCCGCCTTCTCCCGGGCTCGCTGACGCCGCTTGTCACGCATCTCGTCGGCCTGCGCCTGCAGAACCCTTCCGATCGGCAGGCCCAGTGCGTCGGCCTGTGAGAGCACGACCGAGAAGGTGACGAGGTCGTCGATGTCGGTGCGAAGCTTCATGTTCTCGAGCGCGTCGTGCCGCGACAGGCCGAGCTCCATCTCCCGCAGGGTGAGGCGCAGCTCGTGGCAGACAGGCGACTCGAACCGCGCGCAGGAGACCTGCATGGCCTGCTCGAGGCCGAGGCCTGCGGCCACCGAGATGGTCATCAGGTCCAGCAGGTCCGGGAGGTCGTTGGTCACCCGCTCCCGCCGGGCCTTGATGCGGTGGCGCAGCCACCAGCTGGGCGCCAGGCCGCCGAGCATGGGCAGGATGAACGTCATCGCCAGGCCCGTCTTCACGCTGACGACACCGCTGACCAGCGCGACGAGGCCGGCGCCGATGCCGAGCATGACCGCGCCCACCTGTGCCGCCACGAACTCTTCGGCACGCACCGACCCGGTGAGGCCGGCCTTGAGAAGGTCCGCGTGCACGCGGTCGATGTCGCTCGACGGGTACAGGCGTGACAGGTTGTGCCGCAGTCCGTTCCTCATGGGGCCGAACATGCGCTGGACGAGCGGCGTCTGCACCCGCTCCAAGACGGGGGGTCCGGCGACGGCGTACACCTCGGCCTCCGAGCCGAGTGAGCGGATGAAATCGAGCCGGTTCTGCGTCTTGTGCGAACGCCAGGCCGCAGCGCCGACACCGATCAGGCCGACGGCCATCAGTGTGATACCCACCAGTGGGACGAAGTATGTCGCGTTCATGTGACCCCCTCGGCCTCAGACCTTGATGTTGACCATTTTTCGCACGATCAGGAACCCAACGCCCATCAGCCCCGCCGTCCCGATCAGGACGATGAGGCCGGCGCCGTGCAGCATGGGCTGCAGGTAGCCGGGGTCCTTCATCTCGAGCGCGACGACGAGGAAGATGGGGATGGCGAAGAGCACGTAGCCCGACATCCGCCCCTCGGCGGAGAGCGTCTGGACCTCGCGCCGGACCTCCTGGCGGGTGCGCATGAAGTCGGCCAGCGTGTGCAGAATGGGCGCCAGGCGCCCGCCGGTGGACTGCTGGATCCGCACGGCCTCGACGGCCCACTTGAGGTCCTCGACCCCGGAGCGCTCGGCCATGTTCTCGAGGGCCACGACCAGGTCGGAACCGACGGCCACCTCGGCCATCACCCGGTCGAGCTCGTCCGACAGGGGCGGCCGGGCATCACGCCGGTACATGTCGATTGAGCGCTGGAAGGTCTGCCCTCCCTCGACCGAGGCCGCCATGAGCGCGAGCGCGTCGGGGAGTTGCTCTTGCATCTGCTTGATCCGCTTGGCGGCGCGGCGCGACGGCAGGTACCAGGCGATCCCGGCCACCAGTGCGATGGCGACGAACGAACCGATGGGCGAGCCCATGACGACCCCGACCGCGACCGCCAGCATGAACGCGATGGCTGCGGTGATGACGATGTACTCACCCGACCGCAGCGGAATGGCCGCCCGCTCCAGGCGCCGCTCGAGCGCTCCGCTCGTGTCCATGCGCCCGAAGATGCCGGCGATGCGGACCGTGACGGCCGAGAGCTCGCCGTGCTCCGGTGACTCGCTCACCACTTCGACCGGGACCGGAGCCGTGCCCATGGTGTCGTCGAGGATCTGGGCCAGGGTGCGCTGCTTGGTGCGCACCCGCATGATGGCTGCCACGACGGCCAGGGCGATGCCACCGCCGATGAGGACCGCGGCAACGAACGCCCCGGCCTGCGTACCCAGCTGTGTCGCCCCGATCATGGTCCCGCTCACTTCCCCGCCTCGCGACGGCGCGCCAGGATCTCGTACAGCTCGTCCGAGGGCGGTTCCACGACACGGCCGGGCCGGGCCGGCCGGTGGTGGCGCCCGCCCCCGCCGTCCCGGCGCCCCGCGCCGAGGAGCCCCTCGGCGTCGGCCCGGAAGATGTGCGGCGGCACCTCCACCCCGGCGAGCGACAGCTCGTCGAGGACCTTGGGCCGCAGGCCGGTCGGGACCAGACGCCCCATGCCCTGTGCCGTGTCGACCCGGTGGAAGATGTCCTGGAGCAAGACGGTCTCGCCCTCCATGCCCTGGATCTCGGTGATGGAGTGCACGACGCGGGGGCCCTCGGCGGTCCGCTGGAGCTGGACTAGGACGCCGACCGCCATGACGATCTGCTCCCGGATGGCGCGCTGCGGCAGCTCGACCCCTCCCATCATGACCATGGTCTCCAGGCGGCCGAGCAGCTCGCGCGGAGTGTTGGCGTGGACAGTGGTCATCGATCCGGCGTGACCGGTGTTCATGGCCTGGAGCATGTCGAGGGTCTCGGAGCCGCGGCACTCACCGACGATGATGCGGTCCGGCCGCATACGCAGCGAGTTGCGCACGAGGTCACGGATCCGGACCTCGCCTGTCCCCTCCGCGTTGGCGGGACGCGTCTCGAGCGTGACGACGTGAGCCCCCTGAATCTGGAGCTCGGCCGATTCCTCAATCGTGATCAGGCGCTCGCCGTCGGGGATGAAATTGGACAGGACGTTCAGCATGGTGGTCTTGCCGGTACCCGTCCCTCCGACGACCACCATGCTGATCTTGCCCCGCACCAGGGCCTCGAGGAAGACGGCCGAGTCGATGCTGAGCGACCCCATGTTGATGAGGTCCTGCATCATGAAGGCGCGCTCGGGGAACTTCCTGACGGTGAGCACCGGGCCTCGCAGCGCCAGCGGAGGCACGATGGCGTTGATCCGGGAGCCGTCGGCTAGGCGGGCGTCCACCATGGGCGAGGACTCGTCGACCCGCCGGCCCACCCCGTGCACCATCCGGTCGATGATGCGCCGGTACTGGTTCGGCGTGTTGAACACGATCTCGCTGCGCTCGATCCGGCCCTTGCGCTCGATCCAGACCTCGTCGTAGGCGTTGCACATGATCTCGGTGATGCTGTTGTCGGAGAGCAGCGCCTCGAGTGGGCCGTAGCCGAGGGAGTCCTCGAGCATCTCCTCCACGAAGCGCTGGCGTTCGATCGGGGAGATGGAGATCCCGATGTCCTCGCGGTCGAGGATCTCGTTCACGCTGGAGCGCACCTTCTCGCGCAGCTCGTCGGGGGACAGGTTGGCCGAGGTCGGCGCGATCTCCGCCAGCACCTTGGCCTGGACCTTCGCCTTGGACTGCTTCCAGGACTCGTCGAGGGCGGCGCGGTCCGAGGAGCGCCGCAACGGGTGCTTCCCAGGTCCGGGGCTCACCCCGGTTCCCCGCCGCTCCACTCCCCCCGGTGGGCCGCGCCTCTCGCCAGCCTCTCCCGATGTGTCGGCCTCGGAGGGCCGTTGGCTCCGTGACGAGTCCTCCGGTGGTGGCGCCGTAGCGGCCCCGTCGGCGGCGGCGAGTTTCTCGGACAGGTTCATGGTGATCAGGCCCTCTCGAGCTCAGGCACCTTGTTGGTGCGACCCTTCCTCCTCAGCCGGAAGAAACCGCGCGACTCGCCGATTTCTGCGGTGTTCGTGCCCGTTGCGAGGACGGGAGTGACGTCACCCGACAGGAACTGCTGCATGCCGCCCGCCAGCTTCTTTCCGATGTCGGAGCTTGCCGCCGAGACGAGGGCGAGCTTCCCTTTGTTGATCGACTTCATGACCTCTCTCGAGTACGGCAGGACCGAGACGATCTTGTTGTCCAGCACCTCCTGGACATCGTTGATGTCGATGCCGACGTCGTCCTCCACCTTGTTGAGCACGACGCCGATGCTGTCGCTGTTGATGCGTAGCTTCTCGAGCGTGGTGAGGAACACGCGCATGTTCCGGATGCTCGGCAGATCCAGCGTGACCATGCACAGCACCCGGGTCGAGTGGTCGAACGCCGCCAGGACGATCTCGGAGAGCTGGGCCGGGGTGTCCACCACGATGTAGTCGAAGTGCCGGCGCAGCGATCCCATGACCTTGTAGACGTCCTTGGGCGCGATCATGTCCGCGTCAGCCGGGCTGAACGGGGCGGCGAGCACGGAGAAGCCGAGCTCGTGGTCCTCGAGATACTCCTCGACATGCTCGTCGAGGTCGTCGTCGTCGACCGGCTCTCGGGACAGGAGGTCAGAGATGGTGAACCGGGGGCGCAGGTGCAGCGCGGTGGAGACCTCGCCGAACTGCAGGTCCAGGTCGACCAGGCAGACGCGCTGGCCGGTCTGGGCCGCCAGGTAGCAGGCCAGGTTGGTGGCGTAGAACGTCTTGCCGCAGCCACCGCTGGACGAGGCCACGGTGAACACCTCGGCGAACTGGGGTCGATCGACCACGACCCCCTGGGCCACGACCGGCAGTGTGGGGGCCGAGTCCGACTGGGAGATGTCGGCGATGTCGAAGGCTCGCTTCAGCGCGTTGGAGAGCTGGCGCTTGCTAGTCGGGTACTCGACCAACTCGACGGACCCCGTCCGCACGATGTCGCTCAAGCTGGCCTTTGGCTTCGGGCCGAGGGCCAGCACGACCGCCGGGACGGCGGCGGCGGCCCGCAGGTTGGCCAGCCGGGTCATCCCCGCATGGCTGTCGAACACGGGCCCCGCCACCAGCACGTCGAAGGGGCCCTGCTCGTGGACCTCGTCGGCGACGTCGATGACGTTGGTACTCGTGACGACCTGGTACCCCGGGCCGAGCGACGCCTGGATGGCCCGGCTCAGTGCGGGCGAGCGGCTGATGACGAGAATTCGCCGGGAGATCATGGTGCGCCCGTCGTCTGGTCGGTGCCGATGCACTGCGACACCGGCGGCGGGTTTGCGTCCTTCTGGGTCTGGACCACCGAGATCGACTCGTTCTGCGAGAGGAACTCGAGGTTCCTGGCGCTCGAGGGGCTGACGGCCAGCAGCAACGTCTCCGTGGCCGGGATGGTGCGGCCGTCCGTCGTGCGATGGCTGGTGTAGGAGGGCACGGTGCTCTGGACGTCGAGGACCTGGATGTTCGCCATCGCCAGCTCCGTGCACGGCAGCGGGAGCGTTGAGGAGGCGGCGCTGGCTGTGGAGACCTTGGTGATGTTGGCGTAGACGTCGACCCGGCTGCCCGGCTGCAGGTAGCCCGCCAGCGCATTGACCCCGCTCAGGGTGACGGTGACACCATCCATGCCGGTCGGCAAGGAGATGGAGGACGTGCTGGCCGTGAGCTGCGTGGAGCTGATGGCGCTGCCCTTGGTGACCGGCGACGTCAGGACCTCGTCGGCCAGCCCGGAGAGCGACCCCAGGTCGGTGGGTGCATAGGACTTCGTCGGGATCAACTCAATGGCGACGAGCCCGCTGGAAACCATGGCCTGGCCGGTTGTGCCGGCCGGGATGTTCCCCTTGGCCACCACGGCCGAGGTGCTCACGGGTGCCACCACGTCGGTTCCCGACCCCGTGTGCTTGCTGGCACCCTCCACGCTGGCGTACGCGATGGCGCTGCCGGCGATGAACAGGATCACTCCGATCATGACCAATATGAGCGTCTGCTTCTTCACAGAACCTTCCCCCTCTCAACAGACCGACAACGTGCGGCGAACACTCACGTCACCTCGCCGTCGGTTCCGTTGGAGAGTACGACGGGAAGGGAGCGAGGTACATAGGTCCTTCTGACCATTCTCCGAGCGAGCGCCCCTGGTAGGAGGCCCAAATGGTCCATTTGTCCTATGTACCCGCGCCGGTCTGCGCTCCACAATCAACACCGACGTTTCACGCGACGACAATTGTCACGGGTCTGTGCAATTGCGGCGCTGCCGGACACAGAAGAGGGGGTCCCACGTTGGGCACACGGGCGTGGCGCATTCCAAGACGACCGAGGCGGCGGCGCGATGACGAGCACGGAGCGGAGATGGTCGAGTTCGCGATCGTCGTCGTCCTGCTGATCGCGCTGCTGTACGGCATCATCACCTATGGATTGATCCTGGCTGCACAGGCGACAGTGACCCAGGCTGCGGCCGACGCGGCCCGCTCGGGCATCGTGGTGTCGTCGACGGCCCCCGCGACGGCCGAGGCCGAGGCGTGCAACGACATCGGCTGGATGAACAAGACCTGCGGCACACCCGTGACCTACAGCAACACACTCTGCACCTTCAGCCCCAATCCCGCGGACGCCATCACCGCCTTTGCGTGCCAAATGGCCTGCCCGTCAAACGCCAATGCCACGTGCTTGAAGGTGACGGTCTCGTACAACTACTCCTCCGCCCCGCTCTTCCCCGAGATGCCCGGCCTCGGCGTCATCACGCCGTCGACCATCTCGTCGACCAACGTGCTCCAGCTCTCGACCCCGACCTCGTAGGTGAGGATCGTGAGGAAATTTCGCAGGATCCGGCGGTTCGTGTGGGAACGGCGCCAGGACGAGCGTGGCGCCACGCTCATCTTCACGGCGATCGCCATGATCGCCCTCCTCGGGGCGGGTGCGATGGGCGTCGACGTCGGGTTCAGCGTCTACGGCAGCCGGCAGGCACAGGCCATGGCCGACACCGCCGCGCTCGACATGGCCCGTTACATCAACGTCGCCGATCAGGGCAGCAGCCCCGTGACCTATCTGAACGGGATTTTGAGCAATGTCGACACCGACAACGGGTCCAATGCGACGCTGACCGTGACCCCGGGGCTCTGGCAGAACGGTACCTGGACGCCCGAGGGCGGGCTCTGCGCCCTGACCTCACCGCCGTCGACCCATCCCTGCAACGCCGTCCAGGTCACCGCGGGCCAGGCGGTGCCCCAGATCTTCTGGGGCGGGTTCAACGTGCTGAACGGTCACGCCGGCTCGACGGTCACCACCGACAGGTCGTCCATCGCCGCCCAGACGCCGGAGGCGGCGTTCTCCATCGGGTCGTACCTGCCCAACTTCAACTCGCAGCAGTCGGGCGTGCTCAACGCGATCCTGGGGGGTCTGGGCACCACGGTGAACGTGACCGCGGTGGGCTACCAGGGCCTGGCCAACACATACGTGACCGTCAACCAGCTGATCACGGCGTCGGGCGGGCTGCTCACGACGTCCAACGTCATGACTGCGTCGCTCCCGGGGAGCGAGTGGTCCACCATCTGGAAGGACGCCGTGGCCAACCAGGTGGCGCAACTCAATTGCGCCTCGTCGCCCACTCCCAGCCCGTGCAACGCGGGAACCGCGCTGACATCGCTCGGCAGCTGGTCGACGTCGGCGTCGCTGTGCCAGATGGTCTCCATCAACGGGTCGACGTGCGGCAACGGCACCCTGTCCACGTCCGCCCTGTCGACCAGCCTGGACGTGCTCCAGATGCTCACCACCGAGGCGGAGGTCGCCAACGGGACCAACGCGATCAACGTCCAGTCCGCCCTGGGCATCACGGGGGTGACGGCCTCCCAGCTGTACCTCACCGTCGGCCAGATTCCCCAGGTGGCCTACGGGCCGGTCGCCACCACTGCGTCGACCGCACAGGTGACGGCGGACCTCAAGCTGACCGTCGGAGGTCAGGTGCTCGACATCCCGCTCACGGCCGCCAGCGGCACGGCGACGTTGAAGACGGTCGCGTGCCAGTACAACTCCATGGCGTCGGCGAAGATCGCGGTCACGACGACGACGAACACGGCCGCAGTCACCCTTGGCGGCGCCAGCGTCGCCACGCTCACGATCAGCGGCTACGGCCCCACACCCCAGATCAGCTTCTCGCCGACCAACGTGCCACCGACCGCCAGCACGGCGGCGGCCAATTCCAACCCGATCACCGTCGGCTCGAACAACCCCACCCTGTCGTACAGCGGGCTGAGCGGGTCGAGCCCGGTCTTCACACTGCTCACCTCGACGCTGGCCGGCGTCCTGGGGCCGATCCTGCAGGCCTCCGGCGTGACGGTCGGTGGCGCCGAGGTGGCCTACCTCAGCACCAACTGCGACGCGGTGTCGCTGGTGCAGTGAGCGCGTCCGTCACCCTTCTCGGCGGCGCCGCCCTGGGCGTCGCGGCGGGCTCGCTGCTCGTCCCCTTCACCCGACGCGAGCTGGCAGCCTCCATGGCACGATCGTCCCCGGGCGAGACGGCCGTGACGTCCACCGCGGTCACGGCGCCCCGCATCACCACGGGCCAGTGGGTCGCACTGGCCGCGGCCTCGGGCCTGCTCCCGGCGTACGTGCTGCACCGGGTCGGCTGGTCGATCATCGCCCTCCCGCCCCTGCTCCTGCTCGTCGGCCTGGTACAACTCGCCTACTGCGACCTCACCCGGCGGCTGCTGCCCAAGACGCTGGTGTACGCACTCAGCGCGGCCGTGATCGTCAGCGGCGTCGTCATCGCCGGCGTCACGCACGAGTGGCAGCGCCTGCTGGTCGCGTCCCTCGGCGGGCTCGCCTTCTTCGCGCTCTTCTTCGTCATCAACCTGATGAACCCGCGCTGGATGGCCTTCGGCGACGTCCGGCTGTCCCTCGTGGTCGGCTTCGGCCTGGCCTGGGTGAGCCCCATCGCGCTCCTGGAAGGCTTCTTCCTCGCCAACCTGGCGGCTGCGGTCGTCGGGTTCGGGCTGATCGCCCTGCACCGGGCCGAGCGCGGATCTGCCGTGCCCTTCGGTCTCTATCTGGCCCTCGGCGCCGCCTTGGTGCTCCTCACCTGGAGCTAAGGCCAACCGCCCGATTCTGAGGGACTCAGAGGACCTTCACGTTGTGGGCCTCGTCGCCCTTCTTGCCGGCGCCGATCGTGAACTCCACCGTGGCGCCCAGCGCGATGCCGCGGCCCGCGTCCCCCTCGACCTGCGAGTGGTGCACGAAGAGATCCCCGCCGCCCTGGCGCTCCACGAACCCGTAGCCGCGGGAGTTGTTGAAGAACTTCACCGTTCCCGTCAGCTTCTTGGCCTTCCGGCTCTTCGACGAACCGCCCGCAGCCGACTCCTGCGGCGCCGGCGCCGTCGCCGAGAACGGAGCGAGAAGCACGGGTTCGAGGCCCAGCGCACGTTGCACGCCGTGCATCTCCTGGCGTTGCTCGGGCGTGACGAGCGAGACGACGGTGCCGGTGCGCCCGGCCCGGCCCGTGCGGCCGGACCGGTGCACGTAATCCACGTGGTCCGTGGGCGGGTCGAAATGGACCACGCACGGCAGGCCGTCGACATGGATACCGCGTGCCACGACGTCGGTGGCGACCAGCGCGTCTGCACGGCCCTTGGCGAAGGAGTCCAGGGCGCGCTCCCGCTGCCCCTGCGTACGGTTGCCGTGCATGGGGACGGCGCGCACGCCGTGGGCCTGGAGCTGCTTGACGACGCGATCAGCCCCGCGCTTGGTGCGGCAGAAGACGAATGCCTGACCGTGGCGCTCTATCAACTTCGCCGTGATGGCGACCCGATCGGCCCGGTCGACCTTCCAGAAGTGGTGGTCGACGTCCCCCTTGGCCTCCGCGGTCGCCTCGATGGCGACCTTGACCGGGTCCCGCTGGTAGCTGCGGATGACCGACTCCACCTCGCGCCCGATGGTGGCCGAGAACAGCATGACCTGGCGGTTCGGTGCCGTCTGGTCCAGCAGGCGGCGCACCGCGGGCAAGAAGCCCATGTCCGCCATGCGGTCCGCCTCGTCGAGCACCACCGTGGTCACGTCGTCGAGCCGGACATCGCCCCGCTCGATCAGGTCCTCCAGGCGGCCCGGGCACGCCACCACGATGTTGACGCCCTTCTGCAGGGCACGGACCTGCTCGCGGTAGCCCGTGCCGCCGAAGATCGAGACGACGCGCTTGCGGTCGTTCCCCAGGAGGTCGCCGAGCACCTCGTGCACCTGCGAGGCCAGCTCGCGTGTCGGCACGAGCACGAGCGCCTTGGGGCGACGCGGCAACGAGCGCTCGGTGTTGACGACGAGAGGTAGCCCGAACGCCAGCGTCTTGCCGGAGCCGGTGGGTGCCTTGCCGCAGATGTCTCGCCTGGCGAGGGCAGCGGGGATGGTCGCCGACTGGATGGTCAGCGGCTCGGTGATCCCCTGGCGGGAGAGGACCTCGTGGTACGCCGCGGGGACGCCAAGGTCTGAGAAGGAAGAGATGAGAGACTCCGATCGGGTGAAGAATGGCCTACTCGATCGTTTGTCTCGAACGGGCCCCGCCGAGCGAAATACCCGGCTGCGCCCTCAATGATAGCAGACGCCGCGATTAGCCTGCGGTCGTGGCCCCAGGGTTGCTGACGCCAGACCTGAAGGAGCGATGGGACTCCGACGGGTGGTGCGTCGTTCCGGGCGTGATCCCGTCCGATCAACTGGTTGCCGCGCAGGACGCGGTGCACCGTTACTTCCCAACTCCCGGCGAGATTGCCGAGAGCGGCGGCACCGAGGCGGGCCAGTGGCACACGTGGGACGCGCCATGGCCCGAGTTCCCCTTCCACAGCTCCCGCCTCAACTCGCTCGTCCTGCACGACAACGTGGTCGACCTCGCCGAGGGACTGAGCGGCACGACGGACCTCGCGCTCTACATGGGCATCGCCACGGCCAAGTACGCCAACCAGGGGTCGGGTTACAACCGGCTCCTCCACGCCGACTACCCCAACCACATGCTGGTCGTGCCCCGCCACGATCCGGGCTACAAGCAGGTGGAGTTCTTCGTCTACCTGACGGACGTCACCACCGAGGACGGCGCCACCCGTTTCGTGTCGTGGCAGAAGACGAAGCACATCCCGGTGGAGCGGCACACCCTGAACTACGTGGACTACGCCGATCTCTACGACGACCCGTCGGACGCGGCGGCACCGGCAGGATCGGTGGTGGCTTACCGCCCAGACGTGTACCACCGTTCTGTGGACTTCACGGACGACACCCGGTACAGGATCATGCTCCACGTCTCGTTCCGCCACCGTGACGCCGGGTGGGGCGGGTACCAGGCGTGGCCCTTCCGCGGGTTCTCCTTCGAGCTCAGCAAGTTCGTCCAGCAGGCCACACCGCGCCAGTTGGCACTCATGGGGGTGCCCGAGCCCGGGCATCCCTACTGGGACGAGGCCACGCTCACCGGCGTGCAGGCCCGCTACCCCGGGCTCGACATGACGCCCTGGCGGGACGCGCTGCGCAGCAGCTAGAGCGGCGATCCCGGCGCCACCTGCGGCCAGGGCATCTCGCGCTCCGCCACCAGCGCCAGGTCGAGCAGCAGCTCCTCGCGGTGGTGCCCTGCCAGCACCTGCAGGCCGACGGGCAGCCCGTCCAACAGACCGACGGGGATGCTCATGGCCGGACTCCCGTTCAAGTTGGACGGCGCCGTGAGCGCGGCGGTGTTCATGATCGCCCGGGCGAAACCCACCTCGTGGATCAGGTCGTGCCCGGGGATCGTCGACGGTGGCGGGCCCTCGGCCGCGAATGCGACATCGGGACTGGTGGAACAGAGGACGAAATCCGCCCGATCGAACAGGTCCGCCATGGCCTCGTTCAGCTGGCGCCGGTAGCGCTCGATGGAAGCGGCCCGCTCGAGGTTGTAGCGCTCCTGCGCCATCTTCAGGCCGGCCCGCATCTCCCGCGAGAGCCCGTCCAGGTGATCCGGGTACGCGTCCCCCAGGTCCGCCACGAAGGCGGGCTGGTTGGCCATCGCCCACTGCCCGCGGAGTGGAGGCAGCGCCGGGGCGACCGTGACCAGGCGCAGATGGGCAGCTGCAGCCAGCCGCTCGGCGGCGGCGGCCACCACGTAGGAGACCTCGTCGCGCACGCTGGCGATCCCGAGGTCCACGATCACCGCCGCCGTCATGCCCGAGAGGTCGTACGAGCCGAGTGCGGCCTCCCACCCGCCCACGACGGGAAGGCTGAGGGGATCGCGCCGGTCGAAGCCGTTGCAACAGTCGAAGTAGCGCGCCGTGTCACGCACCGAGCGCGTCAGGCAGCCGAGAACAGAGGTGAGTGGCTCGATAGCCGCTGCCGGACCCTTCGGCACTCGCCCGTAGGTCGCCTTGAGTCCGAACAGCCCGGAGAAGCCGGCCGGGATCCTGATCGAACCGCCCCCGTCGCTCCCGCTGGCAATGGGAAGGAGACCACCCGCCACCGCGGCGGCCGTCCCCCCCGACGAGCCTCCCGGGGTGCGCTCGGGGTCCCACGGGTTGCGAGTCGTGCCGTGCAGTTCGGTCGAGGTGCAATTGATGCCCCCGAACTCGCTGGCCGTCGTCTGCGCCGCCAAGACCGCCCCGGCGGTCCGCAAGCGGCTCAACGAGGTGTCGTCGTGCTCCGAGACGCGGTCCTTGAAGAGGAGGGAGGCCTCGGTGTACGGCCAACCCTCGACCCGCTCGAGCTCCTTGATGCCCCACGGGACGCCACCGAAGGGCAACGCCACGTTGGCGTTCGTCGCCGCCTCCCGTGCCCGTTCGAAGTCCGTATGGCTGAAGGCGTTGAGTGACGACGCCTCGATGGCGGCGATGCTGGCCTCGAGGGCCTCGAGAGGGGACAACTCCTTGGCCCTGAAGGCATCGACCAGCCCGCAGGCGTCCCCCAGCCACGGGATGCTCACGACGCGGAGAGTACCCGAGCGCCCGCCGCCGTGCCGCGGCGGTCGGTAACCTCCCGGCGGTGAAGACGGCGCAGCTGACGACCCCGGCCCTCCTCGTCGACGCGGCGGGGCTCGAGGCCAATCTGCGCACCATGGCGCAGGCGCTCCCGGGCGGGCGGTTGCGGCCGCACGTAAAGGCCCACAAGTGCACCGCGCTGGCGAACCGCCAGGCGGCGCACGGACACACGAGTTTCACCTGCGCCACCATCGCCGAGGTGGAGGGCATGGTCCACGCCGGGCTCGGGGAGGACCTTCTCCTCGCCAACGAGGTGGCCGACGCGACCCGTCTCGGCGCGCTCGCCAGGGAGGGGGCGCGGGTGACCGTCGCGGTGGACTCCGAGGAGACCATCGCGGCCGCGGCACGTGCCGGTGTCCCCGAAGTGCTGATCGACGTGAACGTCGGACTCCCCCGCTGCGGTTGCCGGGCGGAGGACGCCGGCCACCTGGCCGACCGCGCTCGGTCCGCGGGCCTCGTCGTGCGCGGCGTGATGGGGTACGAAGGCCACATCGTCGGGTTGGAGGACCGGGGAGCAAGGACCGAGATGCTCGCCGCCTCCATGGCCCGGCTGATGCTCGCAGCCGACCGGGTCGGTGGGGACGTGATCTCGGCGGGCGGCACGGGCACCTACGACATCAACCGATGGGCCACCGAGATTCAGGCGGGGTCGTACGCGCTGATGGACACGGCCTACGCCAAGCTCGCGCTGCCCTTCGTGCAGGCGCTGACGGTGCTGTCCACCGTGATCTCGGTGTCGGAGGGCTGGGTCGTCGCCGACTGCGGCCTGAAGGCCCTGGGCATGGACCACGGCAATCCGTCCGTGGAGGGGGCCGACGTGTGGTTCTGCTCCGACGAGCACCTGACCTTCGCCCCGCAGGCCCGGTTGCGGGTCGGCGATCGCATCCGGGTCCTGCCCTCCCACGTCGACCCCACCGTGGCCTACCACGAACATCTGCACGTGGTGGACGGCGACGAGGTCACCGAGCGCTGGGA
>Ga0181523_10002794_pt1 | contig 16499 bp, 15 predicted proteins | sample PEATcosm2014_Bin_43_FD_119752 | JGI IMG/M metagenome (GOLD analysis project Ga0181523, IMG submission 119752) | Peatland microbial communities from MTU Mesocosm Facility, Houghton, MI, USA - PEATcosm2014_Bin05_30_metaG | ecosystem: Environmental > Terrestrial > Soil > Wetlands > Peat | place...
ACAATGTCATAGCGGCGGAAATCCTCGATCGCCGTCTGGCTTTCGATGAGCAGCGCTTCCGGAGTGCCGGACACGTTCGCCGTAAAACTCACTCCACCGCGCCAGCCCCGGTCTTTTCCGCTCAGCAACGTTGTAATCTGTCCGAGCTGTCCTTTCTGCCATTCTACGGCCAGCTTCAGCGGCGTCGACCGCAGGCTCGCAGCGCGCTGCCAAGTGGCGTTGATCTGGAGCAGTCCGGTATCGGTGAGATTGAAATCTGTGCGCACCGGCGCGGCCTTCATGCGAGCGCCCCAGGAATTTTCCGAATCCTGCCAGAGCGCCACGTCGGCATCCATCAGTGCGTAAGACTTCTTCGTCTGTCCAATTTTGAAATTGATGCGAGCATGACCGGCTTCGAGATAGGGGAATGCGGGTCGGCGCTCGGAAGCGGGTTTTCCCGTCGGAGCCGCCGGAATTTGCGCGTTGCGCTCCAGCAGACTGGCCAGGTTCCAGCGTCCTTGGTCATTGCGCACCAGATTGATGCTGGGCTCGTTTGCGCTCAGCGTGGCGATCTCAATCCGCCCGCGGAGCAGGGAACGAAAGCGGATGGCGGCGGAAACTTCCTGAGCGCGAATCATCGGTTCCGCGCTAAATGCAGGATCGTCGTAGATGACGAGTCCTTCCAGATCAAAGCCCGGCCGCGGCAGAACGCGCAAGCGCACGTTGTCGATCGCGACCCTTCGTCCCAGAGCATTGCCGATGGAATTGGCAATCCGGTTTCGCAAATGGTGTACGCCCGGCCGAAACAGAAACAGGATGAGCAGAAGAGCCGCAAGCGCAGCGACCCCGCGCTTGGACGTTAGCCATTTCACTTGATGATCCTGAAGGTTCGCGACCAGCGCGTTTCATCGAAGAAGTGAATGACGATGTGCGCCAGGAACGCCAGCCGGTCGCCCGCGCCACGCATCTGGTACTGGTCGGGTGGAGTAACGAACGACCAGTAAATGAGCATCGGGCGGCCGATCACGTTCTTTCGCGGAATAAAGCCCCAGTAGCGGCTGTCTTTGCTGTTGTCGCGGTTATCGCCCATGCCAAAGTAGCTGTCGGGAGGCACCACAATGTCGCTGCCCTGTATATAAGAGGCCAGCGTGGCGATCCAGTCCTGGCTTGTGATGCCATACATCTCTGACGGCGGCACGGCAGGGAAGTTATCCCGGTAGGGGTCGTAATTCGCCGCTATGTGCTGAGCGTAGGGCTCAACCAGTTTTTCGCCGTTGCGGTAGACGGCGCCATCGCGCAGATGAATCCTGTCGCCGGGGATGCCGACAATCCGCTTCACGATAAACAACCCTTTCTCCTCGGGAGACAGGAATACAACGATGTCGCCACGGCGGATGTCGCGATAGGGCAGCAGCGCCCGGATCCAATCGGTTGGCGGCGCGAACTGCTCCCGGTTTACCAGGACATGGTCTCCGATGAGCAAGGTGTTCTCCATCGAACCGGAGGGAATCTCAAAGTTCTGTAGGACAAACGTCATGATGAACAGGACGATGACTAGCAATTCCGCTAAAGAGGCGAAAAACTCTATCGGCGTCTCGTGCCGCTTTTCGTCAACCACGGCTTCTACTTTTTCGGGCACTCTGTTCGGCTCTCAGCGTACCGGCTTAAAGGTCCGTGACCAGCGGGTTTCGTCAAAGAAGTGAATGATGATGTGCGCCAGAAACCCCAACCGGTCGCCCATGTCGCGCATCTGGTACTGGTCTTCGGGAGTAATAAACGACCAATAGATGAACATAGGACGGCCGATCAGGTTCTTGCGCGGAACAAAGCCCCAGAAGCGGCTGTCGTAGCTGTTGTCACGGTTGTCGCCCATCGCAAAATAGCTGTCCGGCGGCACAACGATGTCATCGCCCTGAATATGGTCAGGCATTTCCTGCGCCCATTTCCGGTTGGTTACTCCGTAGGCGTCCGATGGCGGCAGGGCAGGGAAGTTATCTGTATATGGGTTATGCTCCTCTCGTTTGTGGCGGACGAACGGCTCAACCAGTCTCTCGCCGTTGCGGTAGACGACATCATCGCGCAGGTGGATGCGGTCGCCGGGAACGCCTATGATCCGTTTCACCAGGAACAAGCCCGGCTGCTCGGGCGACATGAAGACAGCGATTTCGTCGCGGCGCACATTGCGATAAGGCATGAGCGGCCCCATCCAACGCGTCGGCGCGGCGAACTGCTCCCGGTTCACAAATACGTGGTCCCCGACCAGCAGCGTGTCCACCATGGAACTGGAGGGAATTTCAAACGCCTGCAGAACAAACGTGATGATGAATAAACCGGTGACCAGCACTCCCGCCAGGGAAGCCAGAAATTCCACCGTCGTTTCGCTCGGCTTCTCGTCCACAACGACTTCTTCTTCTTCTTTCTTAGGCACGTTCGCTGTCCGTGTTTAAAGGATTTTCTTCCTGGTGCAGCTTCATTAGCGCACCAGCCTGAAGGTTCGCTCCCAGCGCGTTATCTGGAACAAATGTGTGACCGCGTAGGCAAGGTGATAAAGTCTATCACCCACGGTTGGCGATCCGGGAAGATCGTTGGTCAAACCGCCCGATGACCAGTAAATCAAAAGCGGGCGCCCGATGATATTCTCACGTGGCACGAAACCCCAGTAGCGGCTGTCCCGGCTGTCGTCACGATTGTCGCCCAATACAAAGTAGTGGCCTTCGGGAATAATCAACTGGTGGTCTTCGACCAGTTTCGGCATTTCCTTCCACCATCGCGCATCCACGCCATCGTCGGGAGAATCGGTACGTGGAAAGTCGTCGCGATAGGGACTGCGGAGCGCGGCGATGTACTGCACATAGGGCTCAACCAGGGGAACGCCGTTGACGTAGACGCGTTTGTTGATGAGGCGCAGGCGATCTCCGGGCAAAGCCACTACTCGCTTTACGAAGTCCTGCGCAGGATTCACTGGATAATGGAAGACGATGACATCACCGCGGCGGATGTTGCGGTAAGGCAACAGACGGTTCCACCCGGTGCTGCCGCCGTAACAAAATTTATCCACGAGCAGGTAGTCGCCAATCAGCAGGGTTTGCTCCATGGATTCCGATGGGATGGTGAACGCCTGGACCAGGAAGGTCACGACAAAAACGGCGATCACCACCGTCCCCGCGACCGACTGAATAGTCGCAGGCCAATCACCAGCGGAAATCTTCTCACTCCACGACATAACCTAAATTCGTAACGTAGAACTGGCTGTCATCTTGTGCGAAGCGAAAGACCTATGCATTGCACATTCAAATCCATAAGTCCTTGGCTTCGTGAAGGATGACAATGTTGATTGATGCCGCGCCTTGCACTGCACTAACCCACCCCGCTGTCCTTTCCCACATGCGGATGCAGCGCCCCGGGCAACGTGGCCAGATACTCCAGAACCTGCCGTGCCGCTTCCTGCTCCGCCCGTTTCTTGGTCGCACCCTGCGCCCGTCCCACGAATTGCCCCATCTCCGGCGCTGGCAGCCTCACCTCGACCGTAAAGGTCTTCTTGTGTTCCGGGCCTTCCTCCTTGACCAGAGCATAAACCGGTTGCGGTCCGCCTCTGGCTTGCAGAGCTTCCTGCAATGCGGACTTGAAATCCATGACTGGAATCGCGCTGGTTTCCAGTTTCATGTGCGCCAGTTCAGGCTCCACGATCACGCGTACGATAAAGTCTCGCGCCACCGGCCAGCCGCCGTCGAGATAGAGCGCTGCCAGGATCGCTTCCAGCGCATCCACCAGCAAGCTTGCCTTGTTGCGGCCGCCGCTTTTTTCTTCACCGCGGCCGAGACGCATGTAATGACCGATCTGCAACTGCTCGGCCACCCGCAGCAGATGCCGTTGCCCTACCAGATGAGCGCGCAGCTTGGAAAGATGCCCTTCCTGGAATTCGGGAAAGCGGTGGAAAAGCGCCTCGCTCGTGGCCAGCCCGAGCACTGCGTCTCCGAGAAACTCGAACTGCTCGTTATCGCCAGTGGGCGCCCCGCTGAACAACCCGCCGCCAGAGGCGCCGCTGCTCGCGCCCAGCGCCTCCACCTCGCGCGCTTGCGAACTATGGGTAAGCGCCTGTTCGAGCAGTTCGCGGCGCTGGAAGTGGTGACCCAGGATTTCTTCCAGTGCCATGATTTCGCGTGATTTCATTTTAGTAGCGACACGGTTTCCCGCGCCTGAGGTTTGCCCGGGCTGTGGCTCGTCAGCTCGTCAACGGATCGAGACGAGGCCAGCCTCGTCACTACCGGGATGGCGGCTAGTTTTTGGGCGGAACCGGGGCCGCTCCCGTGAGCTGTTGCAAGCGGTCGCGTTCCCGTCGCGCTGGAGTTCCCACTACCGTGTTGTCCTGCGTCATTTCCACGGCACGGTTCGCCACTTTGAGCGCTTCCGGATATTTCTGCTGCTTATCCAGCGCCAGCGCCAGGCGGAGAACGACCACGGGATCGGGGTCGCTGGGGTAAACATCGATGGACTTTTGCAGTTTCTCCTGCGCCGCCAAGTAATTCTCTTTTTTGAACTCAATGGTGCCGATAATCGAATACGCGTTGGAGCGCAGCAGTGCCTTGTACGCGTCGATTTTGTCCTGCGGTGTGCCTGCGGGGACGCTAATGTCGGTGTCCACTGTCTGCGTGGCCTTCAGCGCCATCGCGCTCGCCTCGGCGAAACGCTGATCTTTGTCGAGATCGGTGTCGTGCGTTCTTTCGGCGATCACCTCGGCGACGGTTACCAGAGCCTCGGGATCGTCCGGGTCAAGGGCTATGACTTTGCGGCCCAACGCCTCGGTTTTCTCCGCGTTGTTGGCATTTTGGTAGAGCCGCATCGCGGTCTTGTAGAGCAACACGCGAACCTCACTGTCGGGGAACTTGGCGGCAAAATCGTCCGCCGCCTTTTCGAGCGCGGCAGCATCGGTGTTTGCCGACGCCGCTTTGTAGGCATCTTGCTCTGCCTGCGACTTGAGTTGCGGTGGACGCTTTCCCTGTGGCGTCGCCTGACCCGCTGCCGGCGGGTTTTGCTGTGCCGGTTGTCCGCTGTTCTGGGCTCCTGCCCAAACCGCGAAACTCAGTACCACCAGACTCAGTACGACTCGACTGAGTAACGCTTGAATGACCACTCGCTTCATGCTCTCTCCCCTAACGCAAAATTTCAAACTCTAGATCTCATCACGTAGGAACAGCCCTCGGCTGTCCAGCGAGCGCAGTTCGCTACGGCCTGCGCGAGACCATGAAACCACCTATCATTCCGGCCGCTTCGCCACCGGAGGCTCATAGGGCTGATCCAGTCCCCGTTGCGCGGCCAGTTTCGCCTCCGGTAGCGTTCCATTCGCTGCATTCAGCGCCGCCCGATACTGGTCCACGGCGGCCGGCCGATCTTCCTTTAAATCGAAAATGCGTCCCAGGTAGATATGCGACCAGGCGATTACCTTGGGTTCATGGGCGGCCTGCAGCGCTCGTTCAAAATACGTGCGCGCCCCGTCCATGTCGCGATTCATAGTGGCGACTTGCGCCAGAATAAATAACGCGCGTCCGGAATCTTCTTCCTTTTCGTCCAGTGCCCGCTGCGCCAGTTTCTGCGCGGTTTGCGGATCGCCAGCCGCCAGGCGCCGTTCCGCGTTCAGCAGCAGGTGCTGGCTGTGAGGACCAGCCTGTTGCACAAGCTCCGGCGCCGCCTCACGCGAAAACACGATCTGCGATGCCCGCTTGATCTCTTTGCCAACTTCAATCCTACCCAATATGTCCGCATAAGCATTGCGCATGCCCGCCGGATCTTTATCGAACTTGCCGAGCGCATCGTAGAAATACGGGGTCAGCACGTAACCTTCCTTGTCCGCCTCCTCGACATTCTTCACCCGCTCCGCCTCCGGAACCTTGTTCAAGCGCTGTTCAATCGCCCGCACCAGGCATTCTGTGACCAGCAGCGAAATGCTGCTCTTGAACGCTTCATCCATGGGAGCATTCTTCACGTTGTCGAGCAAGGGCTCCAGACGATGGAACGAGTCGCCGTTCTTCAGCGCCAATGGATCCAGAAGATAATGCAGATAGGTGTGTCGAATCTGCTGCAGCTTGATCGCCGTCCCCGAACTCGGCGAAATCACCACGTAGTAATCCGACGCATAATTGCGCGCATTGGTTTGTCCCGGCGCGCCCATCGCGTCCAGATAGATGGTGAATCGCCGTCCCAGATAACCCGCCGATGGCATCTTCAGATAAATCTCAGTGTCGAAGGTCATTTTCGCCAGCGGAACGTGATAAATCTCAGTCAACTCCGCATAGCGTGCTTGGTGTCGCGCCCAAATCGCATGCAAGCCGATTTTGCTATAGAAAGCCCGCATCAGCGGCGCCATGCCGGCCACTGCCGCGGCATCGGGAGGCAGTTCGTCCTCTTTCAGCTTCAGCGCAAAAGTTGGCGGCTCGTCTAAATAGAGCGCCAGGGACACGTAATGGGACAGGTCGTGCGCGGGGTCCGGCACCGAATGCTGGCGGTAGAACAAGCACATCGGACCGACCACATCCTGAGCTCCGGCAGTATCCTCGACCGCCTTAGCAATCTCTAACCGGATCTGCGTCCGCAGCGGGTCCGAAGCACTCAGCTCCTGGTCATAACCGCAGGTGTTGATGGCGGTCAGCACCGTGAACAGCGTTTCGCTGGTTTCGAGCGATACACTTGGCTGATTCTGCGCCCAGCCCTGCGCCAGCAGCAGAACCGCCGTCCAGCTAACCGCAAACGCCAGTCGAAGACGTTTGCGCAGCAAGTTCTTGGAGCAATCAGACATAGAGGGATGCGCTAGAAAATAGTGTACGAACTGGCTAATTCGCGGTCAAACAGAGAAGTGCCGGAAGATTTGCACGGAAGGTTCGTATCAAGCATCGCAAGACATTTTAGTGACTGACCTCAGTCGACTGGCCGCTACCCCTTAACGCTGACCTTTGAGAACGACAACACCGCAGTCCCCGTCGTCGGCCGGCCCATTGCCAGCGCCGGACGGAAGGTCGTGAAGATCAACAGGTTCTTCAACTGCGGCAGCACCGCCCGCGCGTCGTCCGGTTGCGACAGGATACGGTAATCCTCCACTCGCCCATTGGCATCCACGTAAGCCTCAACCACCACCGCCTCGTCGCCCATATTGCCAAGCGAAGTGCCAAACGCCGACTGTTCAAGCTGCGGAGCCGTGTACAACATCAGCGGAACGTCTCCGCTGCTCGCCCGCAGTTCTGCCGGCAAGGCAAAGAAGCCCAGCAGCAGTCCGAAACACAACACCGCGCTGACCAGCCCCGCGGTAGCCGGAACCATGAATGCATTCAGCGCATTTTCCAGCCGCACCAGCATTCCCTCAAACCGCGGACGCCGCCTCTGCGCCGCCTCGCGCGAAATCGCCACCCGCAACTTCAAAGCCAAGTCGGCCGGAGCCTTCGCAGGCCCCAGATTGGCCAGCAACTGCTGGGTGCGCCGCAGAGCGGCATATTCCCACGCGCAACCCACGCACTCTTCCACATGGCGCGTGAGCGCCCGCATTTCCGACCCGCTCACCCGCCCATCGAGATAAGGCGAGAATAATTTCCTGATCTCAGCGCAGGTCATCTGATCGTGCTTTTGATCGGACCTCTGATCGCACTTCGTCTCCGCGGACTTCATGGCGTCGCCTCCGCCTCTCTGCCACCACGCGAACCTTCCCGCCTGCTTCGGGATCCGTTGCTCTGCCAGTCATTTACGGCCGCGCCGGCAGGAACGTCAGCCGGGGCCAGTAGCCCCAACTCCGGACCCACTTCACGGACATACTCGGTCAACTTCTTGCGCAGCGCGTCGCGCCCGCGCGTGATGCGCGACTTCACCGTTCCCAGCGAAATCGCCAAAACTTCGGCAATCTCCTCGTACGACATCTCTTCCAGGTCGCGGAGAATCAAAGCCGTCCGATAAGGCTCGGGCACCCGCTGCAAAGCCTGCTCCACGGCGACGCGCACTTCGCCATGAGCGAACTTTTCAAATGGAGACTCGCCCGGATCGACCAGCCGATCGTCGCCCGAAAACTCGCATTCCCCAGCGACCACCGGATCAATCGGCGTTTCCTGCGCCTTGTGCCGGAACCACCAGCGCCGCCGATTCGCCGCCTCGTGCAAAGCGATGCGATAGATCCAGGTCTTCAGGCTGGATTCGCCGTGGAATTGCTTCATCCCGCGGAAGACTTTCAGAAACACATCCTGGGTAGTATCCGCGGCGTCCGCGGGATCATTCACGATGCGGTAGATGAGCCCGTAGATGGGCTGATGAAACTCGCCAATCAGCCACGAGTAGGCCTCTTCGGAGCCCGCCTTCAATTCAGCAATGACAGCGGATTCCTCAGTTCGGACTCCGATAGCGCTGGCAAGATCGCCCAATGTAGTAGCTCCCGCCACGACGGCGTTGCCTCCTATTATAGAGTTACTCCAAGCCCAAGCGGCGGGAATCTTCACTCCCTGCCGACACCACTACGGAGGCCCTTGCCCGTTTACTTACTTAGACTCCAAGGCCGCCACGGGGGTTCCAGAGATAAATCCAATATTTGCAACAACTCACGTAGAAGAGCCGCCCTCGGGCTGTCCAACCGCTTCGCTAATGAAGATAGTGCGCCCGTAGAAGATGGTGGCACCGACTGATCACTGCGGCGGCGCGGCGCTCGGGGTGGTGTCCGTCTTGGTCGCTGGCTTCGGTGTCGCTTTCTTTTTCGCCGGCTTCGCCGGCTTCTTCGGAGCAGGCTCCGTGTCATCCACTACCACTTTTTTCGGCGGCGGTGGGGGCGCTGCGGACAGCGTCTTGACCTGCGCGCGCAGACGCGTCAACTCATCTTCCTTGCTGGCAGTCAGTTTCTGCATGCGCTCGCCAAACACACGCCGCGCGTTCTCCAGTCCCGACATATCGTTGCCCAGGCTCTGAAGTTCATCTTTGGACCCGAACGCTCCCGCACTCTCCACCACCGAACCAAAGGAGTCATAGAGCAGAACCAGGTTGCGGTAGAGCTTGAAACTCGCGCCGAGATCTTCAGGTGAGTTGCTCAATTGCGCGATCGTATCGGGTAGCGCCGACTGCAGGTTCCGCTGTATGGACTCCACCGTCTCCAGCGTCTGGCGCTTGGTGGCGGCGTCGGTCTTCCACTTTTCAATATGCGTCTTTCCCAGGTCGGCCTGCATGCTCTTCGCCGTCTGCTGCAATTGCGTCAGGATGCCGTTCAGCTCGTTAACCGAAGCGTAAGCAACCGGCGGCTGCGAACCGGTCGCCGCGCCGGCAGATCCTTGGGCCCCGGCTGCAGCTGGCGCAAGCGCGGTAATAAGACCGAGAAGTGACCGTACCAAAATCTTCAGAGAGTTCGACATGGCGCTCCGATCGTCTCCTAACTGTTTTGCCAAACTATCCTAGTTGAGTTTGACAATCCGCGTCGAGTTTGACGCAATGCCCAAGCTAAGCGAGAATTGAAGCATAACAATTCCAAGTGGGCCTGTGGCGCAGCTGGGAGCGCGCTTCCATGGCATGGAAGAGGTCGTCGGTTCGATCCCGACCAGGTCCACCAAACTTCAGTCCACCAAATCTTACAGCAACCTCTTCCGACCACCCTCACTGTTTCATTTTGGTAGCCATCTGCCGTTCCGGGGGCGTCATCTGGTTCCAGATCGCGGTCAAGTCTTTTTCGAGGATCTGATTATTCGGGTCCACTTGTAGCGCCATGGCAAACCACACATAGGATGTCGGCAGATCGCGCTGCACACAGTGTCCGGTGGCGTACATCGTCCCGAATGCGCTGCGCGCTTTGGCGTTCGATTGGGCTGACGCCACCTTCAGATACTTCACCGCCTCGTCGCAGTTTTCCGGCACACCTCGCCCGTAGAGGTAAGCCTCGCCTTTGCGGAAGGCTCCTCCTCCGGTATCCGCCGCAGCGGGCGCGGGCCTGTCCGGCGTCCTGGTCGAAGCTGCGCTGGGCTTGTGTTGCGCCGCGACTTTCTCAGGGGGCGGAGTCTTTAGCTGAGCTGCGGGCCGAGTTACGGGTGCGGGCCGGGTCATGGGCGGAGTTACGGGCGCCGGAGTTTGTGGTTTCTCCTGGGGTGCAGGGTTTGCCTCCGCGCCTGCGGACTCTTGTGCGGAGTTGGAATCGGCGTTCGCATTCTCCGACGGACCCACAGGCACGGCTGCAGCGGGTGCCGGCGCCGGCGATGCGGCCGCCTCCGGCGCGGGGGTCACATCCTGAGCCCCGGTGCGACTCTCTGCAGGATGGAGATAGTTTGCGTAGATCCACCAACCCGATCCTCCCAAGGCTGCAAGCAAGACCACCATGAGCAGGATCCGCCGTGCGCCAGTCTTCGGCTGCTCCGGCTCAAAGAAGGAATCCAAGCTGGAGAAAGCATTGTCCCGCAACGAATCCGTGCTCGGCTGATTTGCATCCAGCTGATTTGAGCCGGGCTGGTTTGCACCGAGCTGGTTTAAGCCGAGCATCGAGGGGCCGCTGACCGGCGGCACCTGTCTGTTGGGGGTCTTGGCTGTGTCCTCCATGGCGAGGGGTTGCAGCGGCTCCGGTGCGCTGTTTATTCTGGATGCGGTCGCCGACGGTGCGCTGAGTATCGGAGTACCCGCAGGCCGCCGGGCTTCCAGCAAATTGCCACACATTCCGCAAAAGCGGAAATTGTCCGCATTGTTTTCACCGCACTTCGGGCAGATCACGATGGTTCTCCGGATGTCATTTCCTAGAGTTTACTCTGGTCCCGTCGTTGCGCACTTTCGTTCATATTAAAATGCAAGCGCTGGATTCCGCGCCATGCCGAAAGCCTCCAAAACCAAGCCTGCGTTCGTCGCCCAGCGCTTCAAGGCCAGGCTCGAACGCCTGCGCTCCAGCCTGAACTGGATCATTGTTCGCGTACCATTCGATGCAGCCAAGGTCTGGGGGTTGCGTGGCCAGATCAAGGTAAAAGGCGAAATCAACGGCTTCGCGTTCCGCAAGTCGCTGTTTCCCACGCGCGAGGGCTGGCACTTTCTGCTCGTCAACAAGCGCATGCAAAAAGGAGCGGGAGCCTTCGAAGGCAGTGTCGCACTCGTTCAGATGGAACTTGACCGTGAAGAACGGACCGTCACGATCCCCGATGAGCTGACGCGCCTTCTCAGACAAGATCGATCGTTGCGCCGCTGGTACGACGAACTGAATTATTCCACCCGCAACGATATCGCCCAATGGGTCACCGAACCGAAGAGCGTCGAAGCCCGCCGGCGTCGAGCTGAACAAATTGCGGAACGATTGCTTGCCGTCATGGAGGCGGAACGCGAACTGCCGCCCATTCTGCAGGTCACTTTCGCGCGCCATCCACGGGCACGGGAAGGTTGGGAGGCCATGTCGGCCTCACGCCGGCGCGGACACCTGTTTGGTATTTTCTACTACCGCACTCCAGATGCCCAGGCTCGCCGTATCGACAAGATGCTCGACGATGCCACCGCGCTCGCCAAGAAAATGAGAGACAAGGAAGAGTAGGCCACTTTCCGAGAAGTCACGTCAGGCAGCTCCAATTCCGGCGTTTGACCGCCTGCCGCTCCGCATTGCACAATGCACAATCGCCGCCGGTGCGGCCCCAATTCCGAGGACATTATGAAATTACGATTTCCCTCCGCAATCATTGCATCCCTAATACTGCTTGTCGCAATCGTCACTTCACTCGCCGCTCAAAGTACAAGCCCGCAGCCGTCCGCCGCGAAGCGAGCTATCACCGAAAAGGACCTGTTCAATTTCGTCTGGATCGGCGATCCGCAGGTTTCTCCTGACGGATCGCGCGCCGTCTTTACCCGCGTGGTCACGGACGAGAAACGCACCAGCTACGAAACTTCGATCTGGATGGTTGCCACCTCCGGCAACGAAGCTCCTGCGCGTCTGACCAACGGCAAGCATGACACGCATGCCCGCTGGTCGCCGGACGGCAAGCACCTCGCGTTCGTCCGCGGTGGAGACAAAGACGAAAGCGGCAAGCCGCGCCCGCCGCAAATCGCGATTCTGTCTCTGAGTGGCGGCGAAGCCCGCACCATTACCGATCTGCCGAAAGGCGCCACTACTCCGGTCTGGTCCCCGGACAGCAAGCGCATAGCATTCTCAAGTTCGACCACGCCGGAAGATATCGAGAAAGAACAGCGCAAGAAAAATGACGCAAAAGGCCGCGGCACGAGCACTACCTCGAACACCAAGGAATCCGGTGCGGCAAGCAGTTCGACCGCGCCCAAGTCTGACGCCGACTCCGACGCCGATCGCGAATCCGACATCCACATCATTACTCGCGCCGTCTATCGAGACAATGAGGAGGGCTATCTCGATTTCAAGCGGCACGAGCACATCTGGGTGATTGAAGTCCCCACCGCATCCGACGAACCGGCCAAACCGGTGCAGCTTACCGGCGGCGATTACGATGAAGGTGGAGTGGTCTGGACACACGACGGCTCGCGCATTTATTTCCTGACCAGCCATATCGACGAACCCTATTACGACACCGGCAGTACTGATATTTACTCAGTCGCTTCGACTGGTGGCACGGCGGAGAAATTCGCTGCCGTTCCGATGAACATCTACAACTTCACGCTCAGCCCCGATGGCCGTCGAGTCGCTTTCCACGGCGCCGTAACCCAGCCCGTCCGTTCTTACTCGCAGCCTGATCTCTGGATCATGGATTTGGCTCCGAATGCACAGCCCCGCAATCTCACTGCGAGCTACGACTTCGACATGGGCAGTTCGGTGTTCGGAGACAACGCAGCTCCGCGCGGCGGGAATGGTGCGACCCTGCACTGGTCGCCGGACGGCCGCTGGCTTTTCGACATCGTGGAGAAGCAGGGGCGCACGCCGCTGGTTCGCGTCGACACACAGGCCGGCGCGGTTACAGAAATTACTCATGGCGATCAAGCCGTACTCGATTTCACCGTCACGCCCGATGCCCGCACCACGGTCGCCCTGGTTTCAACGCCCGTCATGATTGGCGATTTGTTCACTGTGGCAATGGGCGATGACCGACCCGGCTCGCTGTACCGCATCACCGACGCGAACAAGACGCTCTGGTCGCAGCTCAACCTGACCGAACCCGAGGAAATGAATTACAAAAGCTTCGACGGCCTGCCGATTCAAGGATGGATTCAGAAGCCACCGGACTTCGATCCCAGGAAAAAATATCCCTTGATCCTCAACATTCACGGCGGCCCGCACGCCGCTTATGGCTGGGTCTTCGATCACGAATTTCAATGGATGGCGGCCAAGGGCTATGTTGTCCTTTATATCAATCCGCGCGGCTCAACCAGCTACGGACAAGATTTCGGCAACATCATTCAGTACCACTACCCGGGGGATGACTACCGTGACCTGATGGTGGGAGTCGATGAAATCCTCAAGCGCGGCTATGTTGATCCCAGGAAACTCGGGGTCACAGGCGGCAGCGGAGGCGGCGTGCTCACCGACTGGACGGTTACCCAGACCGACCGCTTCGCCGCCGCCGTATCGCAGCGCGATATCTCGAACTGGGCCTCATGGTGGTACACCGCTGATTTCACCTTGTTCCAGCCCAGGTGGTTCAAGGCGCCGCCCTTTCAGGATCCGACTGACTACGCCAACCGCTCCGCCATCACCTTCGTCGAAAAAATCCACACTCCAATGATGTTCATTCTGGGGCAGGCAGATTACCGTACTCCGCAGGACTCGGGCGGAGAGCAACTGTTTCGCGCTCTGAAGTATCTGAAGCGCCCGACGGCCATGGTCGTTTTTCCGCGCGAGACGCATGAATTATCGCGCTCGGGTGAGCCCTGGCACCGGATCGAACGGCTCGACAACATTGTGGGATGGTTCGATAAATGGCTGATGGGCGTGCCCCATCCGGAATATGAAGTGAGGCCCGAAAAACAGGGGACGAAATCTGCCGACAATTAACCTATGCCATCTACTCCGGCACTCGCTACGGAGGCAATATCAACAATGGACCTCCCAATCTCCCCTACTGCGGTTACAGCGTGCCGCAGGTGGACAACGCCTACGGCATCGATTCTCTATTCCAACAGACGCTCGAGGGCAGCGGCCAAACCGTGGTTATCGTTGATGCCTTCGGTTCCGACACGATTCAGAGCGATGCGGATTCCCGTTGTGGGAGGCATTTGGGCGACCTAGATCACTGATTCGTTAACAAATTGGTTCGCACTATGACCAACGTAACCGCACGCCGCATCAGCTTCTGCTATACTGCTATTAACGCTTTTGCTACGGTTTGCTAGTTACGCGGGGATCCCGATGGATCCGCAACACCTCCGCATTTCCTGCCCGCCGTCTGGTTCCAGCGCCAATTTCATTGCGAGCGGCATGCAAACTCACTCACCGGTTTTTCTAATACGACAAGTGTTTGAGAAATTAAAAGTAAGCCCCTCCAGAAAGAAAACCATCGAATGACCACATTTACCGAACTGCCCCTGTCTGCTGCCTTGCAGCAGAAACTGGCGGCAGCTCAATTCATTACCCTCACACCCATCCAGGCGCGCGCCATTGCTCCAGCCCTCGAAGGCAAGGACGTGATCGGCACCGCCCAGACCGGCACCGGCAAGACGCTAGCGTTTCTGATTCCAATCATCGAGATGCTGCGCGCTGAATCGGCCAAAACCGAATCAACGAAGCCCGAATCCCCAAAACAAGTCCGTGCTCTGGTCCTGTTGCCCACGCGCGAACTGGCCATGCAAGTTCACGAGCAGTACGAACAGTTGCGCGACAAGAAAATGCCGAAAGCCGCGCTGGTGATCGGCGGCGTTTCGGAGAAGTCGCAGATCCAGAGCCTCCGCTCCGGCTGCGAATTTGTAATCGCCACTCCCGGACGCTTGCAAGATTTCATCACCCGCAAGTTCGCGGAACTGCGTCACGTAAAGATACTCGTCCTCGACGAGGCCGACCGCATGCTGGATATGGGCTTCCTTCCAGCGATTCGGCGCATCCTGCAGATTCTGCCGCAGCGCCGGCAGACGCTGTGTTACTCCGCCACCATGGAGCAATCGGTGGCCGCCCTAGTAAGTGACTACACGCGCGAGCCGGTGCGGATCGCTCTCGGCTCAGTTCTGAAGCCTGCGGAGAGCGTGCAACTCGAAGCTTATGAAGTGCGGCCGTCCGAAAAGCTGGATGTGCTTCGCCAGTTGCTGTATGAAGAAAGAGGTCAGACCCTGATCTTCACCCGCACGAAACGGGGAACGCAAAGGTTGGCCCAGGAACTTGCGCGCGACGGTTTCTCGGCCGCCATGATTCATGGCGATCGAACGCAGTCCCAACGCAACGGCGCCTTGAGCGGATTTCAGGAAGGCCGCTATCAGATACTGGTCGCGACCGATGTAGCGTCCCGTGGCTTGCACGTGGATGACGTGGCCCATGTGATCAACTACGACTTGCCCAAGATGGCGGAAGATTTCATTCACCGCGTTGGCCGCACGGGCCGCGCCGGATTACAGGGCCGGGCTTCCACACTGTTCACAGCCGCCGAGAATCTGGCCCTTCGCGATATCGAGCGCACCCTGAAGTTGCGCATCGAGCGCAAGCAACTGGATGCGTCATCCAGCGAGCAGCAGCCAAAGCGCTTTGTGCAAAATACTCTCGCATCGCGGACGCTGACGGCCTTGCCGGGTGAGGTTTTCGTCTAGTTTGCTGATGGAGCGCCGGGCGTCCCCGCCCGGCCAGCAACACGTCGGGAGGCGCAAGACGCCTGTCACACCCTCTAGTTTAAGAATTAAGACTAAGAATAAATCGGATGTCGCCGGAGCTTCACGCTCCGGCGAATCTCATCGAAACGTCTAGTGCTGGACGGGCTTGCCGTGCGGCGTGAGTAGATCGACAGAATCTGGCTCGTCTTCCACTCCAATGCGGAACAGTGCGGCTTGGGCTTCGGCGAGCTCGCGCATCTCGCGCAATTCATCCTGTTCGTCCACCACTCCGCCTCCCGGTCTTTCCTCTTTCCGCTGTGTTTTGCGCTCGTTCTTGTCGCGTTGTTTCTGTTGGCGTGCTTGTTCTTTCTGACGTTTGGTGAAAGTTGATCGGCCTCGTGGCATCTTAAAATCTCCCCGTATTCATATTTTCATTATTATGGCCGGCTACATTGAAAGAATCTGTAGTGTGGGCCCAGCTTTTGTCCCTGGATAAACCGGAGGATTGTGACATCCGTCGTTTATTTCGAGTCTTGACCACATTATAACCTCGATTCGAGTTCTCAGTTTCAGTTCTCGGTTCTCGGTAGACCAAAGACGATTCTGGGCTGTCTGAGAACTGAGAGCTGAGAACCGAGAACGGCTCAGGTTTGCCAGCCACGAAGCCACCGTGTTACCATCAAACACGTTACGAAAACGAGAAGAGACAGGAGTGCAACAGGTTAGTGTTAGCCAGAGCGCAAAAACAATCCGTCGTTGACACGTATCGCACGCACGCTACCGATACCGGCAGTCCCGAAGTTCAAATCGCTCTGCTGAGCGAGCGCATTGGTCAGTTGACGGAACACTTCAAAACGCACCAGAAAGAC
>Ga0181523_10002796_pt1 | contig 16482 bp, 13 predicted proteins | sample PEATcosm2014_Bin_43_FD_119752 | JGI IMG/M metagenome (GOLD analysis project Ga0181523, IMG submission 119752) | Peatland microbial communities from MTU Mesocosm Facility, Houghton, MI, USA - PEATcosm2014_Bin05_30_metaG | ecosystem: Environmental > Terrestrial > Soil > Wetlands > Peat | place...
TCACGAGTTCATGCTCGAGTTCTGAAATTCGCTTGTCTTTATCATAAATTTCCCCGTTTGCCTTCTCAGAAATGCGATAGGTCTCGGGAGGCAATTCCTCGAATATGACCATTAAGATACCCTTGGCAGCTTCCTGTTTCGTAACAGGCTGCACTAAGAGATTGACCAAATGGGTATCTCCGTTGGCTTTAAACTGTAAGCCGTCATACCTGACTGTCGCTTTCTGAGCTACGGCCTTGCGTACGGCAGCAGCCAATCCTGGCCTCAACTCCTCCCGCGCCATTCTGAGAAGATTCAGACTGGGCTCCCCAGGCGCAAGCTCAAGGTACAAACCCGTGCGGCCATGAATATAGAGCACCTCGAATTCAGCGTTTATGAAAGCGCTAGGCGGTGTGTATTCATCCAGCAAAGCCCTTTCAGCCAAGTCACGAATGTCTGCCTTGCCGACACTGGCATCAGGCTGAACGGCCCGCGGGGCCTTGGGCGCCATTATCGATGGCGGAACGTAGGGAGAATAAGCCGCCCGCGGGGTTACGTCGCTCCTGCGCAGGTATAGTTTCCACTTTTTGTCTTCGATAGAAAATAGTTCCACAAATTCACCTATCGTTTCCGAGGTGCCGAGAAAAAGGTACCCATCCCGATTCAACGCATAGTAGAACATTGGCATTATCTTCTTTTGCAGCTTCGGCTCCATGTAGATAAGAAGATTGCGGCAACTTATCATGTCGACCTTCGAAAAGGGCGGGTCCTTGATGATGTCCTGTTTCGCGAAGACCACTAAGTCACGGATGTTCTTCCGGATGCGATAGGCGTTGCCCTCCTGCGTAAAACAGTGCGCGAGCCGTGCCTGGGACACATCGGCGGCTATGCTTTCGGGATACAGACCCGCGCGGGCTTTGTCAATGGCCTGATCATCAATATCTGTAGCAAAGACCTGTATCTTATGGCCCTGTTTCAGGCTGTCCGAATGTTCTTGGAGCAGGATGGCGAGAGAATAGGCTTCTTCTCCTGTCGAACAGGCAGGCACCCAAACCCGTACAGAGCCGCCCGACCGCTTTCTCTCAAACAGGTGCGGAATGACCTTCTCTTTGAGGGCCTCAAAGGCCTTGGGGTCGCGGAAAAAATTGGTGACGCCAATCAGGAGCTCCCGAAAGAGTGTCGCCACTTCCATCGAATTTGTCTGCAGATAGCGCGCATAAGCTTCTATGTCATCTATTTGGTTGACGGCCATCCGTCTCTGTATGCGGCGAAAGACCGTGTTTTTTTTGTATTGGGAGAAGTCGTGCCCCGTATTGCCGCGCAATATGATAAATACCTTCTCAAAGGAGTCGGTACTCGCGGGGACGAAATCGGTGACAGGCAGCTGGTGCCTGTCGAAGGCGTGCTGCGCAAAAGAGATCAATTGCTCCGGCATCTTGTCAGGTGGCAAGACATAGTCAACAAGGCCGGTGGCAATGGCGCTAGCGGGCATTCCATCATAGGAGGCAGACTCGGGGCTCTGGACCATGGCCATTCCACCTTCGCCCTTGATTGCCTTGATCCCAAGGGTGCCGTCTGTCCCGGTGCCGGAAAGAACGATGCAGATCGCCCGCTCATGCTGGTCCTCAGCCAGAGACCGGAAGAAGTAGTCGATCGGCAGCCTCAGCCCCCGCGGAGCACTGGGTTCCATAAGGTGCAGCCTGCCGTGCAGTAGGGCCAGGTCTTTTTTTGGGGGTATCACATACACGCAGTTGGGCTGCACACGCATCCCATCCTCAATCTTGAAGGCCTGCATGCGAGTATACTTTTTGATAAGATCGAGCAGAATGCTCTTATGATCGGGGTCCAGGTGCTGCACCAGGACAAAGGCCATCCCACTTTCCGTATCAGGAGGCATCGCAGCCAGAAACCGTTCGATTGCTGCCAGGCCTCCAGCTGAAGCCCCGATGCCGACAACGGGAAAGGTTATCTCTGATGCCCCCTCTGCGCCGGCTTCGACAGTCCTGGCCTCAGATCCAACAGAACGCATCGTCTCCGTATGCGCTGACTTAATCCGGTCCTTCTTCGAGGCTTTCTTCTTTAAGGTCATCGCATTCCTTTTCTGTCTCGCCAAACAATCGCTCCCAAAGGGGAGATCACTGCTTCTCTATTACAAATGCATTATACCAAGTTTTTTTTAGGAATGGTCAGAATGCCTGGATCACCTTGGTGATGAAGAAACGACGCTTTGCAGTTCCTTAATTATATCCCTCCACGGCGTTACGAGGTCTCCCTCCATGTAGGTTTCGTATCTCACGTACGGCCTTTTTTATCATAGCATCATCAAATATGTAAACTTTTCCTTCGCGGCTGTCCTGCGATATTACTGTAAAGCCATACTCTCGGCGCTTAGAATTGGACCTATGTTGTCCGAATCGAGAAGTACCATATCGCTGCCTTTGAAAAAGACATCAAGGCCGCCCTTTTTCAGGTTGATCTTGCCTTCGGCAGAGAGCTTGCCCGAAATAAGTCTGCCCGCAGAAACTGCGGAGAAATTAAACCTCGAAAGAGTATCCTCAAAAGGATACGCGAAATTCTCCAATCTGAAATTCAAGTCCCTTACATCGATACTATTCTGATTTATCGGCAAGTGTTCATCCATGATATGGACCTCGCCGTTGTCGATGCTTAACTTCCCAGCTTCAAGAGCAGTGCTTTTCTTTATCTCTGTCTCCTCTTTTGCCTTGCCGCCCGAGACAAACGGAAGCAGCAACCGCCCCTCTCTGTCTATAACTACTGAGAGATAAGGCTTCACGACAGAAATGCTCGACACAGAATACTGTCTTTTTAGAAAGCCCATGAAGTCTGCCTAGATCTTCAGGCTGTCGGCCCGTGCAATTTCCTCCCCTTCCCTGAAATATCTTACTCCATAGCCATCAATGCTTCCCAAGTTGAGCACTATGCGTTCTACTCGGAAATCTTTTCCCAAGGATTTTTCGAGTTCGGTTTTGAGCATTTCGTTGGCGTTTCTGATTATGAAAAACAAAGAGAGACAGATAAGTACGGTCAGGAGTGCTGAAACAGCCATAATTTTTTCCGGTAGACTGGTCACGCTTTAAGTATATGAATTGGTCTATGCGGGCGTCTTTTGGAAGGTCGCGCCAAAACTCGCCCCTACGTAATTCTTGTTTCGTAAATCCTGAATTTTTTATACAATTTCCCGCCGATCATCTCCACCAGCCGGATTATGTTGATATTGTCTTCGAGTATCCATGAAAATTCAACTCGTCTGTATTTTCCTCTTTTAACTCCCTTGAAAGCCTCTCTGAATAGGATGCCGTCAACGCCCCTGTTGCGATATTCGGGCTTGATGCCCAGAAGCAGCAGGCGGAGATCCGGTATCTTCCGGGAATAATAGAGCGCTTTTACCAGAGTGATCGGATTCACCCTCCCATGCATCTTCCTCAGAACGAAATTGAAATCAGGCAGCATCCCAAGGAACCCGACAGGCTCCCCTCCCTTCTCGGCCACGATCGTCATGTCAGGCACGACAAGCGGTTTCAGTCTCGTTGCACTGTATTCTAGTTCATCCTCGGTCATTGGTATGAAGCTCCAGTTATTGCCCCAGGCAGCATTATAGACTTCCCTGAAGCCCCTCATTGCGGTCATGAAATTGTCTTTTGTAACTTGCCGGACCGTTATTCCCCTCTTCTCTGCAATGGCGGCAACTCTGAGTATCTTGTCAGGCAAGGCTTCTTCTACGCTGATAATATAAGCATGAAGATCTTTTGCCTTGGCTAATCCGCAGTCTTTCATAAGTCTGTTGTAATATGGGAAATTGTAAGGAATCATCAGCATTGACGCTTCTTCGAACCCCTCGATCAGAAAACCACACTCTTCGTTGGTAGAGAAATTCATCGGTCCTCGCATAACGGTCATCCCTTTCCCCTTCAAGTACTGGGAGACTGTGTCAAGAAGCGCCTTTGCAACATCAGGATCGTCTATGCTCTCGAAGAAGCCGAAGAAGCCTGTGTTTTCTTTCTGATAACTTATATGCAGATGGTTGAGGATAGCTGCTATTCGACCTGCGATTTTGCCATCCTTGACAGCAAGAAAAAACTCCACATCCGCATCCCTAAAAAAGGGGTTCTTGGGCGAGAAGTGGACCTTCAGGTCGTGGGTCAGCTGCGGAGTATAAAGCGGTTCATCCCGGTACAGTGCAAGCGGAAACTCAATAAACCTGAGAAGGTCCCGCTTGTCCTTTACCTTGATGATTTCGACGCCAGTCCTGGAAGAATCTTTCACAAGCCCTCAGCGCAGCCGGTTATATGACGCCAAGGTTTTTTCCGACCTTTTTGAAAACGGCAAGCACCTTGTCAAGGTGTTCATCGGTATGGGTCGCCATATAACTGGTCCTGATTAAGGCCTTACCCGGAGGTACTGCGGGCGAGGCCGCAACATTCGCAAAGACTCCTTCTTCCTGCAGGGCCATCGCCATTTTGAAGGCGGTCTCATCGGCACCAACAATAACCGGAATAATCGGAGTTTCACTCGGCCCGATTTGGAATCCGAGATCCTTAAAGCCTTTCAACATCTTGTGGGTATTGAACCAGAGCCTTTCGAGACGCTCAGGCTCATTGTCGATGATATCAAGCGCGGCGCTCACTGCTGCAACCGATGCCGGCGGAGGGCTTGCGCTGAACATAAAGGATCTTGCCATATGTTTTATGTAATGTATGACATCCGAATCACCCGAGATGAATCCGCCGATCGACGCGAGCGATTTGCTGTAAGTGCCCATGACGAGATCAACATCCTTTTCAAGCCCGAAATGCTCGGTTGTTCCTCTTCCCGTTTTTCCGAGGACGCCAATGCCGTGGGCATCGTCAACCATCAGGCGGGCTTTGTACTTCTTGGCTATCTTCACTACGGACGGTAGGTCTACGATATCGCCTTCCATGCTAAAAACGCCGTCGACTACGATAAGTTTGCCTCTTCCGTTGTTATCGTCCAGGACCCTTTCAAGATCGGCCATATCGTTGTGCCTGTATCTCCTTACCTCACCATAGGAGAGCTTGCAGCCGTCGACTATGCTTGCGTGGTCCATCTTATCGATAATCACTACATCATCCTTGCCGACAATTGCCGAGATTACTCCGAGATTTACTTGAAAGCCTGTAGAAAAGATAAGGGCCGCATCCCTCTTCATGAACTTCGCGAGTTTCTCTTCCAGCTCGACATGAATGTCGAGGGTGCCGTTCAGAAAACGGGAACCCGCACACCCGGAACCATACTTCTTAATGGCCTCGATGGCAGCCTCTTTGACCTTCGAATGGTTGGTCAGTCCGAGGTAATTGTTCGAGCCTACCATGATCAGCCTCTTCCCGTTCATTATGACTTCGGGGTCCTGGGCACTTTCGATCACCCTAAAGAAAGGATACATCCCCGCCCTCTGGAGGTCCTTCGCAATCGTAAATCTAGAAAACTTTTCAAATATATCAGTCGTTTCGGTCATAGCCAGTTATGGATTCTGTACCAGTCGGCAGTCCACTTAGCTCCTTCCTTTATTTTCACTTTTGGAGAAAAACCAAGTTTCTCCTTCGCCTTTGTCACATCGCATGTCCAGTAGGGATGGCGTATCTCCCGTATCTTGTCGGGATTTATAATACTGCACCCCGGCATCTTCTCAGCCAGCGCACCAAAAAGGGGCATGACGAACTTCGGAATCCCCAACTTTATCGGACTGCACTGCAGCGCCTGGGAGATGGCGACAATGAGATCATCCGAGGAATAAATACCGCCGTCGGACATAAAAAAGATCTCGTCTTTTCCTTCCTCTTTCTGCGCAGAGAGTATTATACCATTTACAAGGTCGTCAACGTATAAGAATGAATAGTACGATTTTCCCCAGTACGGAATCAAGCCCAATTTGACCATCTTGAAGATAACCAGCATGTCCTTGTCCCTCGGACCGTAAACAGCCGGAGGCCTGAGGATCGTGAAGGGCATCTTTCCCTTTTGCTCTAGAACTATTTTTTCGCCGCCGAGCTTGGTCTTTCCATAGACAGAGACGGGTCGCGGGTCGCAGTCCTCTATCAGTGGCCCATCCTGACAGCAGGGACCTGCAGCGGCGAGGCTGCTCACATAAACAAAGCGTTTGAGGCCGGGATTGTGCCTCATAACAGCTGCTACGATATTTTGTGTGCCTTTCTCATTGACGCGGAATGCTTCTTCATCGGAAGGAGCCTTGGTGAGCCCTGCAAGATGAAATACATAATCGAAATCTTTCACTCCTGAGAGCGATTCCGGGGCAGTGCAATCCCCTTTCAAGAAAGACACATTCAGGCCTTCGAGGTATCTGAGATTCGATGTACCTCTCATAAGACAGGTTACTTCAAAGCCTTCCCTAATAAGCGCCTCAACAAGATGGCCGCCGATAAAACCTGTTGCTCCAGTAACAAGGGCTCTCATATATTTTTTAATTCTAAGGAAAGCGGCTTCTTTTTTTCAAGGAAGTAACGGCCCGGGCATCCTTTCGGGGCTACTTTTTCTTTACTCTGAGCTTGAGTCCGCTCACGGCTTCCACTGTTACCTTTTCGTCCTTTACGATGCTAGCATCAGAATAGGCCGACCAGAACTCACCGTGGACCTGTACCATGCCTCCTTGCGGTCCGACATCAGACTTAGCTGTGCCTTCAAGTCCAACTAGCGCTTCGCTGCCGGTGGCATGTTTTCTTTTATGCGCCTTATAGACAAGACGAAAAGTGATGACAAAGAAAAATGCTGTAATGAGAGTTGCGGGAATGATTATCGAAAGAGATACCCGCAAAAACGGCATGGGCGATTCAAATAGCATAAGAGATCCGAGTGTTAAAGATACAATACCGCTGACGGTAAGAAGACCATACGAGGTCACCTTCACTTCCAGGAGGAACAATACGATGCCTATGATAATAAGCAAAAGTCCGGCATAGTTTACAGGAAGTGTCTGAAAGGCATAAAACGCTAGCACGAGAGATATGGCTCCGATGACCCCGGGAAAGAGAGCACCCGGATTAGTCAACTCGAAAAAAAGTCCATAAAACCCAAGAAGCATGAGTATATAGGCAACGCTTGGATCGCTAATGAGATTAAGGATTTTAAGCCGGAGCCCCATATGCTCCCTAATGACGACGGCATTCTCTGTCTCGATCCTTTTATCGAGACCGGCAACAATTACCGTTCTGCCGTTGACAGCCTTCAGGAGAGTGTTCACGTCTTTTGCGACAAGGTCGACCACATTATTCTTTAGTGCATCATTCTCTGTAATTGAAGCGCTCTGCCTGACGGCATCTTGAGCCCACGCAACATTTCTGCCCCTCTGCTCAGCAATGGATTTTATATATGCTGCGGCATCGTTGGCGGCCTTTTCAGACATGATCTGATCCATCTTCCCTCCAATGGAGACAGGATGGGCCGCACCGATATTTGTTCCGGGCGCCATCGCCGCGACATGTGCCGCCTGGGTAATAAATACACCCGCTGATGCCGCACGCGCACCGGGAGGGGCGACATAGACGATGATCGGGATGCTGGCGGCCATAATGTCTTTGACGATGCTACGCATAGATGTATCGAGTCCGCCCGGCGTATCGAGTTCAATGACCAACGCTGCAGCCTTGACATTAGAAGCCTTTTCGAGAGACTTGTGGATAAATTCGGCTGACACCGGATTGATGATACCGTTTACAGTAATGACAAGAACTTCGCCTTCCTTCACTCCCATCTCTTCTGCAAACACGGATACCGGTGCAAAAGTGCATACTAAGAATATGATCAGAAGCAGGGATGGGATTATACTTTTTTGACGAGTTTGCATGAATAATTATACCACCAATTGTTAAGGAGTTAAGGAGTTGATACCCGCTCTGAACAAATAGTGACTGCATGTATAGTATAATAAGAAGTATTTGTCCTTTGGACTACTGCAAAAAATGGAGGTATTAGATGGTTAAGATTTTTTATGACAAAGATGCTAATCTGGGCCTATTGAAAAAAAAGAAAATCGTAATTATGGGCTATGGCAGCCAAGGGCATGCCCATGCCAATAATCTTAAGGAAAGCGGGATGGACGTAATCGTTGCTGAGACAAAAGGCGCTAACTGGGACAAGGCAGTTGCAGCCGGCTTCACCGTTTTGACAGCGGCCGAGGCAGCCAAGAAGGGAGATATCATCATGGTCCTGCTGCCGGATGAACTGCAGGCAGACGTTTACAAAAGCGAAATCGGTCCGAACATGAAAAAGGGCGTATATCTCGGTTTTGCGCATGGATTCAATATTCATTTCGGACAAATAGTCCCTCCACAGGACGCCAACGTCTTCATGGTAGCCCCGAAAGGGCCAGGACACCTTGTCAGGGCGGAATATATGAAGGGCAGCGGCGTGCCATGTTTGATCGCCGTAAATCAGGACCCGTCCAAGAATACCAAAGAGATTGCTCTTGCGTATGCTTCAGGCGTCGGAGGAGGCAGGGCGGGCGTTATCGAGACCTCTTTCAGGGAAGAGACTGAAACAGATCTTTTCGGCGAGCAGGTAGTACTCTGCGGAGGACTGACTGCATTGATACAAGCAGGCTTCGAAACATTGACCGAGGCCGGATATTCTCCTGAAATGGCCTACTTCGAATGCCTCCACGAGGTTAAGCTCATCGTCGACCTCATCTATGAAGGCGGCATTTCGACCATGAGATACTCGATCAGCAACACGGCCCAGTATGGCGATCTCACGCGCGGACCGCGCATAGTCACCGAAGAGACAAAGAAAGAGATGAAGAAGATCCTCGGCGAGATACAGGACGGCAAATTCGCAAACGAGTGGCTGCTTGAATGCAAAGTGAACAAACCTACCTTCAATGCATTAACTAGAAAAGGCGAAGAGCACCCGATCGAAGAAGTCGGCGCAAAACTCAGGGCCATGATGCCGTGGCTGAAAAAAGGCAAGCTTGTCGACAAGTCGAAAGCATAGGCCCGCTGCTTTTTCTGAGGTACTATGAAATACGCTAAAGAAGGCTATCCCTTTATCGGTTTTTTTGCCGTCATCACAGCGGCTTCGCTGTTCCTGCTGCCGGCATGGATAGCCGTCTTTTCGCTTATAATGACTCTATTCATGGCTTACTTCTTCAGGGATCCCGAAAGGAAGGCCCCTGAAGAAGAAGGCCTGTTTGTTGCACCTGCCGACGGCAAAATTCTTGTCCTTCAGACTGTCAGGGAATCCCAGTTCATTAACGGTGAAACGCTGCAGGTGAGCATCTTCATGTCGCCCCTCAACGTTCATGTAAACCGGGCGCCCTGCGACGGCGTCGTCGACAAAGTAGTACACACATCCGGGAAGTTCCTCTCGGCGTTCAAGCCCGAGGCATCGGTGCAGAATGAAAACATCGCAATGACGATGAAAACAAAATATGGCACAATCCTGATCAAGCAGATAGCGGGCTTCATTGCACGCCGTGCAGTATGCAGGGTTGCTCAGGGAGATGTACTGAAAAGGGGGGACAGCTACGGTCTGATCAAATTCAGTTCCCGAGTGGATATCTTCTTGCCGGCATCTACAGTTCCCAAAGTCAGACTTGGAGACAAGGTCACTGCAGGGGAGACTGTTCTGGGATATATCCCTAATTAAAGGAGATCCACGATATGGCCTTCAGAAAGAGAGACCCTAACCGCAAGCCGAAAAAAGGTGTCTATCTGTTACCTAATACCCTGACTCTTTGCGGCATGTTTTCCGGTTTCTTCGCCATACTTTCAGCAATCAACGGGGATTATTTGACTGCGGCATGGGCCATTGTTATCGCCAATATCTTCGACGGCCTCGACGGATGGATCGCGCGCCTTACGAACACATCAACGAGGTTCGGCATAGAGCTTGACTCGCTTTCCGATCTTGTCGCATTTGGGGTCGCGCCCAGCATTATGATGTTCAAGTGGGTGCTTTCTCCTTTCGAAAGAGTCGGCTGGGCGGCAGCCTTTCTTTTCGTAGCATGCGGGGCCTTGCGTCTTGCCCGCTTCAATGTGCAGACCGGCGCACCAGGATCAAAGGCATTCAAAGGAATGCCTATACCAGCTGCAGCAACAATTCTGGCATCGGTAGTCATATTTTATTACGACTTCTGGACCGGTGTTCCTGACAAGAATGCCTTCTTCCCGGTGATAACTATAGTCCTTTCTCTTCTGATGGTGAGCACCCTTCGCTATCATGGGGTAAAAGAGATTGATTTCAGGGAGAGAAAGCCCTTCTGGGCCCTGATTATTTTCGTCATGGTACTCTTCACTCTTCTTATCCGGCCGTCTACTGCTATCTTCATATTTGCAATGGCATACTTGGTTTGGGGTCTCATAGAAAATGTCTTCCTGTTCTTCAAAAGAAGACGAATGAATCGCGAAGGGCAGCAGGCCGCAGCCGCCGCATCAACTAATCCGAATGCAACTAATGCCAACGGCGGGGTTAAGAAATGAGAATCGTCAGGATATTCGACACTACCCTTCGAGACGGCGAACAGTCCCCGGGTGCATCGATGAATGTGGAAGAAAAGCTCCAGGTCGCACGCCAGCTCGTCAAACTTGGCGTTGATATTATAGAAGCCGGATTTCCCATCGCGTCGGTCGGTGACTTTGATGCCGTCCGAATGATTGCGTCGGAGATCAAAGGGGTCACGATCGCCGGCCTTGCCAGAACGAAATTTGACGATATCGACCGGGCCGCCGAGGCTATCAAGCCTGCCGAGTCGGGAAGGATACATACCTTCATCGCCACTTCGGATATTCATCTTCAGCATAAATTGAGAATGTCGCGGGAAGCGGTACTCGAAACCGCAGTGAGCGCTGTGCAGAGAGCGAGGCAGCATACCGACGACGTGGAGTTTTCAGCCGAAGACGCCACCCGGTCAGATCAAGACTTTCTTGCCAGGATAACCGAGGCGGTAATCAAAGCCGGGGCTGGGACTGTAAATATCCCGGATACCGTCGGATACACCGTGCCTGAGGAATTCGAAGAATTGATCAGGCACCTTATGAACAGGGTGCCAAACATAGACAAGGCCGTTATTTCGGTCCATTGCCACAATGATCTCGGCCTTGCGGTAGCGAATTCCCTTGCCGCAGTCCTCGGAGGCGCCGGTCAGGTTGAATGTACGATAAACGGGATCGGTGAGAGAGCAGGTAACGCCTCGATGGAAGAGATAGTTATGGCTATGAAGACAAGACCTAAATTTTTTGATGCAGACATCCGCATCAAGACTCAGGAAATTTACAAGACAAGCCGTTTAGTCTCAAAAATTACAGGGATCGTCGTACAGCCGAACAAGGCCATTGTTGGGGCCAATGCCTTTGCGCACGAGGCAGGTATACACCAGGACGGCTTCCTGAAAGAACGCTCAACTTATGAAATCATGAAACCGGAAGATGTTGGCATTCCGCAATCAAAGCTTGTACTTGGAAAACATTCAGGCAGGCATGCCTTCAAGATGCGACTGCATGATCTCGGCTATGAACTCGGCGAGGCTGACCTGAACAACGCTTTCGAGAAATTCAAGCACCTGGCCGATCAAAAGAAATACATCTTTGATGAAGACGTAGAGACTATTGTTTCGCAGGAGGTCTCAAAGGTGCCCGAAGTCTATGCGCTGTTGGGACTCTCGGTATCAAGCGGGACCTTTGTCAAGCCCTCGGCCACCGTAAGGATGTCGTCCCACGAACAGACAATAGAGCGGACGGACAGCGGCGACGGCCCCGTTGATGCCGTTTACAGGGCTATCGCGGCAATCACCGGGACTAAGAGCAGTCTGCTCAAGTTCGATGTAAAAGGGATTACCGGCGGTACCGACGCACTCGGCGAAGTCGTGGTAACGCTCGAAGAGAACGGAAGACCCGTCAGGGGACAGGGCGCGGATACGGACATTATCGTAGCTTCGGCTAAGGCATATATCAACGCGCTCAACAAGCTCGAAATCAGGAAACTCAAATAGAGCTGCTGTTATCGAGTACTTCCGGTACTTTTCTTAAAAGCACGACAGGCGAAATAGCTTTGAAATACATTCTATTATCACGTCATTTGCGCCAGGCTTTACGGGCAAAGAGACTGTAAGAGGAAGACATAGAAAATCGCACAAGAACCTGCAATCACAGTATTTTGCATGCGGATGTGAATGCCACATGGAACATCGGGGAGAGACGTTCTCAACCTATACCATACCCATTCTACGTGTCTCATTGGAATATCCTTCGTGCCCTGACAAAGAGGTTTGTCGACTCTTTTTCAGCTACGGAGCAGAAGTATCACCTGCGGCATAGTCACGCAGTCAGCCTACTGTCGGCTAACCCTTACTTCGCAGGGAATCTGGCATAACTTAAGAGATCCCAAGGGTGAGTGAGCCTTTTGACTATTAAAATCTATACTATAATAAAATGAGATCAGACAGGATGGGCGTAGCGGCATGAATATTCTTCTTACTGGAGCAACGGGGTACATCGGAAGGCGACTCCTTCTCAGGTTGCGACAAGAGCCTGATGTATCGCTTCGCGTACTCGTAAGAAACGCCAGGAAACTGAACCCGGCAGATGCCGGAGAGGTCAGGGTCATCGAGGGCGATACATTCAAGTGCGCTTCGCTTGTGCGGGCGCTTAAGGGAATCGACGTCGCCTATTATCTTATCAACCTTACGGGAGCAGGCAGGAATTTCAGCCGTCTGGAATGCCAAAGCGCTGAGATATTTCGGGAAACCTGCATCGAGTTCGGGGTTAAGCGGATAATCTATCTGTCCGGCACAGGCGATCTTGAGAAGGCATCTCCCCAGCTCAGGACCAAGCTTGAAGCTGGAATGATTCTGAGTAAAAAACCCGCTCAGATACAAACGATCTGGCTCAAGTCGGGCCTCACAATCGGCTCCGGCAGCATCACCTTTGAGATGATCGAAGGCATGCTCAGGCGTATGCCTTTTTTGGTTCTGCCAGCATGGACACGGATCAAAACGAACACTGCCTTTATTACTGATGTCGTTGAGTATCTATGCCGGGCAAAAGACCTGACATTCGACTGCAGCTCGGTCATCGAAATCGGGTCCCCTCCTCTCACCTTTCGTGAGATGATAGAGATCATGGGGCATAGAATGGGCGTGCAAAAGCCCATGGTCTCCATCCCTTTTGATTTTCCGCGACTGTCTGCATATTGGCTCAGTCTCTTCACTTCAATTCCATACCGTATCGCGTCGGTCATGGTTGCGGGCATCCGCTCCGGGCATGTAATAGACTCTGAAGCGCCTCAAACCTGCTTTCCGTCGATAACTCCCGAACCCTTTGACGAGGCTGTGCGCCGAGCCTTCATCAAGGTCGAGACCGACCAGGTGGTCAGCCGCTGGTGCGACAGCAGCGCCGGAGAGATCTGTGATGTTAGGGAAGTGGATGAAAGCGCAACCGCCAGATACAGGGACGAAACTCGCGGTTCTTTTGGTGCGCTCGACCCTTCGGTCGTCTTTAAGGCTGTAAAGTCAATAGGCGGCAAGACAGGCTGGTTCACCTTCGGTTTTCTCTGGAAGGTCCGGGGGCTCGTCGACAAACTCGTAGGCGGTTACGGCATGACGAGGGGCCGCCGGGCAGAGAGTGATCTGCGGATCGGCGACAAACTCGATTTCTGGGAGGTGGCGGACCTGCAGGAAAACCGCAGACTCTTGCTTGAGGCCCAGATGAAGCTGCCGGGCCGCGCCTGGCTTGAATTCACTATTCACGGGACAGAACTGGTAGTAACCGCCTATTTCACGCCCAAAGGTTTATGGGGGGTTCTCTACTGGTACAGCCTTATTCCGTCACATTATTTCGTATTCAAGGACCTTATTAAAAGCATAATCAAGAAGGCCGGGGGGGATTAATCAAGAAAAACGCAAATATTTGCGGCAACGGCGATGGAGTCGACCTGTGGAAATCTCAGATATCAATGTGAGTCTTTGATATAATTTCAATGTGCCACTTTTACATTTCATAGATGACTGGATAAATCATAAGTTCAAGCAAGAAAGAGGTGAAAATACCTCCAGTCACGGGCAAGTAACGTATATACCAATTTGAGATTTAGCGTATCTTACTGTCTTTATTGACATTCTCCCCGCCTAAAAGGTGCGGATTCAGCTTCCGACACCCCCCCAATGCTGAGCATCTTATGCAACGAGCCGAGACCTTATTCCCTGCTTCCGCGAGAGGTCTGACAGCACCGTCTCTCTATGCCCTATGTAAGCAGCATCCAATTCTGGGCGGGCTAACCGGGAGAGTGCCTACCTTACTATGTTCTTTGCTGCATTTGCATCAGCATTTTCAGTATGCCCGCAAGCTTGACAATGAAACACCGCATGCGATAGGTCATCTGGATGCCTTTCTTACATGAAGGCAGCAGATTGCACAGTCTGCTATAGAAAAGACAGCACTGCTTATTGTCTACACTTTCTTTCCGTAGGACAACGGACTTATTCCAGAGGAAACGATTACAGTCTGCAAACGGACGCAATAATGCTTCAATTGCCGGACCATTCATGACGGAAGATGTAACTACTGAAAGTCAAGTGCGACAAGAGGTCGCATGAGTAATTGTTCCAAATTGCGGGACATCGTGATTGAGGGAACCCTCTATGCCGTTAGAGGTAGCCTACTTTCCTGAATAAAGTGCGGAAAGGAAAAGGGTAATCTGACCTGAAAAGGTCTAATCAGAGCCGTGAGGCAATGAGATATCTGCCAGCATCGGGCGGATAAGATGCCGGGCTTGATGGCACGACTAACATATGTAAACTGCTGATAAACTTCGTGACAGTAGACAAGCCAAAGATGCTGATCAGGCTTGAACCAAAAGGTACATAGCTGGCTAATCTCTTTTGATTTGGGATTACACGGACATAACGGCTATCGGAGGAAAGGCAGAGTCTAAACCATCAGTGTTACTCATGGGGAACTTGTCAAACCCATATCTCTCCCGAAAGGGAAAGCAACCCGCAAGGGAAGCCGATAGGGATGTGGGCAGGGGATGGTAGAGAAAGCGAATGCCGACCTGTAGCGGGCCGGATAAGGATTGAGCGAAAGCGACATCATCCGATGCGAAAGCAGGCAGACTTCTACTTGGTCCTTCTTTACAAGAGAATTTACAGAACCTTCGAAGGAGGAAAAGCAAATGAACGCAGTTGCTACTGTGTGTGCATCTTCCTACGGAACTTTGCAGTGGCCTGACATTGATTGGGCACAGTGCATAAGAACCGTAAGGAGGCTGCAAATGCGTATTGTAAAGGCCACGTAGGGCGGTAGGTGGAACAAGGTGAAAGTCTTGCAACGTCTACTAACCAGCTCTTTTTCCGGCAAGGCATTAGCCGTAAAGAGAGTTACCGAAAACCAAGGCAAAAGAACCTCAGGAGTTGACAGACAGCTATGGTCAACCCCAGCGAGCAAATCTCAAGCAGTACAAACCCTTAACAGGCGTGGTTATAAACCTCTTCCATTAAGGAGAGTCTACATTCCAAAAAGCAACGGAAAGGAGCGTCCGTTAGGGATTCCTACGATGAAAGACAGAGCTATGCAGGCATTGCATCTCTTAGCTCTGGAACCCATTTCGGAAACCACTGCGGATTGGAACTCATATGGGTTCAGACCGGAAAGAGCCACTCAGGATGCCGTCAGACAATGTTTCCTAGTATTGTCAAAGACGACATCTGCAAAGTGGATACTTGAAGGCGACATCAAAGGTTGCTTTGACAATATCAACCATGAATGGATAATCAACAATATCCCAATGGATAAGAAGATTCTTCACAAATGGTTAAAGGCTGGCTATATTCACAAAAGAATCCTTTATCCGACAGATGCGGGGACTCCGCAAGGGGGCATTTGCTCGCCAACGTTGGCTAATATGACACTCGATGGATTGGAAGCGGAACTGAAGAGGTTTCGACTCCAAGACAAGGTTCATATGGTCCGATATGCGGATGACTTTATCATTACTGGAAACTCCAAAGAGTTGCTAGAAGGTGAAGTCAGACTTTTGGTTGAAAAGTTTCTCTCAGCAAAGGGACTGGAACTCTCTCCGGAGAAGACCAACGTTACGCATGTCGATCAAGGATTCGATTTTCTTGGGGTAAACATTCGCAAGTATAACGGCAAGTTATTGATCAAGCCGTCCAAGAAAAATGTGAAAGCCTTTCTGGATAAGGTCAGGAATGCGATAAGGTCAAACAAAGCTACGAAACAGATTAGTTTGATAAAGATGCTCAACCCGATTATCAGAGGATGGGCGAATTATCACAGGTCTGTCGTTGCAAGGGAGACCTTCGAGCGTGTAGACAGTGAGATTTGGCGCTCACTATGGAGATGGGCAAAGCGCCGACATCCAGAGAAAAGGACAGTTTGGAATCTGGTAGGAAGTGGCCGTAAGGCCACCCCCTCCCAACGGAACGGCTCGTACCGGCCAGGTAAGCCGCTCTTCGATCGACGATCAAACTACGCTTTGAGAGTCGCTTTCGTATAGTCA
>Ga0181523_10002798_pt1 | contig 16481 bp, 11 predicted proteins | sample PEATcosm2014_Bin_43_FD_119752 | JGI IMG/M metagenome (GOLD analysis project Ga0181523, IMG submission 119752) | Peatland microbial communities from MTU Mesocosm Facility, Houghton, MI, USA - PEATcosm2014_Bin05_30_metaG | ecosystem: Environmental > Terrestrial > Soil > Wetlands > Peat | place...
ATATCGGCGCCGAAGCTGTGGCCCACCAGGATGGGACGCTCGATACCCATCTCGTCGAGAAAGCAGCGCAGGTCTTCGGCCATATCGGCCGCGGTGTAGTGGTCGGGGGTCACATCGCTGTAGCCGTGGCCGCGCAGATCGTAGGTAGTGACGCGGAACTCGCGGCGCAGGATGGGGGCCATGTACAGATGCCAGACCGCCAGATTGCCCAGGAAGCCGTGCAGCATCACGATGTCGGGGCCCATGCCGACGGTGATGTAATGCAAATTCACCCCGTTAGCTTTAGTTTTTGGCATCGGTCTACAGACAACTCCTCTACTCGATGTAACCCAACTCGCGGAGTCGTGCTAAAACTGTCTCCTCGTCCTCCAGTTCCGTGGGCACGGGAGCACTCCCGGTCTGGTTGCCCGGCGCGGCGGGGTGCCCGGCAGCCATCCTCCGAACGGGATGTTTTTCTAATGCAGCGTCCTGATAAATTTCCTCCGGCACACGGCCCTGCAACTCCTCCGGCAACGGCAGGCCCAAGCTATAGAGTACCGTGGGCGCGACATCCAGAATAGACAACTCACCGGCTATTAGTCCGCTGCGGATGGCCGGACCACGCGCCCCGAAGACGCCCACCGGCCGGTGCGAACCGCACACCGCCGGCCGTTTGGATACGGCTTCCGGCGAGGGCAAAATGGAAACCAAGCCGCCATCGCGCAGGATCAGCGTCAGGTCCGGCGCGGCATCGTGGTGCGGCCCTTGGAAGACTTCGTCGCGGGTGAAGATCTCGCTCACCAGGGGCTCGCCGGTCTGCAGGCTGGGGATCTGGCGAAGCTCATCGGAAAGCCGCCGGAGAAACGCGCCGTATTCGGCGGCCGGCACGCCAGGCGAGGTGCCGTCGCTCACCACGACATAAATACCGTTACTGGTCGGGGTAGTGGCGAAGGCTTTGGTCTTGTTCCAGTCCATCAACCAGGTGTGCTTGGCCACTTGTCCCACGCCGAGCAGCGCGCCTTGGGTATCGCGCGATTGCGCCGCCTCGGACCAGGCCAGGTATCCATGCTGCTCCAGCCAGGTATTGATGTGCAGCACGTCATAGGTGGGGCCGAAGCCGTGATCGGAAGCGATCAGCACCGTGGCTTCCGGCCCGGCTAACTGGCATAATTGCCGCAGCAAGCCATCCAGGCTGCAGAAATACTGCCGGCACAGATCGCGAATCTGGAACTCCCAATCTTCGGTGAGCGGCCGGTCGTCCTCGGGACGGAGGAAGCGCCAGCCGAGGTGCTGCAGCTTATCCACCCCGTCGAACAGCACGGCAGTCAGATCCGAAGGGTCTTGCTCAGTGAGATGCCGCAAAACCTGGAATAAGTTCTGCTCGCGGCGCGTGTGCAACTCGATCCACGGCCCCAACTCCGCGTGATTGGAGATGCCTTCGGTGGCTTTCTCTTCGAGCTTGATATCCATGGCCAGTTCGCGCTGGTTGAAACCTGGGATGGCTTTCAGCTTGTCGAATAGCCCTTCCGGCCAGCAGGCCAGGCGCAACTGTTTCCACGGCACCCAACCCGGTACGACATATCCGGAAATATGCGGCGGCGGGAACATCGCCGGGAAATTGATGGTCGTGCTGCGCAGGCCCCCAGCGGATGCCAGCGACCAAATGGTTTCGCACTGCACGTCGGTGGAGTTGAAGAAGCGGATGTGCCGGCTGGTGGGCGAATCCATGCGGAAGAAATCGAAAACACCGTGTTGGCCCGGCGTACGGCCGGTCATCAGTGAGGTCCAGGCCGGGGGCGTCAGAGGGGGTACGATGGTGCGCAGTCCAGCTCGCACGCCTTCTGCAAAAAACGACTTCAAGAAGGGCATGGCGCCCTGCTCCATGAGCGGATCCAAGACCGAGAACGTCGCGCCGTCGAGACCTATCAGCAGCGTCTTGATGCTCATTGGGGCCGCCTTGTGCCGCCGACCGTTTCGGCATGCGCGCCGAGGTGGGAATCCACGAAATCCGCCAGCTCGTCGATCGACAGATCCCGCTGCTGCTCGCCGATCTCGGCCAGCAACTCCGCGAAGGGCATGGGGGTCTGATAATGCTCCTGAATGGCGGTACACAGAACTACGGCGTCGAGCGATTCGAAACCCAGTTCGGTAAACAGCAGGGACTCCGCGCTCACGGGCTCGGCGTAATCCCAATCCTGCGTCAACTCGCCCATCTTTTGCAAGAGATAATCCAGAACCTCCTGCCGTCTTGACCTCATTCGGCTGCTCCCTGTTGATAGATGACGGCAGCAAAGACAAAATCGGATTCGCGCGCCGTGTAAACCGTTAAAGATTGGCCCCGCAACCGCGGGAAGTGTTCGAGGGCTCCCGCGCGCAACTCGAGATTCACCATACCAGTGGAGGCCTCCGCGCGGGAGATGTGAAAAGCCAGCAGGCCGGCACTCAAACCGCGGCCCAGCGCCTTGCCCAGAGCCTCTTTGGCGCACCACATTCGCAAAGCCCATTCCTGCCGTGAAACGCGCGGCATAGCTGCCAGCAGGTTACGCTCATCCGGACTGAAGGCGATGGCCTCGAAGTCCTCGCACCGGTGGCTCAAGCTTTCCAGATCGATACCGACCAGTTGTCCCGGATGGAGGCAGGCCAAAGCCACGGCCGTACCGTGACTGTGCGCGATGGAGATGACCGGCTGGGTACCCAGTGTGACGCTCCAGACGCCTTCCGCCCGCGGGCGGCCATAGGGGTCCGGCACAATTTCTATCTCGGCGTGCGGGAGCCGCGCGCCCAAAGGCTTTTCGAGCAGCAAGCTCACCGCTTCCTTGGCGGCGCAGCGTCCCATCAACCACTCGTGGCGCCGCTTGTCGACCGCGCGCATGGATATCCAGTAATTCCGTTCCCGGTGGCTGAGCACCAGGTCCGCCAGTTCGCCCGGCTCGCACGGAAGGGCGTCCAGATGGCGGCAGACTAGCGCGCCGGAGTGCGCCCACGAAGCGATCGGCGCATTCCACGGGTGGGATAGGAGCGGGGGACCGCTCGCTGTCGAACCCAGAGGCGACGCCGGTTCAATAAGCAGGGAAGCCATACGTATTCATAAACAGGCCAACTGCATGGATCTGACTACTGGACCACGGTGACCGGGACGGGGGCCCCCGCATGCGGATGGTATTCCTTATCGTAATACTCGCGCACCCATTCGCGGTTCAGCTCTTCGCCGGAGCGCAGTGTAATTTCCTCACCGCACTGGACGCATTTCATGCGGAAGCCCATGGAGGCCGCCATGGGGCCGCCGCAGGCTCTGCATTCACTGGGCGTGTACTGCGCCAGACCCTGAATCATCCGCACCCAAGTACCGATCTTCAGAAAATAGCTTTGCAAGTCCTTTACGGCTACCTTGTCCTGAAACGTCTCCGCGGCGGCGTCCGGCATACGGCACAACATGAGCCGCTTGCCCTCATCGGTGAGGAATCCGTCTTTCTCCAAAATGTCGGAACCAAAGACATCCACGGCGGTTTCCAGAATGGATTTATCGGGTAAGAAGATATGAAATTGCGACTCTGTCTCCATGCTAATCTCGATCAGATCGAGCGATTCGGCGCCCAGGTCGTTCAAATGCATCGCGGGTTTTATCTGCGCCATATCGATGCGTAGACTCCGCGCGACGATCTGCGCGAATTTATCGAAAACCTCCGATTCGGTCATATGGGGCATGGACGTCTCCTGAGAACTCCCTTCGGGGCCTAACCGGCCCAAGCGCGAACAGCCAGCACAGCGTTTTGCCCGCCAAAGGCAAAGGCGTTGGCCAGCGCGGCACGAACTTTAGCGACGCGGCTCCGATTGGGGACATAGTCGAGGTCACACTGGGGATCCGGGGTTCGCAGATGCATAGTGGGCGGGACGTGGCCCTCTGCGATGGCCTTAACTGCGCAAATCAAGTTGCACACACCCGCGGCGGAGATAGTGTGCCCGATCTGACCCTTATTGGAGGATACCATCAAGCGCTTGGCTTGCGGGCCGAACACCCGCTTGATTGCGGCAGTTTCAATGGCGTCGTTCTTGGGGGTCGAGGTGCCATGGGCCGCGATGTAGTCAACCTCTTCCGGGGAGAGGGAGGCCTGTTCCAAAGCGATGGACATGGCCCGCGCTTCGGCACTGCCATCCGGAGACGGATCCGTCAAAGTATAGGCGTTCAGGCTGGAGCCATAGCCAGCCAGTTCGGCATAAATACGCGCGCCGCGCGCCTGGGCGCTCTCCAGAGCTTCCAGAACCACAGCGCCGCCGCCTTCGCCCATAACGAAGCCATCCCTCTGCCGGTCGAAGGGGCGCGAGGCCAACTCCGGATTGGCATTGCGGCTCAAAGCTCCAAGCAGGCTAAACGCCAGGATAGGCAGCGGGCTGACCAGAGCAGCCGCGCCGCCAGCCAGCATGGCTTTGACTTTACCCAGCCGCACCAGGCGGAAAGCTTCGCCGATGGCGTGCGAACTGGCAGCGCAGGCCGTATCCATCACGAAGGCGGGTCCCGCCACGTTCAGCAGCTTAGCCGGCACGCTTGCAATCATGTCCCCTAACCTGCGAAAAAAGCTGTTGTCCGGCTGCTGCCCTTCGCTGGCGAAACGCACCATGTCCAGTGCCGGACTATCCGCCTTGCGGAGTTGGAAATAGTGCTTCATCAAATACATGTCCAGGTAGTTGACACTGGTCCCGACCGCGATCCCGATCTCCGCAGGAGCTGGATCTGCGGGCTTCCCGGCACGGCGAAGCTGGGCATCCGCGAAGGCCTCCCGGGCCACCGCCAGGAACAGCCTCACGCCGCGGCGGCACCACGCCCGCGGGATCGCATCCGACCCAGTCTCCAGCGGAACATGCTTGACCTCGGCGACCACTTTGGTGTTGTACTCCGATGGGTCCCAGAAACTAAGCGGCGCGATGCCGTTATCGCCCGCCAGAAGGCGCCGCCAGCACGTGCACAGATCCGGTCCGAGCGACGTGCTCATTCCCATTCCGGTGATAACGACTCTGTGCACGATGGATGTCTCTCAAAGACCGCGTCCTAACGCTCGCGGCTCGGTACACGCCTCCAGCGCGGCAGGGCACGAGCGCCTACGCTACCGCCCCTACTCCCTCGCCGCCGTCTTTCACGATCTCCGCAGTGTCTTCGAGCAGGAATCCCTGCCCGATCAGATATGCCATGATGATCTCGGCATTCTCTTGCGGGGTCGTTTTACCGGTGAGAAGGGTGATTTCCGGATTGAGCGGTGCTTCGTAAGGATCGTCGACGCCAGTGAAACCCTTGATCTGCCCGGCGCGTGCCTTACCGTAAAAGCCCTTCACGTCGCGCTGCTCGCATATTTCGACCGGAGTATCCACAAACGTTTCGATGAAGGCATCGTTGCGCATCATAGCGCGTACCCGGTTGCGAGTCTCGCGATAGGGGCTGACCGCGGCACATATGACAGCGCCATGGTGCCGCACAATCTCCGATGCCACATAGCCGATGCGCAAAATATTTGTATCGCGATCTTCGCGCGAAAAGCCCAAGCCTTTGGACAGGTGGGTGCGCACCACATCGCCGTCGAGGACCGTGACCGACCGGCCGTGCTCCATCAGCATGACAGTAAGGATGTCCGCGATGGTGCTCTTGCCGGCGCTGGGCAGGCCGGTGAACCAGATGCAGAATCCTTGCTTGTGGCGAGCCGGGTACGCAGAACTGAGGATCTCGGCGGTTTCCTTACGCGTGAACCAGGAGGGCAGCAGACGGCCCTTCGTCAAATAGTTGTCGCGCACCTGCGTGCCCGAGATGGAGAATACTTTGCGGTTGGGTTGAACCTGGGTGACCTGTTCGTAGCGATCCTCGTCGGCCAGGTAGACCATCTCCTCGTAGGGCAGGCATTTCACGCCGATCTCGGCGCCGTGCTGCTTGAGCAACTCGCGCGCCGCGGCCGGATCGTAGAAAGCTTTGCCTTTGGAATTCTTGCCCGGGCCGGCGTGGTCGCGGCCAACGATCAGATGGTTGCAGCCAAAATTCCGGCGGATGATGGCGTGCCAGATGGCCTCACGCGGGCCGGCCATGCGCATGGCCAGCGGCAACAGGCTGAGCAGAGTGGTGTTCGGGCTGTAATAATTCTCTACCAACGCTTTGTAAATGCGCACGCGTGTATAGTGGTCCACATCGCCCGGCTTGGTCATGCCAACTACGGGGTTAAGAAGCAGGTTCGCGCCGGATTCCTGCGCGGCGCGCTTGGTGAGCTCTTCGTGCGCGCGGTGCATGGGGTTGCGCGTCTGGAAGGCCACCACGTCGGAATTACCCATCTCCGACAGCAATTCCCGCACCTGGGCGGGGGTGCGGCGCAATTCCGGGAAATCGAAGTGCTGCGGCATCTCGAGCACCTTCAGGGGGCCGCTCAGGCGGAACTTGCCCCACGAGAGCATCTCGCGATACGTGGGGTGTTCCTCGTCCGAGCATCCCAAGCCCTTGGCCGCTTCCTCGTGCGGGTCGGTTTCGTAGATCTCGTCGACGCGCATCCAGGCGATCAGGTTGTTATTGGCATTGCGCAGGGCCATTTCCTGCCCCTCGCGGATGCCGTCCAGCTTCGCAACCGGCAGAGTGATGGGGATGGACCAGATGAGCCCGTTGGCCAGCCGCATGTTGTTGAGCACGCTGTCGTAATCTGCCTTGCTCATGAAGCAGTCGAGCGGGGAAAACCCGCCGGTCGCGAGCAATTCCAGGTCGCACAGGCTGCGCGGGGACAGTTGCAGTGTGGGACCCTCGCCCGCCCGGCGCGCCAGATCTTCGCGCTCCGCGCCTTCGACCAGAAGATCGATCAATTTGCCGCCATAAGGCGGGTTCAATTCGACTTTATTTTTGGATTCCATGTTTCTCCGAGAGTTTGTTATTGGACAAGCGGCCCCTAGAGGCGCACAGACCTGCCCTGCCACTACATCAGAAGCGGGTTCTTCCAAACCCGCGCAAACATTCACTTTAGAGCTCAGACCCAACGGCAAGCAAGTAGCATAGCCTGTCGGCCAGTGTAATAACAGTCTCACCGGTACCAAGCTGTCTAGAACCCTTGCGCTCGTCCTTTGCTATGTTGCTCGACCCCTGAGCGCTGCTTTTTAGCGAATTCATCCACAAGTAACTTCACCGCGGCTGCGCGCCAGCAAGTTACCACCTTGCATGGATTCCGGCGCTTCAAGCCCGGCCAGCGATAACAAGGTGGGGGCGATGTCCAGCAAGTGCATGCCTTCCACCTCGCCTCTCACCGGCAGGTTGGGAGCCGCCAGCAAAAAGCTGCCGAACTGCGCGTGATTGCAATCATCCGGACCAGTATCGTTTTCCTGCAAATAGAGCGAGTCATATCCCAGCCCGCCGATGGAGCGCCAGTATAAAGCCCCAAAATGCACCACGAGGTCCGGCGGCACGTTGCGCAGGCTGCGATAGAGATGGCGCGGCTCAAACACCAGCGAGCCCATGGGCTCGCCGCGATCGTCGCGCAGCGCGTGGAAACGCGCCGTCATTTCCTGAATTAAATCGTCATACTCGGATTCCCGAACGATCCCCTGGGGTTCCCGGCCCTCCACGTTGAAGAAAACCCGGGCGTAGTAGCCACCCTCGCTCCACACGCGCGTGCGTTCCCAATCCACTAGGGATGGTGAAAACGGCGTCGGTTTCGTGACAGGCTGCTTCAATACCAGCAGGCCTTCCCGCCGCAACCATTCGTTCACGCAGAAGCCGCCCTCCAGCCGTTGCGCGCCGTGATCCGATACCACAAGCACGTTGGTGTCGTCGTCCAGCAACTCCAGAATGCTGCCGATTTCCTGGTCAATATAGGAGTAGTAATCGTTGATCAGAGTTTCGTACGGATTGCCTGGAACGTATTGACGATGTTGGGTATCGTGGTATTTCCAGAAGCCGTGATGCACCCGGTCTACGCCGATTTCGACGAACTGGAAATAGTCCCAATCCACCGTGGTCAGCAGATATCGGATCACCTCGAAGTGCTTCCGCGTCATGGCATAGATCTCGTCACGCAGCCAATCCTTGTTCTCGGTGCGGAAGCCTTTGACATCCACCGGGTAATCGCCAACCAACTGCTGGATCTCCTGCTTGACGCTGGCCGGATACGTATAATCGTTCGCCTTGGTGTCAGGCGTCATGAAGCACCCGACATTGACGCCCCGCACGTGACGCGGAGGATAGCTGGGAGGTACGCCCACCACCACCACATTCTGGCCGTGCGCCCCCATGACGTCCCAGATCGCCGCCTGCTGAATGGAGGTGGAGTTAACTACGGATAGCCCGTTGTAGGAATAGTCCTTGCGGTTGCGAAATCCGTAAACGCCCAGTGAGCCGGGGTCCTGGCTGGTAGACATGCACATCCAGGCCGGTACGGTGATCGGTGGAATCACGCTTTCCAGCCGACCGTAACAGCCGCGCTCCATCAATGCCCGTATATTGTTCAATCCGCCGTGCTGGAACAGGATTTCGGGAGCCGCACAATCCAGTCCAATGACAAGAGTCTTACCAGCCATGTCCTTCTTTACCTAGGATGTAGTCACGCGCCCAGATGCAAAACCAGAATCCCGCTAGTTTCGCTATTATCGAATCAGACCACGATAACACCGCTGGAGTCAAGGCCTACTAATGGAGATCTAGTACTGTCCGATCCTTGTTTAAGTCTAATGACAGGTACTAGTTGCACGGTTGGCAGGGCTTGGCGGGCGTTTCTTTTGCATTCCCCTTACAATAGGGCGAGTCCGCTGCAGTTGGAATCGAGATGAACTGGCGCTCAAGCTTGCACGCACGGAGCGGAACACGCTAGTACCCCGGCGGTACCATTACACGCGGGAAACGCCGGCTATGGCGCTCATTCCCTTGATTCCACTGTGGATTTTGTGTTAGCTTCGGAGAAACTCGTACCCTGGCGCGCCCCCTGGAAATCGCATGCAGCCGAACGACGGTATCGCCACGCTGAACCATCTCTTCTTTTACCACCTGGATCGTTACCGATTCGACCGCCTGCTGACATTTAAGAACCGCGGCGAGCTGATGGTCTGGTCCACGGAGCGTTTGTCCCGGTCCGTGTTCGCGCTACGGCAATTCCTGCTGGGTTCCGGTTTGGCGCCCGGCGATCGCGTGGCGGTGTTCTCGGAGAACCGGCCGGAGTGGCACATCGCAGATTTTGCGGTTCTGATTGCGCGGCTGGTGGTGGTGCCGGTTTACAACACGCTGGCGCCTTCGCAGATCGCTTACCTTCTGCGGCACAGCGGTTGCCGGACAGCCATCATCGGCGGCTCCAAACAATGGGAGGTTCTGCAGCCGCTGCTGCCGGCCCTGCCGGAACTCGAAAACACGATCGGGATGGAAGAGACGTCCGGCGTCCCCGCTTCCCTGCCCCAGATCGTGGCCGCGGCGCCGGAGCTTGACGGCGCGGCGGTGTCGCATATCCGCGCCGAAGCGCTGGCCGCACGGCCTCAAGACTTGGCCACTATCGTTTACACTTCCGGAACGACGGGCACCCCGAAGGGCGTAATGTTATCGCATGGCAACATCGCGTTCGACCTTATGGGCAGCCTGGCGCGGGTGCCCTCAAATACGGCTCACCAGGCTCTGTCGGTGCTGCCGCTGCCGCATGTCCTGGAGCGGACGCTATGCTACGGCTACTTTCACGAAGGCTTGTGTATCGCCTACGGCGATCCCCACGATTTGAAAGATCTGCTGCCGGTGCATCGGCCCGACATCATCGGAGTTGTGCCGCGCATTCTGGAGAAGGTGAAGGAGGCGGTGGAGTCGCAAATCGCGCAGCTTGCGCCGTGGCGTCGGGCGATTGCCGTGAAGCTGATCCAAGCTGCAGTGGCGAGCACCCGGCGGCGGTTGACGGGCGCCTCCGCCCCGCTTCCGGCCGGCCTGCTGGCGCCGCTTGCCAAGCTGCTGGTATTTCCGAAAGTACATCGACAGTTGTGCGGCCTGCGCTACTTCATCTCCGGCGGGGCCTGGCTAAACCCCGATGTGGAGCTGTTCTTCCGGGCGGCTGGATTCGATGTGCTGCAAGGCTACGGCATGACGGAAACTTCGCCGGTGATCACGCTGAACGCGTACAAGCGGGAGAAGCCCGGCTCGGTAGGCCCTCCGCTGGACGGCGTGGAAGTGCGGATCAGCGAAGATGGCGAGATCCTCACGCGCGGGCCGCACGTGATGCTCGGATATTATAAGGACGAAGCCGGCACCCGCCAGACATTCACAGAGGGCGGTTGGCTGCGCACGGGCGACCTGGGCTGCATCGATGCGGACGGCTGCGTCACGATCACGGGGCGCCGCAAGGAGATCCTGGTCCTGTCGAACGGCAAGAATGTGGCCTGCGCTGCACTGGAGCACGCCCTGCAGCGCAGCCCTTACATACAGCAGGCGCTGATCGTGGGAGAGGGCCGCAAATTCGTGAGCGCCTTGATCGTACCGCATCCAGAGCACGTGGCGCGCATCGCCACACAGCACGGGCTGGCGCATACTAGCCACGAGCAAATGCTGCTGGCGCCACAGGTGGTGGCGCTGTTCCGCGCGGAGCTGGACAGTTTGCAGGCCGACTTCTCCCCGTTTGAGCGGGCGAAACGATTCTGCTTCCTGACAGAGGAGGCTTTGTTGGACGCCGAGTTGGTCACGCCCACGCAGAAAGTTCGCCGCGCGGTGCTGGAGCGCAAATATGCCGACTGGATCCGGCACATGTACCAGCAAGAGGATCCACTGGTCATCCCGCCACCCGGGCAGATCGTGCCCGTGAGCAGGTACACAACATCATAGGAGGAACCCATGCCCGAACAGACACTCGTGAAATGGAATGAAGAAACTATTTTGGAGCATCTGAAGAAAATCGCCCGCGAGCAGCTCAACTTGACGCCGGCGCAAATCGAGGCGATAGGCCCCAACGTGTCGCTGATGGATGCTCTGCAACTGGATTCTCTGGCTCAGGTGGTATTGGTGACCACCATCGAACAGGACTTCGGCTGCGCCTTCGGTCTGGAGCAGTGGCAGCAGCTCGTCACCGTGCAGGACCTGGTAAAGATGATCGCCAGCCGCGTTTGCGAATCGGAGCCGCAGCAATGAGTGCGCTGACGCTCAAAGGGGCGACGCTACCTGAGATTCTGTTAAATCTGGAGACTTGCACGCGCTGGGGAGCGCGCTTTGTGGCGCCTTCCGAGGAGGCTACGTTTTATCCGTATCAGGACGTGTTGCGGCGCGCGCAGAAGTCCGCCGCGGCATTGCAGGCGCGGGGACTCCGTCCAGGCGACCGGGTGGCGCTGATCCTGTCCACCTCGATCGAGTTCTTCGACTCCCTGCTGGGCGTGCAGCTTGCCGGCGGCATCCCGGCCTGTCTCTATCCGCCGTTCCGCCTGGGCAAGCTCGACGAATACTTTGCGCGCTTGCGCAAGATGCTGGCGAGGATCGAAGCACGGTTTCTGATCACCGAAGGCCGCATACGGCGGCTGCTGGGCCCTGGCGTGGTGGGCGTGGAGTCGCTCGAGGAGGTGCTGGACGCCAAGGATTTGCAAAGCGGCAACGGCCGCTGGCAACCCGTGGACGTAGATCCCGCGGCGCCCGCCTTTTTGCAATTCTCCTCGGGCACCACAGTTGAGCCCAAGGCCGTGATGGTGACGCACACCAACCTGCTTGCCAACCTGACCATGATGCAGCAGTGCCTGATGTATCGCGGCGAGGATGAGATCGATCACGGCTGCGTCTGCTGGCTGCCTCTGTATCACGATATGGGCCTGGTAGGCTGCGTGTACTTGGGGATGTATTATCCCGGCACAGTAACTTACATGGGGCCGGATACTTTCCTGGCGCGGCCGGCTATCTGGCTGCGCACGCTGTCGCGCTACAAGTCGGCTATTTCGCCGGCGCCGCATTTTGCCTACAGCTTGTGCGCCACCAAGATTAAAGACGAGGAGATGGAAGGAGTGGACCTGTCGCACTGGCGGGCGGCCTTAAACGGCGCCGAGCCGATCGAATCCGACGGCATCCAGCGCTTCACCGAGCGCTTCGCGCGCTGGGGCTTCAAGGCCAATGCCCTGACGCCGGTGTACGGCCTGGCGGAGGCGGGATTGGGCGTCACCTTTACGGAACTCGACGATCTGCCGCTCTTCACCGAGTTCAGCCGCGAGGGCTTGTGGAATGGCGGCACCGCGCATCCAGGGCCGGGACGGCGCATCGTGTCGGTGGGCCGAGCGTTGCCGGGCGTGGAGGTGGCCATTTTCGACGACCAGGAACAGCGCGTCCCGGATGGACGGGTAGGGCGCATCTGGGTGAAGGGGCCGTCGATCACCAAGGGTTACTGGGAGAGTCCCGAGCTGACCGCCAACATGATTCATGGCGACTGGCTGGATACCGGCGATCTGGGGTTCTTTCATGAAGGCGAACTCTATATTGCCGGACGCGCTAAGGACCTGATCATTATTCGCGGGCGCAATTACGCGCCGCAAGAGATGGAAGAGCTGCTACTGGATGTGGAAGGCGTGCGTAAGGGCTGTGCCGTGGCCGTGAGCACAATGGTGGAAGGCGAGGGCGAGCAATTGATCATCCTGGCGGAGAAGGACCCTCGCAGCAAGCGGCCGGAAGAGAAGGTAGTGGCGGAGATCAGCCACTGCATCCTGACGGGACTTTCGCTCAAGCCGCGCGATGTGGAATTGCTGGAGCCGGGAACGCTGCCGCGGACCTCGTCGGGGAAGCTGCGGCGGTCGGAAGCACTGCGGCAGTTTCTGGCGGGGGAATTGGTACCGCCGGAGAAGGTGACCGCGCTAAAACTGTTGTTTGAAGTGGGCAAGTCACAATTGGCGTGGGCGAAGTTTAGGGCGGAGAAGAAGTAGCAGGAGCTTCCCAACCAAAGCTCGGCAGGCTTTTCAGCAAGCCTGCTTCGATCAGCGATGGGCTCCACGTTTTCCCGAAGGACACCGCAGCTGCTCCGCCTATTTCAGGTTAACTACTCCGGCAGCGTCCCTTGATTTCGCGTGGAAGGCGACGACCCTATTCGTCGAATTGCGGTGGAGCGCAGTTGGCCCTTACAGCGTTAACGAGAACACCGTACCAAGGATCGAAGTTCCGCCGCCGCTGGTGGTGCCGTAGAGCACGCCATTGCTGAACACTACACCGCCCTGGGGTGCTACCCCCTCGGTGCCGTTGAAACTGAAGTTTTGGAGGATCATCTCGCTCCAAGCGGCGCCCTTAGTTGAAGGTGGAGTCAGCGCGAACACCGTGCCGCAGCCGGCCTTGACCCCGCAACCGTTGCCGCTTCCGCCGCCGTAGGTAGTGCCGTACAGCACCCCGCTGGTAGAGCCAACCATCAGGCCCGGAAATGGGGTGGATCCGTCGTTGCTGGAGCCGAAAGTGTGAAGTACGGCCTCAGTCCAAGCGGCCCCCTGAGTTACCGGCGGGGTCAACGAAAATACGGTGCCGCAGCCGGTGCTGATTTTGCAACCTGTGTTGGGTCCGCCGCTGTAGGTGGTGCCGTACAGCACCCCGCTGCTGCCAATCGCCACGTTTGAGTAGGGATAGGCTCCGTCGCTGCCCGCGGTAAAACTGTGGAGCACGACTTCTGTCCAAGGAGCGCCCTGAGATGTCGGCGCGGTCAATGAGAACACGGTGCCATAGTCGGAGGTTCCGCCGAGGTACGTAGTGCCGTAGAGCACGCCGGTGCCAACCAACACACTTGCGGTGGGATAAGCTCCGTCGCTGCCGCCGGCAAAACTGTACAATACGCTTTCCGTCCAAGCGCCGCCCGATGTCGGCGGAGTCAGCGAGAATACCGTGCCGGCGCCCGACGTCCCACCTAGATATGTCGTGCCGTACAAGACCCCACTACTGCCGATCGCCACCCCTCCGAATGGCAGGAGCCCGTCGCTGCCGGACCCGAAACTATAAAGAACCTTCTCGGTCCAGGTTGTGCTTGGTGGCGTCGGCGGCGACAGTGAGAACACGGTGCCAAACCCATAAGTCCCGCCGCCGTCGGTAGTGCCGTAGAGCACCCCGCTGCTGCCAATCACCAAGCCCGCGTAGGGATAAGCTCCGTCGCTGCCCGCCGTAAAGCTGTGCAGCACGGTCTCAGTCCAGGTGGTGCTTGGCGGTGTCGGTGGGGTCAATGAAAATGCGGTGCCAAACCCAGAGGTTCCGCCGCCGTAGGCGGTGCCGTAGAGGACCCCGCTACTGCCCATCACCACCCCTGCGTTGGGATTGGTCCCGTCGCTGCCGGGAGTGAAGTTATAGAGCGTCTTTAGCGTCGGGGTAACCGCCCGAGTCGTCGGAGAAGCCGCCTGAGCCGCGGTACACGCGGTAAAGATCAGCAGTGTCTTTAATAGCGTTCCGCAATTTCTGAGCAGCGGTAGTCGGATAGTCATGTTTCCTGCGTCTGTCCGTTGTCCTGGTGCAGGCGGTCCGCCAGTTTCGCTGGCTTAGATATGGCACGCACCCTCCGCGAATATACGCAACCAAGCGGTTGCGTGTCAAGACATTAGGCGTGGCATCTCCGTCCTTACGAAAAACAGTGGTACTAATACTATTAAGTTTACTTTTCGAAAAACAGTGGTACTAACACCAATGACCTTTCCCGCAAGAGAACAATGGTACTGAGACGATTGGCTCTTTTTTTCGGAAACCGCGGCATTAAGGCTATTGAGTTTCAACAACTTGACCCATTCGCCCTGTGGCTCCCGCTCTGCAACGTAATCTTTCACACCATCTTCGGGTGGCGGCCACGGCGTTTCCATGAGCGGGCCGAGCCGCTTCTTGGTATGGCTTGGACAAGTCTGGTCCTTGACACCCATTCCGCCGCGCGTGTATTCTTCATGACTGGTGCTCCGAAGAGGAGAGTCGTCTTTATGCAAACTCTAGAAAACAGGTCGTTGTACTTCACCGCGCTCCTGGCCGTGCTTTGTGCTCCGGCATATGCCACGGTCCAGATTACGGCTCTGACGCCGTCGCCTAAATCGCCGCAAGTGCTCGGCGCGCCAGTCACCTGGACGGTGACTGCGACAGACTCGAATCCCGGTCCGCTGACTTTCCAGTTCAATGTGGCTATTCCCGCGCAGTCCTTTGCCATGGTGAAGGACTTCAACGTGGGCACGCTGGCAGCCGGCACCTGGACTTCGCAGCCATTCGTGTGGGTGCCGACCGGAGTCGAAGGCGTCTATAAGATCGAGGTGGTCATCAAGGATTTCACATCCGGCGAAACGGCTTCCAAAGCCGCCTTGTTTCAGGTGACTCCTCTGGCTACCACTACGTCCGTCGTCACTGCCACCGCCAATCCGCTGGTGGCCGTGTTTAGCGCGCCCTCCTGTGCATCGGGCAGCAGCATGGCGGTCCGTTTTCAACCGAAAACCAAGAGCCTAGCGCCTGCGGTTACGACTCCCTTTCAAAAGTGCCATCCACCCGCCACCATGAACTTTGAAATCGCCGGCATGTACCCCACTACTGAGTACCAGATGGTTTCCGAGACAGAAACATCGGGCAAAATCACGCTCGGCAACGTCGTGGCTTTCACGACCGGAGCCATACCAACTGGTGTTCCCATACCGAAGTTTACGGTGAATACAGCGGCCGGTTCGACTACTGACACGACCGACTGGGTAATCCTACAAAATCTGTTACAGTTCGGAGTGACGCCGATTTACCCCGCTGTGGCAACCGACTTGTCAGGCAACATTATCTGGTATTACAACCCGGGCCAGAGCATTTTTCTCACACGTCCCCTGCAGAACGGCACGTTCCTGACTATGCAAAGCGGTCCTTCCTGGGACCCGGCTTCAACTCAACTGCAGTTGCTGGATCAGATTGACTTCGCGGGCAACATCATCAAGGAGACCAACATAGGCGTACTTTCGCAGCAGTTGGTCGCCATGGGCGCCACCGACGCGGTCTTGTGTAACACGGTCGCAGTTCCTGCGCCCGTCGGGGCGGCCTGCATCGACTCTTTTCACCATGATGCAATCCAGACATTGCCGAACGGCGATACCGCGGCTCTGGTTGCCATTGAAAAAATATTTCCGCCTGGAACACAGGGCGACACCACCGGTCTTCCAGTGGACATCATTGGGGACATGATCATCGTCATGAACAGCAGTTGGCAGGTGATCTGGTATTTTGACACGTTCCAACACGACAGCGGCGCACCCCAGCTCGATTACACCCGGCCACCCGTCTTAGGGGAAACCTGCTCCGCCGGACTATCTGGCGGCTGCCCCGAGATATTCCTGGTGACCTCCGGTATTTCGCCCAAGGCCAAGGACTGGCTGCACGCCAACGCCTTGTATTATTGGCCGCAAGACAAAGACATTATCATGTCAATGCGCAACCAGGACTGGGTAGTGAAGATCGACTATAACAACGGCGTCCAGAGCGGTGGCTTGGGTACAGGAAATATCCTGTGGCGCATGGGGCCGTGCGGAGACTTCTCTTTCACCAACACTTATAACGATCCCTGGCCTTGGTTCTCGCATCAGCACGAATTCGGTATTGAAAACAGCGGCGC
>Ga0181523_10002803_pt1 | contig 16448 bp, 14 predicted proteins | sample PEATcosm2014_Bin_43_FD_119752 | JGI IMG/M metagenome (GOLD analysis project Ga0181523, IMG submission 119752) | Peatland microbial communities from MTU Mesocosm Facility, Houghton, MI, USA - PEATcosm2014_Bin05_30_metaG | ecosystem: Environmental > Terrestrial > Soil > Wetlands > Peat | place...
CAGACACAAATGGGTTCAGCGAACGCTTGCTCATGTTATGGAGCATCCGAGCAACCGTTGTCTTTCCGGTACCTGTTTCGCCCTGTATTATTATCGAAAAGTCCGTAAAAGCGACCTGCCTGATTTGCTCAATTACCTTCTTCATACCACTGCTGCTTCCGAGAAGGCTTTCAAGGGAGTTATCGATAGCCGCATCCAAGACCCTAAAGCTTCTGGAAAGCTTGCTCTTTTCTATCGCCCTTCTTATGATATTGGTGAGCGTATCAAGATCGGGCGGTTTAATTATGAAATCATACGCGCCGATCTTGATGGCATTCACAGCATCAGAGACATCGGCATGCGCCGTTATTATTATAACCGGCAGGTCGCTATCAAGGCTTTTCAGTGCACGTAAGGTTTCAAGCCCGCCCATCTTCGGCATGAGCATATCGAGCAGTACTACAGCGGGCCTTTCCTTTGCGTACATCTCAAGAGCATGCACTCCGTCACATGCCTCTATCGTGGTCCAACCACTAGATTCAATAAGGGTCTTCATGATAACCCTCATTTTCCGGTCATCATCTACGATAAGTATAGTATCTGAGGATGGATGCATGAGTTTTCCAGTTTCCTGTAAAATCATAGAGCGTTATGCTCCTTTTTAAAAATATACCTGGATGCGGGGACAAAACTATCAAAATAACGTATGGCTAAAGTCATGATTCGGTTATCAAACAGGCATATAAATCCATCACCAAGGGGTTGAGTAGATTCCCTTAGCTGCAATAAGAGTCAAGCAGTAACAATAATTCATTTATGGATATGGGCTTGGCTAAGTAGTCTCTAAATCCAATCGATAAGAACTTCTCCCTATCACCATTCATTGCGTAGGATGTCAGTGCTATAATAGGTATATTCATGGTCGACGGCTCAGACTGTAATAGCTTAAATGCTTTTATCCCGTCAATCTCCGGGATCTGAATGTCCATAAGGATTAGATCGGGCTGAGATTCCATCGCGATTTTAATGCCCTCAGTTCCATCGTAGGCCTGTAATGTCTCGTATCCTTTCGCCTTAAGAATAGCCTTTAATAACCTTTGGTTTGTTTCCTCATCATCTACGATCAGAATTCTCCTTACTCTTATGCTCCGGGGCGAGTAGGTATTACAAATATAAAGCTGCTCCCTTTGCCTGCTTCGCTCTCGACCCAAATTCTTCCGCCCTGAAGCTCAACAAGCTGCTTGCATAAACTCAGACCTAGCCCGGTACCCTTGTATTTTCTTGTTAATCTCGTATCAACCTGCTCAAATGGCTTGAAGAGTTTATTTTGATCTTCAGGGGATATTCCAATGCCAGTGTCACTGACGGAGTATTTCAGGAATTTCTTGTCATCAGTCACGGTCGCCTCTACATGAATTCTCCCGCCATCGGGTGTGAATTTCACTGCATTGCCCAGAAGATTGAACAATACCTGTTTTATTTTCCTCTCGTCCCCAATCATTGTATCCAAGCCCTGTGCGACTTCGAAGGTCATTTGCAGCCCCTGCTTGTATGCCTTTTCCTTAAATAAGGCAATGCTGGATTCAACAAGTTTTTCTATGTTGAACTCATTCATCTGCAGTTCCATCCTGCCGGCTTCCACTTTTGACAAATCAAGAATGTCATTAACTAAGCTGAGCAGGTGTTGTCCACTCGTGAATATATCGGTAACGTGCTCTTTCTGTTGATCAGTTAGCGGACCGCTCAGTCCTGTCGCCATAAGCTCGGAAAATCCAAGGATAGCATTCAGCGGTGTCCTGAATTCATGGCTCATGCCGGCCAGGAATTCCGACTTGGCCTTGTTGGCTGCCTCTGCCGTTTCTTTCATGATTTCAGCCTCTATCATCTTCTTGCGTGCGGTGATATCCTGCATAACATGCACCGAATATAGATGCTTGCCCTCTCCGTCTAATTTCGGGTACATTCGCACACTAAAAGTCTTTCTTATTGAATCTATGGTCATCTCTTCTAACGCATGGCTGCCTGAAACCGCTGACTCTCTGCACACTTTACTAATACCATCACTCCTTGGGAATATCTCGTGATAAGGTCTGCCGACGCATTCGGCTAGTGATATCCCAGCCATTTGCTCATAAGACTTGTTTGCCCTTATTATCCCGCCGTCACTGTCATGAATAAAAATGATCTCTGTGATGGCATCAAAGGTGTCCTCCCATTCTCTTTTTGCCTTAATTATCTTCTCCTCAGCCAACTTGCGATCGGTGATGTCCAGATAGGATCCCAGTACACCGCTGATCTCCCCTTGGGAATCGCGCAGGGGTATCTTGCTCGTAAGAAGCGTGAGGGCTTTCCCTTGAGGGTTCGTCTGGGGTTCTTCGACGAGAAGCTTGGCGCAGCCGCTCTCGAGAACCTGGCGATCATCGTCTCGATACAAGTCCGCCTGCGCACGCCACGCCATCTGGTAATCATCTTTCCCAATGATGTCCTTAGGATCGGCAAATCCCGCATCGCGCGCGAACGCAGCGTTACACCCCAGATAAACGAGATTCTTATCCTTCCAGAACACCCTCACAGGAATCGCGTTTATAATCCCTTCGATGATCTGCTGTGATGAGCGCAGCGCTTCTTCAGCCCGCCTGCGCTCGGTGATATCGCGGGCAATCACCTGTGATGCACGTTTGTTTCGGTAAATAAACGGAGTTGACGCAACTTCGACATAGACTGAGGTCCCATCGAGTCGAAGGAACCTTTCCTCGATAAACGGAACTTTGATCTTTTCTTCGTTTACCAGCTGTAGGCGCTCTCGCATTATATTCCGACAATCTGGGTGCACCAACTCTAATAGCTGCATCCCCAAAAGCTCAGCAGGGTCTTCCGCGCCGAACAGTCTTGCTCCGGCGGCATTAATGTACGCAATCTTGCCTTCGCTTTGTATATAGACGGCATCCGGCGATAGTTCAATAAGCTGACGATATCGTTCTTCACTCTCTCTCAACTCTTCTTCCGCGTGCTTGCGCTCAGTGACTTCGCGAATATTACATTGTGCCAGCTCTGCCCTGTCGACCAAATATATATCCGTGTAGACAGATTGCCCGGACTTGGTTTTTACCGAGACATCACTGTAAGTAATAATGCCGCTCTTGTCCAAAGTTTGCATTATCGTCGGAAAAGCTCTCATATCGAGCGGGACACCGATATCCTGTAGCTTTTTTCCCCTGAACTCCTCTTCGGAATAACCCAGCATTTTCTCGGCGGCCGGATTAGCTTGGGCTATAATCCCTTCACTTTTTTCCAGAAGCACAATCCCGTCGCTTGCGGTCTCAAAAACACGCCTGTAGCGCTTTTCAGACGCTATTAACGAGTCTTCAAGTCGCTTGCGCTCGGTAATATCCTCAATGGCAAGAAGGATTATCCGTTCCATTCCCCACACTCTTTTTATTTGCCGGGCATTCAAAAGCATTATGCGCCTGCCAATACTAGAAAACTCGTGTTCAACCTCGTAGTTGTCAAAGGTTGCCTTTTCGGGAAGGATGGTTTCCAACAGTTCTCGCAGCTTGGGGATATTCCACTGTTTATTGCCCAAGTCATAGATAAGCTGTCCCACGGTCTCTTTGGGGGTTACCTTAAAGACTTCATAGAAGGAGCGGCTGGCGGAAACTACCCTCAAATCTTGATTCAGCGCAATTAAGGGTTCACGCACAGTGTTGATGATGCTCTCGGCGTACTCGCAGGCTTCATCTTCTGATATTTTAGTTACTGTCAGTTCCTTACGGGCTTTTTCCAGCCCCTTTTCTATCTCCCTACGCTCGGTGATGTCGCGAGCAATTGTCGAAGCGCCTATAATTTTTCCTGACGCGTCTTTAACCGGAGAAATTGACAGCGAAACATCCAGATTTTGACCGTTTTTTCTCTTGCGTTGAGTTTCATAATGCTTCAGGGTCTCTCCACGCGCTATCTTTGCTAAAACTTCTTTGTACTCATCAGGGTGATTGGGCGGCATTAATAAAGATATAGATTTTCCTACAATCTCCTTGGCGTTATACTCATATGCAATTTCTGCCCCTCTATTCCAGCTTATGATGATACCTTCCAAGTCCTCACCTATTATTGCATCATCAGCAAATTCCACAATAGCAGCCAATTTGCTATGGGCTTCTTCCAATGTTCTGCGCTCCGTGATGTCCTCAATAGCCAGGAGGATGATCGGTAGGTCGTTTTTATCTTCTCTGATTTTGTAGGCGTTAAGGAGCATGGTTTTCTGTCCGATGCTTTCAAAATTATGCTTAATTTCATAGTTATCAACTGTGGTGTGCTTCGGAAGTATATCCTCAAGGAGCACACGAAGGTCCGGGATGTTCCATTGTCCGTTTCTAAGATCGTATAAAAGAGATCCGATAGTTTTTGTGGAATCTACTTTGAAAATATGGAAGAAACTGCGATTGGCGGACAGAACTCTCAAGTCTTCATCCAGCACGAGAATGCCTTCATGAACTGCGTTAAAAATGTTCTTGAAGTAGTCTTCATGTTTTAACATCTAATCTCACCATTCATGAAAACTTCTCTAAGTACCTACAACACCTGTTAGTTTCATTTATATGCCGACCACCTCTGCAAATTCATTTATGGATAGGGGCTTAGCGATGTAGTCCCTAAATCCACTATCCTCAATGAGCAGTATTTTCATATCGTGTTTCTCATATTATTTCTTTGTTTTGACAGTCGGCACGTGCATCTTAATCGAAGCGTCAGTGGACGATGCAATGCCATCGGCTTGACTTGAGACAATCGCCTTGGCAAAGGTGATATATGCAAGAATGGCATTTGCCGCAGTCGAATACCTAATGTAGATTTTTTTCGGTGAGCTGACTACTTGTTCCACTTTTTGGCAGGCGGTAATGCACAACAATAGTACGGGGATCAGAAGTATTACATGAATACTTCTAAAAGAAAAGCTAAACAAGTGCTTCGCGCTTAAACGTAGCATCATGTACCTTGTTTTTTAGCTTATACTTTTGTACCACAAAAAGCAATTGACAAGAGCAACTGTCACCGGAAAGTTACACAATTTCATCGCCAAGTTATTTGTTTTAGCCGAGGCCGTTCGCGTCTACTGCGACTTTCAGCGCGGGCACCTTTATTTTTACATTTGAGCCCTACCTAACTAATGCTTCCCAGAACAATCACATGATGCCCAAAGGGAGTGTTGCCGGCAGATGCGCGAAGCAGGACCGCCGCCGGGATATCAGTTTCAAGCTCGAAAACAACGCCTGAATGATTGCCAGTCCTGCAAAAGACGTGAGCCCATGGTCCTCGAAACGAATCTTATGAATCTTGTGGACACGTTTCATGATCTGTGTTTTACTCTACGTCATTATCAGTGGCGGCCTCCCTTCTTCAGATAGACTGCTCGACCCTCCACAGAAAGATTAAGCAAATGGACACTTAGACTCCTGTGGTTGCAACCTCTCGTTTAAATCAAACTTACTCTCATGATATGCACCGCTAAAAACAATTATTAGTCTTGCAAATTGCCAGACCGTTGCAAATTGCCAGACTAAAGTAGCTCGCCCACATGCTAATTTCTCTGCAAAATCAACAGATCTTTCTGAGGCATGCCTTTTGCTTATATATAAATGTCGACAACATCTTACAAGAGTGAACTGAAAGGAAGCTGGAGCGATGATATCTTTAATTTCCGGGAACGAACCACAAAAAGATAACACCATCAAACAAGCTGATGCCAAACACGACGTGACTAAAACTATGAAAATCATCCTTTGTATATCAATCATCCTGACAGCCACAATAATGTTTTTCCTGGATCCGTTGAATAACTTGCATCTAAATTACTTCCTCATCGTGTTTGTGATTCTTGGAGGGCCTGTTACCGGAACCATCCTTCTATTTCGATGGATTGATGAGAAAGCGGAAAAGAACCAGCTACGCCATGCCCGATTCTAATAAATGAGTATATGTTATGACGATAGAGATAATTGCACTTCATATGCTTTCACTATTGCAGATGTCGACGATTTGGTAAGAACCTCCATGGCAAAATGCATAAGAGGACAGTGAGATGAAAACACTGAGATTTTGGGTACAGCATCATTTCAATTCATTACATTTGTATTGCCGGCTCGTGGATGTTGGGATTTCTGTAGAAACCGCTAAAAGGTTTTGCCAGCGTTATGAACATTTCGCTCATAGAATAATATACAGCTAGGTAGGGAAATTAAATGATAATACGAGTAAATTAGAGATTAAAGGAGGGTATCCCTTATGCAAGAAACTGAAATATTTTCAGAAGATTAGTCTTAATCACTCGATAGAGGGCTTTCTTCTTATTGATACCGTGTAAATAGGCAGTATTCGTTAGCAATGGAGGTATTATGGCGGTTGTTCCAGAATTATTTGAAAGCCTTAAAAACATGCATATTTTTGCCAAATTGAATGATCGAGAAATAGAAAAGGTCATTAGCAAGATAATAGTCAAGAAGTATCGTCAAGACGAGGTAATATTATGGCAGGACGACACTAACTCCTATATGTATCTTGTAATATCTGGTCGGGTAAAAGTTGTACAGACCACTGAGGACGGGAAGGAGATTATAAGGGCTATACATAATGCTGGAGATTCGTTTGGGGAATTATCACTCCTTGACAATAAGACTTCCCCCGCAGAAGTTAAGGCAATGCAGAGCACGACTGCGGCAATAATAAGCAAGGACAACTTTTTTGAAATTATACATACGCAGGGAAAGGTGATTGATAATTTACTTTTAATGTTCTGCGGAAGACTGCGGGATTCCTGGGACCGTGTAGAGATGGGTGAGAATAAAAGTGCGATACAAAGAATTACAATCCTTTTCCATCAACTATCTCTGACGTATGGCACACCAATTACCGAAGGAATTTTGTTGAACATTAGGTTAACTCATCATACTTTGGCCTCCATGACCGGCATGACCCGTGAAACTGTCACCAGAGGGCTTGATCTATTGCAGAAAAATACCTTTATCAAAATTCGCAGACCAGATAGAAAAATAATCTTACTCCCTGGTTTTGAGAAAGTAGGAATTGTTTCCTGATTAAGTATTATTCTTTTGAACTCTCTCGGCAGCGCATAGCAGAAAGTGTGCTACTTTGTACTTTTTTTCATTTGGGCCAGTGATGGCAACCCAATCGGTCGGAGAATTGACCCCGATTATTATCCCTGGCGGTGCTATTCCGTAAGACGGCTCGGCTTGAGAACCTACAAAGTCTTCGTGAAAGGTCGAGCATTACTGATGCTGCAGATTAAAGGGAAAGCATTAATCATCATTTTGTGAGCCGGTTTGGCAGGTTTTTTTTTCGATATACTCGCTGATATGTTTCAGTCTGTTTCCTAGAAAGCCATAGCCCACAAGGATATCTTCATCACAAAAATTAATTTCTTTCGGGGTCTCCTTTTCCTAAATTGATGATCATGCTGAAGGAAGTATGAAGCAATTTCCGCTTCCTGAGAACCAAAATTATTAGAGGAAGAAACTATAGAAGAGGGTTTAGCGTCGCGTTGGTTCATGGAGGTAGTGTTTGAAAGACCCTCGATGATTTGCCACTCGGAATCTTTCTCTGAAGCAGGTGTATCAATTCTGGTGCATACTGTGAGCAGGCAGTGAGCGTCGAGAAATTTCATGATGCTTGGTTTCTTCCGAAATCATCGATAACAAATAAGCACCCAGACTGGATATTACTTGGAAGAAGCTATCGCGCTCCCAGCATTGCAGATCAAAGCGTGAGGCGAGCGAACTCAACGAAGCGGCACCGATAGATTACTTTTCACTAATCATTGATTGTCGATGACTGCAGGCGCCAAAGATTTTGTAGCGACTAAATTGCCAGCCTCGGTTTGGCTGCCGCGCTGACTTCGACATGTTCCTCAGACCGTCAGTATTCTGGCGAAGAGAGAGGTTACGGTCGGGAATCATCATACCGCAAGAAATCTCAAAATCGAGATTTCTTGGTGCAGTTATTGATCATACATCCAAAAAATGTATCAACCAGAATGGAGATAACTGCACGAAGGCATTACCGGGTCGGTTTTTATGGCCAATTGTTTCCGATAGTAGAACCCTTCATTCATGGCAAAAAATTGACAGGCTTGATAATAAGTAGATGATCAAGACTATGACTTAAACCTTGTAGGGCGTATTATATGGCTTTGTGGACTTCTTCCACAGCCTCAACGTGCCGCAAGTAGTCCTCGGTATATTATCTAAAAATCATGGGCTGCTATCCAGCGCTATTCTAACTTTCCTCAAGAGATCGCGGGGCAAGATCGGCTTCATAACTATTTCCATCCCATCAGCAATTAGCCCTGTCTCCATTACTTTGTCTGCCGTATAACCACTTAGAAACAATGCCTTGACTTCAGGTCTGATGCGACGGATCGCCTCGTATGCCTCCACACCGGTCATTTTAGGCATCATCATATCGAGTATGATAAGTCCGATCTCTTCATTATTGGCAGTGAATTTCCTAACTGCATCCTGCCCGTCTTCAGCAAGAATTACCTTGTACCCAAAGGATTCCAGCACTATCTTTGATAATTCCCTCAGAGCAGGGTCGTCCTCTGCAACAAGAATTGTCTCGGTTCCCTTATCAACATGCTGCGTAGGTGTTGATTCGGTCTTTTTCACTGCGATGCGGGTTGCCGGCAGATAGATCCGGAATGCTGTACCAATCCCCTGCTCACTGTCAACGTCTATAAACCCGTTGTGTTGCCTGACAATACCATATACCATCGATAGGCCTAACCCTGTTCCTTTCCCGATATCCTTTGTCGTAAAGAACGGGTCAAATATTCTCTCCCTGGTTTCTTCGCTCATCCCCATCCCTGTGTCAGAAACGGTAATAACCACGTATTCTCCCGGCATTTCACAGCCGTGGGCTTCGCAAACAGCTTCGTCAATATCAGCTAGATCGGTAACGACCTTTAGGCTTCCCCCTTTCGGCATAGCATCTCTTGCATTTGTAGCAAGATTCATTATGACCTGTTCTATCTGGCCGCTATCCGCCATAATCACCAGAGATTCCTGCAGAAACACTGTCCTGAACTCGATGTCTTCCCCGATTATGCGAACAAGCATCTTCTCCAACCTGGAGATCAGATCGTTCAGGTCAATCGCTTTGACTGCCATCAGCTGATTCCTGCTGAAGGCCAGAAGGCTATGTGTTAGTTGGGCAGCTCTAGCGACAGATTCCAGTATTGCCTCGACATTCGTCATGAGGGGGTCATCAACAGGTATCTTCATATGCAATAAATCAGCGTAGCCCAGGATCGAAGATAGAATGTTATTGAAGTCGTGAGCTATACCGCCCGAAAGCGTGCCGACCGCCTCCATCTTCTGCGCATGGAGGAGCTGATTTTCAAGAGCTACGCGTTTAGTGATGTCTATGAAGGTTACGACTGCTCCCTTTATTGCATTGTCTTTGAATATCGGATGAGACCAATATTCCACAGGGAAACTCGTTCCGTTCGAGCGCCAGAAAGTTTCCCTATCTCTGTGTATATACTCACCTTTGGCTATTGCCCTGTAGGAGGCACATTCATCTTTGGGATATAAGGTTCCATTAGCCTTGGTGTGGTGGATAAGGTCATGCATGTTTTTGCCAAATATAGCTTCTTCATTATGATAGCCAAGAATTCTAAGGCTGGATGGATTACAGAAAGTACAATTCCCATCAAGGTCAAGGCCATAGATGCCTTCTGCCGTGGAATTCAGGATCTGACTTATTTTCTCTTTGCTTTCCTGCAGTGCATCTTCCACTAACTTGCGGCCGCGAATATCACGGGCAATAACCTGAACTGCTGGTTTACCTTGATAGACAAATGGCGTTGCGACAACTTCCACATCGACAGGAGTCCCGTCGAGTCGAAGATACTTTTCTTCGATAAGCGGAACCTCTGTTTCTTCCTCCTGCAACTGCCGCATACGTGCCCGCACGATCTCACGATAATCAGGGTGTATTATCTCCAATACCTGCTTTCCTAAAAGCTGAGTTCGGTCTTCAGCGCCGAGCAGCCTCGCCCCAGCGGCATTTATATATACAATCCTGCCCTCGCTTTGTATGAAAATTACATCTGGCGACAGTTCCACGAGCTGACGATATCGTTCTTCACTCTCCCTCAATTGTTCTTCTGCACGCTTGCGCTCGGTGATATCTGAAAAGATTCCTACAAAGCCCGTTATGTTGCCGGCTCGATCGGTAACAGGATTAAGTATTGCGCTCCAGATTATGGCCGGCTGATCCGACCTGATTTGCATTATTTCTAAAAGAGTCTGCCCCCCTGTCAAGACTTTTTCAACAGCGCTTTCTATAGCCGGCCTCATTAACTCTGGAGAGAAGTCGCTCAGTTTTCTACCGAGCACTTCGCTCATCTGATAACCCATGATAGAGAGCCCAATTATGTTCGTTTTCAGGCAGCGACTCTGCCTGTCAAAGAACATGATTCAGTTCGGGGATGCCTCCAAAATACTGCGATACAATTCATTTTCATCAAGCAGCTCCGCATACGTATGCTGATGCCTGCTCTCTAACTCTTCAAACCGAGCAGTATGTTTGCGCGATGCCTCCAGCTCATTTATGAGCTGTTCTTTTGTTTTATCTTGGTTGTCCATTTTTTTGGTTGTTGTTGCTAAAAGTATATCGGTTGGAAGTATTTTAGAGCAAGAATGCATCGGACGAACAGGCCCATGGGCGAACGCAATGCCTAGTATGTTGCTGTGAATGGGTGGCATCCCAGTCTGAGATCTTGAGTGAGATATGGTTCAAAAAATGAGTAAGGTACTTTGAATATTAGTTTTAGCAAAAATGACTCATGATAGAGGGTTAGAACAAAGTTTCCTGTGAAACATCTGTCTGATTGTTGAAACAAGATGAGCAGGTGCTTCTTCTTTACTCAAATATCCGGAAGCCCCCGCCTTTAGCGCCTTCCCAGCATATTGTTCCGGAGCGTGCGTGCTTAGAATGAGGACCGGAAGTGAGGGCAACCTTATCTTTAACTCCTTTAGCACCTCAAAGCCGTTTTTCCTTGGCATTGTAATGTCTAGTAAAAGCAGGTCATATGTGTCTCTTGATAACATATCTAGTGCGATCTGCCCATCACCAGCTTCTCCAGTCACTGCCATGTCAGGCTGCTCATTTAAGATCGATTTAAGTCCGTTGCGAACGATCGGATGATCATCAGCGATTAGTATTCGCAGCACCTTGTCTCCGTTATAACATAAATTCATAATAATCAGTTTATGCAGATGAGAAGGCTTAGTACAGTGGTGTTTGTCTGATTCTATTGTAGGCTATTGGCCTACGAACTACTTTTAACACCTTAACCATTATGATTACAAGCCCTTTGCAGAATGCCCTTCTGCCTGCCACTTGGGGTGAATGCATGCCTTGCCAATAGGGTCAAAAGGGAAATTGATGATTGATTCCGACTATTATCGATTTTGCTACACTGTCGGCACTAATGATAATCAAGTGGCTAACAATTTCCACTGACGTGCTCGGTCTCGATTTCCGAAAAAAATCTCTATGTCGGGCCTTATATGCCGCGATGGAGATTTTAAGCAGACATCAAGAACCGGCTGCTGAATTCTTCAAGCTAGAGACCGAAAACATATTTCTAAGAATGTGTAGCCGTTCTTAAAAAACAAATTAGCGGAATTGCAAGAGGCGTTTTGTTTCTCCCCAAAGTCGAGAGGCAAATGACATCATATCCAGATTTTCTAAACGACCAGAATAGCACACCCTGAGAGACCGATAACCTTCTCTGTAGCGCTTCCCATAAAAAGTTTTTTAAGTCCGGCTTTCCCATATCTTCCCATAACGATTAAATCAACACCCCTGCCAGACGCAGTTTCAAGTATCGCTTCGTGAGGTTTGCCTATAGGGGTCAACACTGCCACCTCTAACCTTTCGCTATGCGCCATTTCCACAACCTTGCTCACATTCGCACTAGCTTCTGCTAGGTCCAGTCCGGAAGATGAAGCGGAAAGCGCAATGATATTACACCCGCGACGTTTTGCAATCCCGATCGCCTCGGAGGCGGCCGACATGCTATTCAAGGATCCGTCTGTTGCAATCAGTATGTTTTTGTATCCAATTCTTGCAGCCTTGGGGACAATCAGCACTTTGCACGGTGAGTTTCCTACTACTTTTGCAGCCACCTTGCCCATTAAGACTTTGAGCACCCCGGTACGTCCGCGCCTGCCCATGATTATCATGTCAGCTGCCTTCTCGACAGCCTCATCGACTATTATCTGGGCCGGATCATCTGCCTCTCGGAGTATTGTCTCGACTCTGACTCCCTGTTGCTGCATTCTATTCTTTATGGATTCGAGATGGTGCAGGATCTCCTCCTCTTCTTTCTTAAAGAAATCAGCCCCGATAGTCTCATATTCGGGGTTGGATTCGAGCACTGACAGTACGTAAAGCTTGCTCGAACAATGCTTTGCAAAATTGAGGGCCTCCTCGACCGCTCCCTCACTGAATACAGAACGGTCAGTTGCCAAAAGTAACTTCTCGAGCTTGGATAAAGGGCAAAACTCTGATGATGCCATGTTATCACCTCCGTAGTACGATAAAGTAAGTTTACCGGCAAAATAACGCTGTTGCTACTTTTGAATATCTGGTCCGCACGAAGCCTGGTCTCGATTAGCGGGAAGGAAGCTTGAAGTGATGAGCTATGTACCTGCGGAAATGACTTTAAGTCAACTATACAGCAGCCACCTCCTTTTTAAACGGCATTCTGTGTGTAAGCATAGAGAAGATAACTCTAATTAGCTTGTGCGAAGTCGCCATTAATGCCTTCATCTTAGGCAATCCTTCGGCTATCCTTCTAAGATAATATTCTTTGAATATATTGTCGGATTTTATTGAACCGAGTGTCATTAGATGGGCAATGCGCCTCATATGACGATTCCCTCGTTTTGATATTTTGCTTGGCCCGACATGCTTCCCTGATTGATGAGTCGATGGATCGAACCCCATGTAAGCTATCAAACTCTTATATGACTTGTAGTTGGATAGCGCTCCCATCTCCGCCAGAAAGCTGCTGCCAAGGATGTTTTTCACCCCATCGAGAGTCTTAATTATCTCAAGATCCTCGATCCGTGTTGCCTCACACGCTTCTACCAATGCCTCGGTAATCTTCTCACACTTCTCCTGAAGATACAGGATCGTGGTTGCCTTCTCAGAGACAATAAGCTCCTTCGCTGTACCAGCTGAGCCCACCGAACGCTTTGCCGCCTCAATAAGATCGTCGGCACTGATCTGGACCCTCTTGCGCTTCTCCCCAGGGCAGATGAGTGCTTTGTCGATATCTTTCCTCTTTGCTTGCCGTATTAATCTGGCCGATGGATACTGCCTGACAAAGTTAAGCATCGTCTCAGTATAAATATTCTTGCGGAGTGTCTCAAACTCAGGGAAAGTGCCCTGCAGCAACCGTTTGAGGTCATTCTTAAGTGATGCGATCATCCATGACTGAGACTCTCGTTCCCTGGCCAGATCCTTCAGATCCTGTGCATCTTGGGTTGACGTTACCACGCAAAGCTTCTTCTCATTAGTCAGAAGAAACTGCGCTATGGTCATCGCATCCTTCTTATCTGTCTTGGTCTTTCTCAATGACCCCTGAACAAATTTGGATATCAGAAGCGGATTTACTACCGCACAACGAAGTCCCTCCGCACATAGGAAGGAAAAGAGGTTGATATGATAACAGCCGGTGGACTCCATCGCCACAGCAATATCCTCCAGGTTCACACCGCATCCTTTAATCGCAGTCCGAAGCTCTGCAAACCCTGCTGAGTCCATTGAGAACCTTAAGTAAAAGAGCTTCTTTTCGTCCCTATCGATGCCTTGGACAATCGAGTGCTCTTTTGCTACATCGATGCCAACGAATGCTTTGCTCATTTCCAAGCACCTCCCGCATAGGATCTTAGGCAGGAATGCCTCCCAACCATATCTCCATCTTTACAAGAGCTCGTGGCCCTATCAACTTATCATGGCTTTGGGAGGCAGGGGACTGACTTAAAGAAGGATTCAATGACCCTGTAGCAAACCACGTCCTCCTGCCCCTTTATGAACGATTAATAACCGCCCATATTCTCTTTATACCATATTTGATGTGTAGGAGTAGTACCAAAGAGTTGTCAACTTGTGGTGTTTTCATGAAGTGAACAGCGCAGAGGATTCGTTGCGAGTCCTATTCCCGAAATAATTCAACACAGGCATTACCATCAAATTTCTGTTACATTCATCGCTGTGTTTTGATATAATCTGCTTAGTACAACCCATAATAATGATAAGGAGTCGCTAAGAATGCTGGCTATTATGGTCCTTATACGTGGCGCTCCTAGTCACGGGCCGCTAGGTGCATGATAGCTGCAATGTTTAACACAGATGACGCATAGTAGAATTAGAGCGCTATGGATAATTTGCCTAGCAGTGTCGACTGTCGTGTTATATTTTGCTCTGTCAAGCGCTGGATGGTTGATCTATCACAAGCCTGCTTTCAAAGGGCTAGTGCTAGACGCTGAGACGAAAGAGCCCATCCAAGGTGCTGTAGTTGAGGTTGTATATGAAAGGATTCTCGCTGGCCTCGGTCCAGGTTGGTCTGCATTCCCATTTGATATTAGGGAGACCCTAACCGATAGCCACGGTATGTTTCAAGTACCTTCATACACGACATTGATACATCCTTTTTCATTCAATAGTTTTGCTAAATTCATAATAAAAAAGCCTGAGTATGGCTATGGAAGTGGCGACGAGCTCTTTTTTTCTGAAGACTTTGGAAAGGAGAAAGAAATAGATTCATGGAGAGGATCAGTCCGTGACGGGAATGGCCCCGAGCGTTATAAGTCTATGGTCACCTTCGGTATTGTTGAGCTTCCCAAACTCAAAACGAGGGAAGACAGGTTGAAGGCGATAACGCCACCTGATGGTGGTATCTCTCCTCTAACGTTACACGACAAGACGCCTATCCTGAATAAGATGATTTACAATGAGGAAAAGGCATTAGGCCTTCTGGACAATAGATATGGTACTCATCGTACTCAACCAGTCATATACAAAAGCGATCAGAGCAAAATACTCGTGAAGTCGGGAGGGAATCTCCCCTCTTACAGTGAGAAGGCTCTTGCTGCAAGTCAGCATAAGGACAGACAAGCGCTTACTCCACCATCGCAACGAGTTGCTGGTAATGGACGAGATCGTGTTTGCAAAACACCTTCTGATCAGACTCCGTAGCGATCTGCTGCCTACTCGTGGCGGATGGTAAAAGGGAGATGAAAAATGCGAACGAAGCGCTTCAAGAGATCGACGTGAAACAGCCCACGCCTCCCGGTGAGCTTGAAAGTTATATGAAGAAAATAGAAATGGGAGTACTAAAATAATTATGAGCTATTGTCCATTTTGTGGTGCCAGTCATGATCCGAACTTTCCATGTGCAGATCGAGCCGGTGAACCCATAGCACAGATTGGCTCTTGGTTGAGCTCCACAGGATTGCAGTGTCGAAACTACAATCTCCTGTTGTTCACAATGTTGAACAACGCGAGGATGTTGTTAAAAAAATTACACCATAGGAGACATCATGATTAAGAATAACAGGACATCAAGCGCAGCGGAGACGCAGGCCGACACACCATTTACTGGGTACGGCATTTTCCCGAAAGGGGAAAAGAATGAGGCGTACGCGCGCTATTTTACTGGAACCAGCTATTTGAAAATGCTTTCCACGGAAAGAGTCACCATCGGTAACGTGACCTTTGAGCCAGGTTGCCGCAACTTCTGGCATATCCACCACAAAGGGGGACAAATTCTCCTGGTGACCGGTGGGCGCGGCTGGTATCATGAAGCTGGAAAACCGGCCAGAGAACTCCGTACAGGTGATGTCGTCAACATCCCGCCGGAAACCAAGCATTGGCACGGTGCCACCAAGGATAGCTGGTTTGCCCATGTAGCTGTGGAAGTCCCATCAGAGGGAGGCTCCACAGAATGGTTGGAGCCGGTTTCAGACGAGGAATACAATCTACTGAAATAGTATTATTGCCTTCTGTGGGATATCCGCGAGCACTGAACGCAATTAGGCACATGGATAAGACGAGTGACCCCATTCGGACCAGCCGCCACGCGGCAAACGCATTGATGGTAATGGTCGCAGGACTCGTCGCTATAGCGGTTGCGAATAAGCAGATAATTATGCACCCATTTCACCAGGTATAATGCTTTTCGGTCGTACTATGGCTGACAGATGGAAGATTGACGATATGTAATCAACATCCTGGTTTTGATTGTAAGATAACAGTGCTATGAAAAAGCTCGGCCGGTCATTTTTTCATCAAGACGCGATCAAGCTTGCGCGCGCTTTGATCGGAACAATTCTCGTGCATCGTGTTCGGGGCAAGGAGTACCGGGCGCGCATCGTAGA
>Ga0181523_10002808_pt1 | contig 16436 bp, 12 predicted proteins | sample PEATcosm2014_Bin_43_FD_119752 | JGI IMG/M metagenome (GOLD analysis project Ga0181523, IMG submission 119752) | Peatland microbial communities from MTU Mesocosm Facility, Houghton, MI, USA - PEATcosm2014_Bin05_30_metaG | ecosystem: Environmental > Terrestrial > Soil > Wetlands > Peat | place...
CGATGTGGCGGCGGCGTTCCGCGCCGGCGAGGCGGCAGAGTGGGTCGAGGCACGGCGCCTCGAGCCCGACATGCTATTGGTCGGCAATGCCGACAGCGATTTGTCGTCCGCCGAGTACAAGGGCCAGCTCAATGGGGCCTTCCTGGAGTGCCTCACCGGGATGTACTGGTCGATCGAGACCTGGGGCGGCTGGGCACAGATGATGGGCCGCTATCGGGCGGTGGTGGCCAACCTGGCGCCGCCGCAGCTTGTGGTGTTTCACGGCTGCGGAGGCGTGACCGACTACGCGATGTTCCGGTATTCGCTGGCTTCCGCGCTGATGGGCGACGGGTATTTTTCCTACAATTCCAATGGCGACCTCAATTCCGTCGTTTGGTACGATGAATATGACGTGAAGCTGGGGGCGCCAGTGCAGGGGCCGGTCGGGGTTGCCTACCAGGGCGGTGTATACCGGCGCGACTTCGAGAACGGCATCATTCTGGTCAATCCGCGTGGCAACGGCCGACAGACCGTGAATCTTGGCGGCACCTTCCGCAAGATTGCGGGCAAGCAGGATCCGACGATCAACAACGGTCAGGCGGTAACATCGGTGACCTTAAACGCAGCCGATGGTTTGGTACTGACACGCTGAATGCGATGTGCCCGGGGCGATCCCTGGGTTCAGGGGGGCGAACACGATAGCGGCGCGATTGCCGCTGGCTGGCCGACGCCGCCGACCAGTGACTCGAACAGCCTTTCGTAGCGATCGAGCATTTGCTCGTGCCGGAATCGGGTTGCGACCTGTAAAGCCGCCTGCTCGCCCATCCGCTGCCTGGCCTCCATCGGGAACAGGCGACGAAGCGCCTGCATCAGAGCAGCGGTGTCGGACGTCGGAAAAACGAAGCCCTGCACGTCATCGCTCACCATTTCGCGCGCACCGCCCTGGTCGCTTAGCACCACCGGAACGCCCATGGCCATCTGCTCGAGCGCGGCCAGCGAAAACGTCTCGTGCGCGACGCTGCATAGGACGCCAACATCGAACGCGGCGATGTAGCGCTCGACCTCGTCCTGATGGCCAACCAAGGTCACTTGGGCCGACGCGGCATGTTCGCGCACATAGCGTTCGATCAATGGCCGTTGACGTCCTTCGCCGACGATAAGCGCGCGCGCCGGGATGCCATCCTGGCGCAGTGCGATGACGGCGTCGACCAGTTGTTGATGGTTCTTTTCGGGCCGCAACTGCGCACAGCATCCGAGTACGAAGTCGGTGTCGTCGAATCCCAACGTGGCACGAGTGATGCCGCGCCACCGCGCCCGCGCCGCCGGCGAGTAGCGTTCGTGCTGGATCCCATTGTGGATCACCGCATCGTGCCGCGCGTGCAAACCACGCCGCCGCCAGTACCGGTACTGAAAATCACAGACGAAAATCAGCTGGTCGCAATTCCAAGCCAGGGGAGTTACCAGCGCATGCTGAAGCGCCTCCTTGATGCCCCGCAGGCGCGTGCTGTGATAGGCCAGCGTCAGGGCCGGGCGCTGCCGCGGTTCAAACGCGGCCGCGCGCAGCGCACGGGTCGCGTAGATCAAGGCATAGCCGTTGACCGCGATCACCACCTGTGTTCGACGCTGGCGCAGCTCGGCGCTCAATCGCCGCACTGCGCTGTGGTCAAAGTGACCGCGCGCATCGAGGGTCAGAATACGAAGCGGCAAATCCGCCGGAAGATCGGCGATCATCGTGCGCGACCAGCCCTCGTCGTGCGCGGCCTTCATGGCGACCAGATCGCAGACATGACCGCGCGCGCTCAATGCGCTTGCGAGTTCCAGTGTGTGGCGCTCGGCGCCGCCGCAATCGAGGGAACTGACCACAAACATCAATCGCATCGGTTCAACTCCCTCAGTCCGGACTGACGGGCCGTTCGGCGGACCCAGCGACCGCCGGCCGGGGAATGCGGCGTCGGAGCCGTCAGCGTCACCGATGGCACATGAAAAACCATTATCATATTATGGACCAGGAGGTTATCGAGGGCGAGCTGGCGAAGTGCGCCTTGCGGGTGCTGAGCCTTCCATTTGCAGAAGGGGCGCGGGCAGGACCAACAGTCGGACTACGTCGTTCAATGGGCGCGCGCAGGGAATCGATTTCGTCGGCCCCGACGACGCGGCTTTTCATCATGGCGCGAATGATCCCGCAAGCCTGCCGCCCGAGAATGGCGCGCCTCGGCAGCGCGTGTGTTGATCAGTCTTGAAAGCACCGAAGGGACGACGGTGCACTCTGATACAAAAACAGTTTAGCGCCCCAGGTGCGCTCTGGTACAAAGGGAGTCTATGGCCCCATCGCGGGTTCGGGAGACGAGAGGATGCCGAAAGCAGCGTCGATGACACCGGTGCGCCAAGGCGCACACAAGCAAAATTCGGTCAGAACGTTGCGCATTGTGGCAGGGGCCATTGTACTTGCCATCGTAATGGGTCTGCTGGTCGCGCAAGTGGAATTCCTGGCTTTGCCTCTATTGGCCGGCGCGCTCGTCGTGGCCGCGATCGTGCATGAACCGCGGCGTGGAATCCTTCTACTTTCGGTCCTGGTGCCGCTGGAAGCTTCGACGCGGGTGCCCCACCATCTGATGGGCATCACCGGGCTGAACCCGCTGAATCTGACGCTGTTGGCGACCCTAATCGGCCTGATGCTGTCGGCTGTTTTCCCCGGCACGCGCCGGGCGCCGCCACTGAAGGGCTTGCCGTTGCCCGTGCCACTACTGGTGCTGATGGTGTTGCCGATGATCTTGGCCGCCGTCCATGGCAGTTTCTCGGTCGAATTGATTCCCAATATTTTCGGCCGGTCCGATGAGAGTTCGTATGCCGATCTCCCGGTCTACCTGCGCGACCTGCTGCAAGCGCCGCTACTACGCATCCTCTACGGGTTACTGCTGGGCCTGGTCGTGCGGTTCGAGGCAACGGCCGCCGGTGCGCGCCCGTTTCTCTACGGCCCGCTGGTGGGGCTGTCAGGGCTGGCCGGAATTTTCCTGTTCAATGCCTACGGGTCCGGCGCCAGCCTTCAAGAAATGGGCTCTGCCGACGCGCGCGATATTTTAGCAGCCGCGGCTGGTATGCATCCCAACGAAATCTCTCTCATGTTCAACTGCGGTTTGGCCTGGGCGTTGTTCACCGCGCGCGCGGAATCGAACCTCGGCAGGCTGTTTCTGTGGGGCGTATCGCTGCTGATGGTGATCGCCAACCTGTTGACGTTCTCGCGCGGAGGGTACTTTGGGATGATGGTGGTCGTGATCGCCTACCTCCTGCATCTGCGCCGGCTGAATTGGGTGCTGGTGGCTGCGGCTGCATTGGGGATCGGCGCCTTGTTCCTGCCGCAAGCGGTGCTCGAGCGGGTCGCGACCGGATTGACCGAGGGCGACATCAACGCACTCTCCGGCGGGCGGGCGACGCTGATTTGGCCTTTGTTGCTGCCGGTGATCGGCGACCACTGGATCTTTGGAAGCGGAATCGAATCGATCCTGTGGTCACCGCCGGTGCGCAGTGGCGCGCTATTTGTCACCCAGCCGCACAATGCCTATCTCGCCTTGCTGCTGGATTACGGTGTCGTCGGCGGGGCGATGATCTTTTCATTCTACGTTTGGCGCTGGTTCGATCTGCGCCGGCTGGCACTCAGCCTGGAGGGCGGCGCCAACGCCGCCGAGAATGAATTGTGGGTGCAATTCCTGCGTGCCACTTCGGTCATGGTGTTGGTGCTTCTGGTGCAAGCGGTGACCGACAATCGCCTGACGCCGACTGCGTCGCAGACCGTGTTGTGGCTAGCCTTCGGTCTGGCATTCGGGTTGCGGGCGCGTTGGCGCGATCGGGAACTGCGCGCGGCCGACGGAGCGGCGAGCGAGGTGGCTACATGAACGCCTCCGAAACTCCGGACCAGTTCGCACGGCCGGTGCGCGTCTGCCACATCAACTTGTTCTCGTACCCGGCGCTGTTGCGTGACGCCACCCGTCCGCCGCAGGCAACCGGCGGTGCCGAGCTGCAGCAGGCGCTAGTGGCGCGTGCTGCGGTCCGGCGGGGCGTGAATTCGTCGTTCGTCACGCTGGATGTCGGACAGGGGAGCGAGATCGAAGTCGATGGCCTGCGGATCCTGGCAGCCTACCGGCGCGAGGCCGGCTGGCCGGGCGCGCGATTCTTCCATCCGCGCCTGAGCGGCTTGTACCGGGCCCTGCGGCGCGCCGATGCGGACGTCTACTACTTGTCGGGCGGCGACGGATTTCTCGGCATCGTGGCATGGATCGTCGGGCGTCTGCGGCGGCGCCTGGTGCTGCGGATCGTAAGCGATGCCGATTGCGATCCGCGGCGCCTGATCTCCAGTTCCTTCAAGGACCCTTGGTTGTACCGTTACGGGCTCCCGCGGGCCGACGTGGTGCTTGCACAGACGGAGCAGCAGCGAGCGATGCTGCGGAAGAATTTCGGCGTCGAAAGCGAGGTGGTCGCCGACATGGTTGCGCCGTGGCCGCGCGTGACACCTTTCGAACAGCGGGACATGGACGTGCTATGGGTCGCGAACCTGCGCGCCTTGAAGCGCCCCGAAATGTTCGTCGAGCTGGCCCGACGCCTGCCGAAATGGCGCTTTCATCTGGTTGGTGGCGATCCGCAGAATGGAGACGCATACCTGCAGCGGCTGCGGGGGCTGGCCAGCGAGATTCCCAATCTGACCCTGCATGGCAGCGTGGACCAGGAGGCGACATTGGCGCTGTTCGATCGGGGGCGTTTGCTGGTCAACACCTCCGAGGTCGAAGGCTTTCCCAATACGTTCTTCCAGGCCTGGGTGCGTGCAATTCCGGTGGTGTCTTTTTTCGACCCCGATCGGCGGATCGGCACGCACGGCCTCGGGGTCGCGGTCCCGGATTTAGACACCATGGCTGCTGCCATCGGTGCTTTGCTCGAAGACGAGGCCCGTAGACGCCGCCTGGGAGAACAGGCATTGCAGTTCATGCAGAAGCACTACGACCCGGAACGCCTGATCGAACCCTACCTTTCGGTATTTCGACGTTTCGCACCGCGCCGCCCTCAGAGCGCAGCGCCGGCGTCGGTGACGCACCCGATTAGAGAGCGAGCGTGATTCGTCATCGCGTCGTCGCGCTGCTCGGGATCGCGAGCGGGCTGGACTATGCGGCCCAGGTGGTAGTTCCGATCCTGCTGGTACGGGTGCTAAGTGCGCACGACTTCGGCGGCTATCGCCTGTTGTGGCTCGCGGCGCAGACTTGCGCGCTCGTGCTGTCCTTGAGTATCGCGCCGCTTCTGGTTAGCCAGGTGTCGCAACAGCCGCCGAATCGAAAGGGTGCGTTGTTCGGCAACGCCTTCGCCTACCTGGCGTGCACCGCTGTACTTGTGGCACTGATGCTGAGCCCGCTGACCCCATTTGCACAGCGGCTATTTGCTGGTGGCCCGATCAATCCCTGGTTGCTTCCACTATTTAGCGCACTGTGGCTGGTGTCGCTGCCATTCGACCAGGTCGGGCTGGCCTGCAACCGCCCGAGCGACCAGGCATTGCTGACCCTCGGGCTGGCGGTGCTGCGTGTCATCTCGGTCGTCGCGGCGGCGCTGGCGTGGCGCAGCCTTGCGGGCGTAGGAGCGGCCTTGATCCTAGTGGCTGGGATACGCGTCGTTGTGGCCCTGATCTACGCCTCGCGGCGAAGCCACCTGGACGGCGGCCGGGGACTTGTCCTGGACGGCGAGTTGGCGCGCCAGCAGCTGCGTGGAGGCCTGGGCTTCGGCAGCAGCTTCGCGCTCAACGGCGTGCGACTACAGGCGGACGGCTGGGTCGCCGCGCTGCGCTTTGATCCGGTTGCGGTGGCGACCCTAGGGATCGCGCAGGCCGCGGCGCCGCTGACCTCTATCCTGCGGATGGCCTTCACCAATACGGCCCTCCCGGTGATCGCCGCGGACGTCGCCGCGGGTCGAATCGAGGCCGCCATAGCGGTCAACCGCCATGCCAACCTGATGGTCGCGGCGCTGCTGTTCCCGATGACCGGAATGCTGTTCGCGTTGGCCGATCCGCTGCTCACCTTCGTGTTTACCGCGCGGTTCGGCGCTGCCGTACTGCCGTTCCGGATCTACTGCGTCGGCCTGCTGGCGGCGGCGCTGGAATCGACCACGCTGATCATCGCGATCGGTGCTGCGGCCTTTTCATTCCGCCAGGGCGTCATCCTGGCGCCCTTGGCCGCGGCGGCGTGCTACTGGGGTGCGTCCGCAATTGGCGACCCGACGCTAGGCCTGAGCGGAATCGCGATCGGCGCTGTGGTGGTCGGATACATCTTCGAACTGTGGAATCTGGTGTACGTCAAGCGCGCGCTGGGTCTCTCCTGGAAAGGATTCCAGGCTTGGACCGCACTGGGCGGTCTGCTCCTGGTCAACCTCGGAGCGACGCTGTTCACGTTGTGGATCATCCCTACGGTTCCAACCGCTTGGCCGACGCTGTTGCGCCTGATCGCTGGCGGCGCCGCCTTCGTTACCGCAGCACTGGTCCTGGGCGTGGGCTCGCCCCGCGTGCGCCAGGTTTACATCGACATGCTTGGCGTCGCACCGGGGACGCGCGGCGTGATTCCGTCGTGATGGTCCCGATGAATCAAAAGTCGGGCTCGACCGCGCATCGATCATTGCGTCGGTCAAATAGCGCAGATCGCCTTGCATCGCGGCCATCGAATTGCAAGCGAATGGCGTCGCGAGTGGCGTCGAAATTGTCGACGCCGCCAGGCCAGGGCCGAGTCGCAAACGTATCACGCGGGACAACTTCCGGGTCGGCGACACCGTCAGCTTGAACGATAGCAACTACCTAACCCGCTTCGGCAAGATCGTGCGCCTGAACCAAAATGCAGCGACGGTTGATTGCGACAACGTACAGTGGCGGGTGTCCTACGGCATGCTGCAACACGTCGTCGACGTCGGAAGATCAGTGTCAGTTACTGTTGATTCCCGGACCGTTAACATCCTCCGAACCGTTTGGCACGCCAATTGCGCCGTTAGAAACTGGCGCCATTGCGGCGATCATCCCTGGCTCCAATCCGCCGATCTGTGTCGCTGATAGACTGTTTATGGTGATTATGACGGCTGGACCCGTTGGCTCTGCCTGTCAGGGCGGGTAACTAATGAGCGGCAAAGGCGAACGTCTTCTGGTCGACAGGCTGAAAGCGAGCGGTTGCAATGACGGATGAGAATCGAACGATCGAGCAACTGAGAGAACAATACGAAATAGAAAAGGAGCTGGCCGGCCGGCTGCGAAGTGCGTCTCGACAGGAAAGGCGTCATTTGTATTCGTCACTCTACGACGAATTGTATCGGCGCGTTCCACACCATCCGCAACTGACGCATAAGGCCTCCCCACAGGAGGCAGAACGGGTGGTTCGTGCGCAAATGCGGTTCCTCAAGCCCTTCTTCGACAAGGGCAGCAACTTTTTGGAAGTGGGACCCGGTGATTGTGCATTGTCATTCGAGGTGGCCAAGTTCGTCGGGCAGGTTTATGCGGTCGATGTCTCGGAGGAGATCACCAGGAGTCTGGCGCGGCCAGCCAATTTCCATCTCATTCTTTCCGATGGCTGCAGTATTCCGTTACCTGCAAATAGCGTGCATTTGGCGTACAGCAATCAATTGATGGAACACTTGCATCCGGACGATGCATTTGAACAACTGGAAAACATATACCGTGCGCTGACGCCTGGCGGGGTCTACATCTGCGTTACGCCGAATCGATTGAGTGGTCCGCACGACATTTCAAGTCTCTACGACGAAGTGGCGAAGGGCTTTCATCTAAAAGAATACTCCACCTCGGAATTGAACAGCCTATTCAGGAGAGTCGGATTCTCCCGGGTTAGAGCGCACATTGGAATCAAGGAGAAATACGTCAGCCTTCCCGCTTTTCCAATTGGCTTTCTCGAAACAACATTGGATAGGTTCCCGCGCGCAATCGAGAGGCGGATCGCGCGGAGTCTGCTTTTCAGGCCATTGTCAGATATTCGCTTGGTGGCAACGAAGTGAGCCGGAACTCCTCAGGCAGCAGCTCCTGCGCGCCCTTGTCGCCGACATCATTGTCGATGTCGATGAGGCCGCGCGCGAAATCATCCTGACGATCCATTGGCGTGGTGGTCAACACTCTCAACTGAGGGTCCGAAAGCCGAAGTCCGGCGAACACGGCTGCATTACTCCCGACGAGGCTCTCGCGATCATCGGAAGCATGGCAGGTCGATGGTCCGACGAGGAGATCGCCGCCTCGCTGAAACTACTCGCTCAAGCTCTGGGACGTCCTGACGCGGTACGTCGCTTCGTCCCCATGCTCATCCCTCGACAAATGACCTGTCGATATAACGCGCAAGGATACGATTCGGATGTCAGACATTTATCGGAATGTCAATAAAACCGCCTATAAAATGGGGCAGCGTCAAGCTGAGCGCGGGTAACCGCGTTCAGTTACCCAACAATTTTCGGTCGGCGGCAACAGGAAAGGACATCTGCTACGGAAGTTCATGGTAGATTTGCCAGTGGCCCTTCTCTCGAATCGATGAAAGTCTGACCTGCCGCTGCTGTATCCTCGGAAATCTATGCAATTTAATAACCTCAAGGGCTCTACCTTCCTGTCGCCCACGCGCACTACGTTAAGCTGAGGCTGACGTTTGTCGCCTGATCAACTGCCGTTGGTTGCGCCGTGCGATCTCGGCGATCACATTAGGTGACGTTGCAGTGCTGGCAGCGCGAACTTGCCCTTGATCCGGGCGCCCTGCATGGGCCGGGAACGGTTCTTTGCCAGGCCGGGCTGCGCCGATTCACTGCCTCAGGGGCGCATTGGAGCGCATCTATCGCCGTCGCTGCTGTTCAAGAATCCATATTTGCGTAGAAAGTCAATGCGGACCACAAGCTCAGAGCCTGCGTCGATGGCGACTCGAGCCAGGAGCGCGTCCTCGGGCGATGTTGCGTCAATTCAATATCTACGCGGCGTAGCCGCGATGATGGTCGTTTTTGCCCACGCAAACGAGCAATTCATGATCGGACTGCACCGTGCCTGGCGGAACATCGGATGGAGCGGCGTCGACCTTTTCTTCGTCATCTCCGGCTTCGTGATGACCTATACGGCAGCGAAGCACGCCTACACGCAGTGGGGGTTCCTGCGCCGCCGCCTCGCCAGAATCGTCCCGATGTATTGGCTGATGACGGCACTCACTGCGGTGATCGCCATCGCGGCGCCTGGAATCTTGCGTACAACACGTTTCAGCCCGGACAGCTTCATCCGCTCGCTTCTATTTTTGCCCGGAGACTCCCCGCCCTTGCTGCATCTCGGTTGGACGCTGAATTACGAGATGTTTTTTTATGTCGGGTTCACGATTTTCCTCGGCTTGTCGTCCTGGCCGCGTATCGTCGCGCTGGCAACCCTGTTCGTAGGGCTGGTCGCAATCGTCGAATTTTTTCACCCAACGTTTGACGCTCTCGTTTTCTACGGCAACCCTGTCACATTTGAGTTTCTGTTCGGTTGCCTGATCGGCGCCGCCTATCTCGACCGCCGACTTGCGCGCGTTCCGCTAGGCGCCTCGCTCGTTCTTCTGGTGCTTGGCCTCGGCCTGATGGTGCTTGGCGGGATAAATGACGACGCACTCTTGCATCGCGCGGCATTGCGTGGGATCCCAGCTGCCATCGTCGCTTTCTCAATCCTGTCCATCGAGCAAGGCATCCCATTCAGGAATCGCTGGCTGCACAAGCTGGGCGACGCGACCTTTTCGATCTACCTCACTCACATTTTCGTGGTCATGGGCTTACGCAGGCTATGGTTGGAGGAAAATCTGCCGACAACTGGAATCGCGGTGTACGCCTACGTGGCGATCTGCGTATCGATTGCAGCCGCCACCGGAGTAGTCGCGTACGAAACGATCGAGGTGCGGTTGACAAAGGTCGCGAAACGCCTCTTTCGCATTTAGCGAGGCAAGCGGTTCAGTGACTCAATTAATTGGAGACGGAGCGGCGCCACGCAGTTGCCGAGGGCTCGCACCCGATTGTGACGCAGCTGGGCACGCTTCGTGCGATCGGAGCGCGCGGCGTCTGGATTCTGGGTAAGAAATTGTTCGGCTGGCGCCGCTCTGCCAATAGACGCGAGCTAGCAGGTCATTTGGGCCCGGCGCCCAAGCCCTACACTAGCGGCAACTCTGAGGGAGGGCAGGGCATTAGCAAAGCGGGCCAACAAACGGGCATGCGCTCTCCTGGGGGAGCTGGCGTGGCGCTGGCCAAAGTTCCAGGCGGACAGCGCCATGAGCTAATGGTTCCGCCAGCGCTTTGCATCGCCGGCAGGCGTGCGCGGTGCATCGGCGTCGTCGGGCTAACACGGCTCCTGGATTACCACACTTTGCATTGCCGCGGTCGAAGAGCACCGCCAATTGGCGGGCTTGACGCGGCATTTCATTGAGCAGGTGCGCTATGAGGGAATCGGCGGCCTCGAATTCAAGCGCGATCGGCGTGCAGGACGCATCGTGATCGTCGAACCAACCGTTGGTCGCACGGACTGGCAGTCGGAAATCGCGACCTTGTGCGGAATAAATATCCCGCTGACCGTCTACTGGAGGACCGCGCATCGATCCTTGCGTCGGTCAATCAACGTAGATCGCCTTGCATCGCGGCCAGGAAGCCCGAGAATGGAAAGATGGCACAAGGTCAAGGCCGATTTCGGAAGGTCTTCGTCCTCTCGTACAACAATGGACGATCTTTGAGCAGATCCCTCACGAAGACGCGAAGCCGCTGAGCAATCGGAGGCGTTCCAAGAAATGCGATAGCCCGCGCATGCATTGCGAAGAAGCACTTTTAAAGCTCGAACCGAATCAAAAGATCAAACTCGTTATGACCGGCGCGATAGCTCTCTCTCTCTCTCTCTTTCTCTTTCATTATCGGGTAGAGAAGTTGCCTGCCAAGAGAGTACTTCGACATGAATGCCTCGGGATTGAAAGCAAATATCCACCCGTGCCACCGTTCTTGGTAAACGGCACCCAACCAAATCAACCAAATCGCAGGAAGCTGTCCGTTGGCGCGCAGAGTCGATGCCCGCAGGAGACTGCGCGTTCGGAACTCATGGAAGAAGTCGCGGGTCTCCTCTCGCGCAAAAAGATCAATACGCGCAAATTGACGATCCCGCGCTGACTGCCGCAAGAAACATGTCGGCCGTGAGATGCAACGATTCGGCCAATTGCGGCGTGTATGCAATATGCTCTTCCGAAAGCCTTGACTTCTTCATCGTTTCATCATTTGCCCGCTTCCGGACCTCCGAGAAACGACCTGACCACTACTTTCAAAGCGCCACCAAAATTCTCGGCGAACGTCAATCTCCATCACCAGTAACGGCGAATTCGGGGATCGTTACGAAGCATCCTTGGAGATTAGGGCCCTGCTGGCAGCGCTATCGTTGAAACAGCTCTCCCATCATGCGAATGAATGCCTGACCGAGTCAGTTTCTGACAACGAACTCGTCCTTCAGGACATCACTAATGAAGTCGGACACGGCCTTGTCTTCGTCGCCGCAAATGGACGCTACTGGGGGAAAGGCCGGCTCAATTAGAAATGACGGTCCATCGAAGGGAGCTAAACCGGATAGGCGAAGGGTGTGCTTGAGGTTAAGTCGCGTGGTGCCTATCGCATAGACCTCAACGTCGCTTTCGCATAGGGAACTGGCAAAAGGCGAAACCGTTTCGGAAGAAGCTTCATCGGTTCTGATCTGCGATCTCGTATAAATTCTTATGTCTCGTCCTGGAACCTACAACTACCTGTCTCGATCTGAATCGAAACCCCCGATAGTTGCCAGCGTTCTCTATTCACTCAAACATAACGATCTCATTGCGGCGCTAGCGAAGCCTTTACTTTCGTCACTAACGCGCGGTCTGGAGAGGCTGATATTTACAGCCACCACCGGACGAAGCGGAACCATGACGCTAGCAAAGCTATTCTCGATAGTGCCGGATTGCGTCGCTCTGCATGAACCGGCTCCAGCCATGGACGGGCCTGTGCTCAAGGCCGCGAGCTACGGCGATGCGACGTTCGTAAGCCAGGTTTATCGCCAGCACAAGTCACTTAACATTCTTCGCGCGGCTGTTGGCTACCGCTATTACATGGAGGCAAACGAGCTCTTCGTAAAGACATTCATCCAACATGCGATCGATGACTTCGGTGACCGACTGGCCATAATTCATCTGGTCAGGCCGCCTATTGAAGTGGCGATGTCTCTTTTTCGCTTGCAACATTATCCTGGTACCGATATCGGCAACGATTGGTTTCTGGATTATCGGGCACCAACGAACTTGATTAAAATGGTAGATCTTCTCGATGCGAACGCGGAGTTCTCCCACCCCTTCTACAGAGCGCTTTGGTATTGGTATGAAATTGAAATGCGAATTTCCGAATGGCGTACCCGAAAACCCTCGTTGAAGATCATTCGCTTCGAGACGGATTGGTTCAATGACAAATACAGAATTACTGATTTTTTTGGCAAGCTTGGAATCGACTATGACAAATCCCGAATCGACACAATGGTTGGACGTAAGGAGAATTTGAAGAAAAACCTAAAACACGTCGCGCCTTTATCTCGTGAGCAAGCGCATCGCATGCTGGTCCGATTTCAGGAACTCTTAGCAGGCCGTGGCGTAGATCAGTCAATCATTCATAACGGCGCAGGTGCATGAGTGTGCCACCGACCATCCCGGTGGTTTATTCACGGCTGTTATGAGGCGGCGGCGGTACCGGATACGGTCACCCGAAGGAGATGTAGTTTCGCCGCGCGGCGGTGTTCATTCCTCGTCGTGGGTTAGCAATGCCTGTCCGCAATGCTTCTCATACTTCTGCACGACCCCGATGATTCGGCGCGCACTGTACGGTTTGACGACGAAGGCGCCGGCCCCCAGCGCGAGCGCCTCGTTGACGTTTTTCGCGGAGCTGACGCCCGAAACGATGACGATGAAGGCACGATCATCGAGGGTACGGATTTCGCGCAGCACCGACAGGCCATCCATTTCCGGCATGTCGAGGTCTAGGAACACGAGACGGGGAGAATATGCGCGAAATGCGCTGAGGGCTTGGGCCCCGTCGCGCACCTCGACGATGGACAAGAACATCCGGCCTCGCGTAAAGCGCTGCAACAGACGCGCCAGCAGCTGCCGGCTTTCACCCGCGTCGTCAGCAACCAGGATCGTGAATGGCCGGTCAGTCGGTGCGCTCGGTTCCATCGTTTGCCATCGCTTGTAATTCTTCTCGTATGGACTGGACCATGGACAGGCACGCGGACACTGCCGCATACTCCAGACCCCGGCTCAACTGCTTTTCAATCCTGGCGCACTCCTCCGTCACATGGGGAAAACCATAGCTTCCGGCGCTACCTTTGAGCCTGTGCACAAGCGATGCGAGCGTGGCAATATGACCGTCAGCCGCTGCGGAGCACAAGGCGTCGAGCGTGACCGGTAGGTCAGCACGAAATTGCCGTGCCAGATCGGCGAACTCGTCCTCCAATTTGGTACCGACCGCGGCGTTGCGGGAGCGCTGCGCCAACGCCCTCGCGATAACTGGCTGCAGGCCCTCGTCCTCCAGGGGCACGCGAAGCATCGCGTCAAAATCACTTGAGGCATGCGCGCGGCTCTCTGCCCTGTCCGCGGTGTCAACCAGCGCGACTGTCAGGCACGTGCTGCCGGCACGGCGAAGGATTTCGGCAGCGGCCGCCGCGCCGATGCCCGGCAGGCTCGCCGCGAGCAGGAGCAGATCAAAATCCTCCGACATGGCGCGCTCCACCGCTAGCTCGGCAGCATCGACGAATTGACACGAGGCGCCTGCCGCCGCGAGAGCTCTTTCCAAGTCGCCCTGTAGCGCACGGCCGGCGGCCACCAGCACGCAGGCCCCCAGGGGTATTGCCGGCCTTTTACTCAAGAAAACCGTCCTGGTTGAAGTTACGGGTGGCGCAAGGCAAACCGGTTCCGACCGGCGAGATGCCACGTACCGAACAGTTGATCGGCAGCGGCGCCGCGAAATTGAGCTTTCCGCGGGGTCCCATCACGCGCCGCAGGGCCTCTTTTCGAGGGTATGCACCGCCTTTGGCGGCTCAAGTCGATGTGCACTTGGCCGATACAAATGCACTGGGCCGATAGAAAAGATCGCCGGCACCGCTTGCCGGAACTATTCAACCTATTGCAAGCGCGCCCCCGCGGCAAGCCATGACTGACTCGCGTTCCAGCTGGATGCAATCTCGCGTGGCCCAGGCCTTGCTGCTAGGGCTTGTCTACTTCCTCGTCGCTCGTTCGAGTTTGGGCCTGTCGTTTTTCTCGACGAATGCCTCGCCGGTATGGCCTCCCTCGGGCATCGCGCTGGCCGCGCTTTTGCTTTTCGGTTTACGGCTCGGGCCGGCGGTGCTCATCGGCGCGTTCGCCGCCAACATGGTGACCTTTGTTGGCAATGGCGCTGCCTCTTGGGGTGTGGCGTCCGTCGCCTCGGCAGCAATCGGCGTCGGCAACCTCGCCGAAGCCCTCATCGCGGCTTCGCTATTGCGGCGCTTCACAAGCGGGATGCCGACGGCAACGCCCTTGAGTGTCTTCGTGTTCACCGCTATTACGCTTGCCGCAGGCGCGGTGTCGGCCGCCTGTGGTACTGGCACGCTTGTAAGCTTGGGGATCGTACCAACGAATCTTGCCTCCACCGTGTGCTTGACCTGGTGGTTGGGCGACGTGACGGGCATGCTGGTGGTCACACCGCTGCTGCTGCAGTTGCATAGCGGCGGGCTGCGTCTGCCGGCGCTGCGCCCGCTAATGACCACGGTCCTGCTTTTCCTCGTCACCGGGGGATTGGTCTTCGGCGGGGCGTTCTCCTTCGAACATATCGACCGCCTCTTGACCTTCGGTCTTGTGGCCTTTATCGCATGGGCGGCCTATCGGCACGGCCGCCCTGGCGCCGCGGTAGCGACGCTCGGTGTCGCGAGCTTGTCCATCGCGGCTACGATCAATGGCGACGGGCCCTTCTGTAAGTCCACCGTCAACGATTCGCTCATATCGTTGGACGGGTTTCTGGCGCTGTGCGCGGTCACGGGAATGGTGCTGGCCGCTTCGCTGCACCGTCCCGATACCAAATCGGCCGACCTGGATGCGTCGGCACTGCGTGCTTGGAAGATGCCCACCGCGATACTTCTTGCCTGCCTTGCCGGCACGGTGCTGGCGTGGCACTTCGTCGCGGTGGACACCGAGCGGCGTGCCGCATACCGATTCTCCAATATCGCCAACGATATCCAGGGCCGAATCATGGATCGCATGCGCGCCTACGAACAGGTCCTGTTCGGCGCACGGGGACTGTTCGATGCTGCGGGCAGTGTCGATCGGAACCAATGGCATCGGTACGTCGAGTCGCTGGCGATCGGCGAGACCTATCCGGGCATCCAAGGGATAGGGTTTGCCGCGCGGATCCCGGCCGCCGACAAGAGGCGGCACGTCGAACGTGTTCGTGCCGACGGATTGGCCGACTACGACATCCGTCCCCCCGGCGAACGATCCGAATATACGGGGATCGTCTACCTCGAGCCCTTGGACCAGCGCAACCGCCGGGCGATCGGCTACGACATGTTCTCAGAACCGGTACGGCGGGCCGCGATGATGCAGGCGCGCGACAGCGGTGAAACAACCATTTCGGGCAAGGTCACCCTGGTCCAGGAAATGGAAACCAAGGTACAGGCAGGCTTTCTGATGTACGTGCCAGTCTACCGGCAGGGCACGTCCGTGCTAACTCCCCAGGAGCGGCAGGCCGCACTGATCGGATACGTCTACAGCGCGTTCCGCATGGACGACCTGATGCAAGGCGTTCTCGACGGGGTCGATCTCTCAAGCGCGTCCCTTACGATTTTCGACGGCACCCAGCCTTCGAGCGCAGGTCTGCTGTACAAGAACCGCGCGATAGGCTACGGCAGTTATCCCGACCAGTCCTCCCTTTCCCTGCCGCTGCGCATCGGCGCTCACGATTGGACGGCCAAGGTGACCTCGACCCCCGACTTTGAGGCCTCGGTCGATACCCAGAAAGCCCAGATCACCCTCGTGTCCGGGACCATCATCAGCCTGCTCATCTTCGCCATGGTGCGCGGGCTCGCCGTTCGGCGCGAGGACGCATTGGCCCTTGCAGAGCAGATGAGCGCGGCCCGGATCGAGGCGGAGAATCGCTTCCAGTCCCTGGCCGAATCCGCCAGCGAGGGGATCGTCGTGCTCGACGAGCGCGCCAAAGTCGAATTCTGCAACCGCGCAGGTGGTCTGCTGTTCGGGAATGCGCCCGGCGACCTGACGGGCATCGATCTGCAAGCCCTGCTAGAGGCGCCACCCGCCTTTGCGACGTGGCAGGAATGCTTCGCCGCAGGTTTGCCCTTGGAGCCCATTGAGACCATCGCGCGGGGCAAGGACGGCGCCCGTGTGCCGGTCCAGGTTTCCTTCGGGACCTGGAGCGCCAAAGCC
>Ga0181523_10002809_pt1 | contig 16431 bp, 11 predicted proteins | sample PEATcosm2014_Bin_43_FD_119752 | JGI IMG/M metagenome (GOLD analysis project Ga0181523, IMG submission 119752) | Peatland microbial communities from MTU Mesocosm Facility, Houghton, MI, USA - PEATcosm2014_Bin05_30_metaG | ecosystem: Environmental > Terrestrial > Soil > Wetlands > Peat | place...
TGGGTCTTCTCTGCTATCACCGCCACCTTGTTATCAAGGTTCATATTCACCTGCCGGAACGAGGGTTTGCGATGCTTTGACAGGATATGATTGAGTATCTTGCGTGAGAGTTTTAAATCCTCCAGCTCTATTGTAAGCCCGTGCTTGACTGTGTATATGTACTCTTTGTCCTTGGACTGCTTACCCTTCTTCTCTTTTCTGGTTACAAACATCACAGAAAAGGGTATTTGTTGTACCATAGCTCATACTTGTTGACAGCGAACATCCGGTGTTTAGCGTCTTCGTTAAAAGCACTGCGATGGATATGATAGACAAAATCGTTCTGTCTGTTGCTTATGAAGGAATCCAGAGTCCCTACTACCTGATACTGACAGGTCTGCTTGATGATAGACACGAGATCCTGTAAAAGGCCTTCTTTGTCGTTATCAGATTCGTTGACCCCCTCGATATCTCGGCCGTCGGTATTCAGCAAGGCCTTGTATCCCGCGAACCCGAACCGTGTGAGCCTGTCCTTGTGCTCCACGACGATAATTCTTACCGTCCGATCCTGTAGCAAAGACAGCCACTGTTTACGGGCGTCGTTGATCCCGGATCCCACTTCGGTTACTACCCTGTTCACTTTGTAGCCCTTCGCAGCGCAATAATCCAGTAGCCGCCGCTTCTCTGACTCCAGGTTCCCTTTATTTTCCGAAGAAGAAACACGACAGTAAACAGCGACCCCTTGCTCCGCTCCCATAGTCTCTTCTTCCCTGACTATGACCGTCCCAGTGGGTAACTTGTAAGCATTGAGCTTGCCGTCCTTGAACAACTTCCATGCTGTCTGGTAGCTGATGCCTAATTGCTTCGCATATGTTGACAGCTTCATGGTTTATTATACTACATATGTTTATAGTTGTATATATGTTTGAAGATTAATGAAACCCTCTCTGCACAGCCAAATTCAAGACTTGGAGGCGGAGTCTAAATTTTCAGACGAAGAGCGCCGATCTCGCTGATTAAATCGTAATTCACAATTTACTCAGCTCTGGGGCACCTGCAGCTTGAAATTATCGGATACTTCCGTGCAATTGCGTATCCATGCTTGAGCGCTTTTGTCACCCAAGAGCGCTCTTTCCTGGACGGCGGCCCATTTTGTGTGGAGGATTTTGTAGCAGATGTTCTGGATTTCCCATAGATTAATCTCGAACGGCAATGTCCGGACTAGTTTTGCAGCCTTATTCAATCTCTCCATGCAAGAAAGGTCCTCACATTGTTCGAGAGCTTGCTGGGCAATACGCTCAATGTTTATTTTTAGTAACAATCCTAGAGCTGTCTCATCCAGGATTGCGCCGGCCAAACGAGCTTCTTCCAGAAGAGGCCTCACTACCTGGGGATCAAGTCCATCCCCTTGAAGTGTCCTGCGAAGCTTGGCATTTAAGCACAAGTCCGCTGCGACGGACAGAACTTTTGGCCGTGGCGTACCAGACCCTTTGAGAAAGCGAATCAAGGGAGCATGGTGTTCATAAATCGAGCTATATGCAGCCTCAGCCTCTTCCAGAGTCGGCTCCATGATTGTGTTTAGGACTTTTCGCCGCTCATCGGCAAACAACGAAGTCAGAGAATACGTAGACGTTCCGAAATACTGACCCATTAAAAGTATGGTCTTAGGAAAGTCAGCTACGGCGAAAGCATCTGAAATATTTTTCACGAAAGCCTCATATTTCTGAGCTCCTTGGTATTCACCGGTGCCGCAGGCTATACTGTGATCACCAAGATGTAGAACGCCAAAGCACAGGCTTATGGATATGCGTGTAACCTTTGAAGTAACCTTTGCGCGCCCTATTACGAGCTTTGTGCCGCCTGCCTGAAAACTGCGGTAGTCCTCCATGGCGGCTGAATACGAATAGATCGAGTTTCGTTCACTGTTGTCCTGGAACAGAGAACTTATGGCATAGTGAGCACCAACAGCGGTCAAGCCGAGCATCGCAGGCCTAACGAATACCTCATAAATTCTGCGGCCGTCACCTTGTTCAGGTACGTTGCTCTTAGCAGCTTCAAGACGTTCGAGAAAGGCTGGTTCATAGGAATCGTGAAAAAGCTGGTCGGCCAACTGAAGAACCATGCCCGCATATTGTATGACCTGAATTGTTTCAATTCCGGAAAGGTCGTCAAAAAACCAACCACAACTTGTATACATGAGCATTGCGTGGCGTTGGAGCTCCATGAGCTTCAGGACCGTGATCTCGTCTTCATAGCTTAATGGGCGGGTCGCATGGCGACTAAAGAACTCACTGACGCGTTCAGGTGTTCGATCCACTATGACGTCGATGTAGTCGTCTCGAGCCGCCCAAGGGTCGGTCAGAAATCGTCCGGCCAATTGTTCATAAGCTGTGGTAACGGCATCTCGCAGCCAGTCCAGCGCCGCACGTAGGGGGGCCCGCCAGGCCTGATTCCAACCCGGGTGGCCTCCGCTGTTACACCCGCAATCCGACCGCCAACGCTCTATTCCGTGAGCGCAGCTCCAAGAACTGTTCTCAAAAATTTCGACTTCGTGCGTTGGTGGATGGTCCGCTAGATACCCTCCATAATTTATCAACTGTGCAAGTCCGTTGGACTCAATGTAATGGAGCGCGTGAGCGAGGGCCATATCGCCGCCGCGATGGTGATGGCCGTAGCTTTCGCCATCCGTTGCAATATTGACGAGGCGAGCAGAGGAAAAGCTGTCGGGGAACGCAGACAATAGCCTCTTGGCAAATGTCTCTCCGTTGTTAAGCAAGCCTTCAAATGCCAGAGCATGTGAAATAGAGCCATCGTAAAAGAACAGATTTATGATATTGCCTGAGGGCAGCGATATCCTATAAGCCATACCGGAATCAATTCTTCCACCGCTCACATCTTGCCATGCGTCACCGTCAATGGATCGGACCCTCCATGCTTGACTGGGGGCAAGTATGGCAAATCTGATCTCGTGCGGCGCCATGATGTCCAGTGTTTCAAGATCTACCGCCGTCTCCGGGAGCCACAACCCTTCCGGCTTACGTCCAAAGCGATACTCAAAATCCTTTATTCCCCAAATAATCTGAGTCTGCTTGTCTCGTCTGTTAGCCAGCGGCAGGATAATATGGTTGTACCCTTGGGCTAAAGCAGAGCCATGACCCGAGAATTTCTCTATACTCTGCCTGTCAGCCTCCAAAATTGCTGCATAGACTTCGGTTGCATACTTCTGCATCCAGAGCAAGACAGTTGGACCAAAGTTGAAGCTTATGTTGACATAATTGTTCACGAGTTGAGCGATTCGTCCTTCCGTATCCCAGATTCTTGACACTGCATTCGCAGCGTAGCATTCGGCTGAAATCCGCTCGTTCCAATCGTGGTAAGGGAAGGCAGAATCTTGGATCTCAATTGCCTCTAGCCAAGGGCTTTCCCTCGGAGGTTGATAAAAATGTCCATGGATACAAATAAAGCGGTCCATCAATAGCACTCCTATTGCAATATCACGCTGTCTTCACTCAGCAGCGCAGCCACCTCCGTTGCAGTCCAAGCCGGCGCTACGAAACAGTGCGGCATGTACTGTGGCGGAAGAATCAAAGATCTCTTTGTTTGAATCCAATTGATGCCATTTTGTTTGTTTTCTTATATCAGAATCTGCTGTTGTATTATGAGTATACGGACTCAAAAGCCGACTGACAAGCTTGTAATGATTTAGACTGTAATAGTTTCACTTCCAGCCCTTGATACTGACACCACCGAGGCCGTGTCAACATATCCAGAAAGTACAATTCTAACCGAGTCCCCTGAAATAGCGATAATTCCCGATCTATCAATCCTTATCCCTCTTGCCATCCTGTAAACTAGAGCCTTATAATGAAACCAGGACGAACTCGTAGCAGGTTTGACACGGTAGGGGACAAGGCTGTAACATTTTTCCCGGCAAATGATGACAACGGCCGGCTCAGATCCCCACGCATGCATAAACCTGCAGCCAGTCAGATACCCGTAGAAATGCTTTTCTAGCCGGAAGTCTAAGGGCCGTTAATGTACAGGTTATTCATTTTCTCATTCTTTCTTAATTGTCTTCTTCCTGGCTGCAAAAGCCGGGAAGAAGCTTCCTCGAAAAATGTACCCAAGGCTCACGAAATCGTTATCGGTCTTATCCCCGAGGAGAACATCTTCCGTCAGATCGACCGTTATCAACCTCTTGTAGATTACCTTTCCTCGAAGAGCGGTCTGAACATCCGCCTGAAGGTCCTTCCTGGATATGGAAATGTCATCAATAACTTTATTCCATTGGGCGTCTACGGGGCGTTTTTCGGAAGCATTATATATGTTCTTGCATATGCAAACTTAGGGGTAGAGTTCCTTGCCAGGCCTGAGGATATCGATGGTATATCGACCTGCCATGGACTGATCTATGCAGGGAGGACAACGGAATAAAATCGATAAAGGACATGAGGGGAAAACGCTTTGCTTTCGTAGACAAAGGCACGACGGCCGGTTATCTATTACCGGTTGAATATTTTTATAAGTGGGGGATAAAGAATTACCGCACTTATTTGAAAGAGGGCTACTATACCGGGACGCATGAAGACGCTATTTATGATGTTCTGAACGGAAAGGCGGACATCGGTGCGGCAAAGAATACTGTATTCGAAAGACTGGCTGCCGCCGACAGCAGGATAAAGGACGAGTTGAGAATCATCGAGAAATCTCCAGACGTACCTGAAAACGGACTTGCGGTGCGTAAAGACCTTGACAGCCCTATAAAAGAGAAATTGAAACAGAGTCTGCTTATAATGCATGAAACCTCCGAGGGGCAAAGAGTTTTGAAAGAGTTGGGTGCAAGCAAATTTATCGAGACCAGGGATGAAGATTATGAGCAGGTGTACAAGTACGCGCGGGAAATCGATCTCGACCTTCAAACCTATGATATGAGCGAGTAATGAAAAAGCGTATTGTCATCGGACTTGCGGTCTTTGCGCTGATCTTTTTTATCGCGGGGCTCTATATCATATTTTCGATCAGCCAGGCGACTTCGACGCTGGACAGACTCATCGTGCTGCACCAGGTCGAGATCTTGCGTGAGCATCTGCTGATACAAATCAAGAAAGTGCAGTCCGATCTTGACCTTAAGAACACCCGTTACGCCAGGGGCATCGATATTACAGTCAATGATGTTCATAATATGGATCAGGTTTCCGAGGCCTGTTTTACCTGCCACCATACGGCAGAGGTCGAGAACAGGCTTCACGATATGGAACGGCAGATCGAATTGTACAAGAATGCCCTAAGCAGGGTGATGACTATACGCGCCGACGTCGGCAGAATGGAAGAGGAGGAGGACAATGCCTTTAAGGTAGGCGAAGAATTGGTTGGCAAGGTTAACAGCATGATTGCCATTGCCACCGTCAACCTCGCGAAGAAGACTGATGCGTCTCTTAGGCACATAAGGAATACGAAATACGTGCTCTATGTTCTTGTTGGTGTTGAACCATTTCTCGCACTCGGACTGGCCTATATCTTTATAGGGGGTTTTACCAAGCCCATCAGGGTTTTGCTGGATGCTACGCGCAAATTGAAAGGCGGCAATCTGGATCATCGTATAGCGGGTTTGCAGGATGAGTTCGGCGAACTGGCGGATTCAATCAACGAAATGGCGGGAGAGTTGACCGGACACATAAAAAAGCTGGGTGAGAGCGAAAAGCGTTACCGCATGCTCTTCGAGAGTGCCGGAGATGCAATTTTTATCATTGATGCAGAAGATCCGGATCGAGGGCGCATCGTAGCTGCCAACAGGGCGGCCGCCGAGATGCATGGATATACTGTGGATGAGATGATCGGGATGAATATCGGCGACCTCGATACGCCTGAGGAGGCCCGCGCAGTAACGGATCGCATTGGCAAGATGCTCAGGGGCGAGTGGCTGAAGGAAGAGTTGGCACATAAGAAGAAGGATGGTACCCTTTTCCCCGTAGAAATCAGCGCGGGGGTGCTGGAGTTGGACGGACACAAATATATCCTTGCCTTTGACAGGGACATCACAGCTCGGAAGAAGGCCGAAGCGGCCCAGCGTCTTTCAGAGGATAAGTTTTCGAAGGCCTTCCGGGCCAGCCCGGATTGGATTACGATAAGCATGATCGATGACGGTCGCTACCTAGAAGTGAACGATGCCTTTGAGCGGCTCAGCGGTTACCGCAGGGATGAGGTCATAGGCCGAACTGCGTTGGAACTCGGTATCTGGCCGGACTCGAAGGAGCGGGAAGAAGTAGTTGCGGCACTGAAAAAAGACGGCATGATTAGAAACAAGGAAGTGCACTTTCGGACCAAGTCAGGCACTGTCCTCACCATGCTGAGATCTTCGGAAATAATCGACTACGGCGGAACACTCTGTACCATATCTGTGACACGCGATATCACGGAGCGAAGGAACTCAGAGGTTATGATGCAGCGGGCCGAGCAGTTGAAGGCGGTCGGTGAAGTCGCAGTGGGTCTTGCCCACGAGATAAAGAACCCCCTTGCCGGCATAAAGTCTTCGATCGAGGTCCTCCATGATGAATCGGCCTGTCTTGGGGAGGACGCGGACGTATTGCTGAAGGTAATACGTGAGATTCGAAGGATCGAAATGCTGCTGAAGGACCTTCTCAACTTTGCGAGACCTCCGAAACCACAGTTTATCCCGGTGGACATAAACAGCATACTCAATTCGACGTTGGAACTTTCTGTCGATACGGGCGGGCCGGGCATTATAGCTGTGGTAGAATTCGACCAGCGGATCCCTGCTACTATGGCGGACCCGATGCAGTTGAAACAGGTATTTCTGAATCTCGTCCTGAATGCTATCGAGGCGATGTGTGGAGGGGGTACGTTGCGGGTTAAAACCGGGTATGACGAAGCCTCCAGCACTATCGAGATCGTTATCTCCGATACCGGCAAGGGAATAGATAAAGAATTGTTGGACAAACTTTTCCATCCATTCTTTACGACAAAACCTAAAGGAACGGGCCTGGGGTTGGCGATCTCCAAGCGACTTGTCGAAGAGAATGGAGGCACTATAAGCGTTCAAAGCACGCCGGGCAGCGGCACGACCTTTACCATCAAACTTCCGGTTAAACAGTTCGAGGAGAACCAAGTATGAAGCGCAAGGGAAAGATATTTCTTGTAGATGATGATGACCTGATCGTTTCTATGCTTTCGAGGTCATTGAAGAATGAGGGGTACGAAGTCAATTCGGATTGCGGGACTGACGATGTGATGCGCAAGATACTCGCATCGGCCCCTGACATAGTAATACTCGACATCAATCTTCCAGGGCGCAACGGCGTAGATATTCTTCAGGAAGTTAAGGCCAGTCTTGACACTGAGGTTGTAATGCTGACAGCTGACGATACTGCCGAAACTGCCGTAAGAGCTATGAAGTTAGGCGCTGTGGACTATTTCACCAAGCCATTCAATATGGACGAGGTGAAGATAGTCCTTAACAATATCGAGGAGAAAATCAGGCTCAGGCATGAAGTTAACTACCTGAGAAAAGTCAACCATGAGCTGTTCGAGAAGGAGATCATCGGTAATTCACAAGCGATGCAGGAAGTTAATTCCAAGGCCCGGAAACTCATAGATTCCCATGTTCCGACTATTCTTGTAACCGGCGAGAGCGGAACCGGGAAAGAACTTCTGGCCAGATATATTCATCGTCAGATGCACGGCGAAGAAGTATATTGCCCTTTCATACGCGTCAATTGCGCCGCTTTGCCCGAAACCCTCCTCGAAAGCGAGCTCTTTGGATATGAAAGAGGGGCCTTTACGGATGCTAAGGCAGACAAAAAGGGGCTTTTCGAGCTTGCCGACCGTGGATCGATACTTCTTGATGAAATAGGCGAGATGAAAACCTCCCTGCAAAGCAAGTTGCTGAGGGTCATAGAGGAGAGGATGGTGCGCCGCATCGGCGGCAAGGACGAAATTCCAATCGACGTCGTTGTGATCGCTACCACCAACAGGGATCTTCAGGATGCGGTCGATAAGGGGGAGTTTCGGCTCGATCTATTTTATCGGCTTAATGCTTTTTCATTACATTTACCTCCCTTAAGGGAGAGAAACGAAGATATTCCATTGCTTGCAAGATACTTTCTCGACCGCATTGCAGCCAAGTACAACAAAACGATAATTTCCGGGTTTTCGACGGATTCTGAGAAGCTTATGGTTTCTTACCGCTGGCCAGGGAATATCCGGGAACTGAGAAATGTGATCGAGCGGCTTGTCGTGCTTGAGAGCACAGAGGTCATAATGCCGGAACATCTGCCGAAAGAGATAACCCGGCAGAGGGAGGCCGACGCGCGGCTGTCAGATGACTTTGTACTTCCCGAGCAGGGAATAAACCTCGACGATCTTGAGAAAAAATTAATTGTGCAGGCATTGAAGAAGGCTGGAGGGAACAAGACTCTTGCGGCTAAACTGCTCGGCCTTAGTTACGACAGCCTGCGTTACCAGATCAAGAAATTCAGCCTTGAATGATGTTGTTGCATCTACAACGTTGATTTTAAGAACTAGAGCGGGAATTCCCGGTTATTCATATCCGAGATGAAAGCGCCTCTTTGTGAAAAATTTTGCTGAGGGGTTGACCAAAATCCCAAAATCACTTATATGTATGTAACGGTGTCTAAATGAAACAGTTGTGCAGTGTTCCATCGAAGCGTCCCAGAGCGAAGCGGGTCAAAAAACCTAAGCATCGGGTCGTCACGCGTGCTTTTGATTTTCCTATGATGGATGTCAACGCGAAGCAGAATGACAAGATCTGGATGCATATAGATGCTTGCTGGCGGCTACGCAACATCCTGGTTGCCGACAGGATAGAAAATCGGGCGGCAAACAAACTCCTCAAACAGCAAGGAGTAACGGAAGATCTCCACTATCTCTCTCAGTCCGACCAATACAATGCCATCCATGAGTACGTCCGCCATGACACCGCTCTGTCAAAAGTACACAGTCAGGTCAGGCAGAATGTGGCTGTAAGAGTGGATGAAGGCTATAAGCGCTTCTTCGAGGCACTTAAAGAAGGTCGGACTGACGTCCACCCACCTAAGTTTATAGAGCGCAAGAAATACCGTAGTATAACCTATCCGCAGTACGGCCCTGCGGCCAAGATCAAAAACGGGAAACTGTATTTGTCGGGAATAGGAGAGTTCCGGCTGTTTGACTACCGTAAGGTCAAGGGAAAACCCAAGACTATCACGATCAAGTTCAAACAGGGCAGATGGCATTGTATAATCACTGCCGAAGCCCAGGAGAAAGATGTTCTTGATATGATCCGCCCTGATGATCCCCGGCAGGATGCCGGATTCGATACCGGACTGACAGTCCTGCTGACCGACTCTGAAGGGAACGAATATGATCCGCCCAAGGCTTGGTATAACTACCGTGCCCGGCTCCGCAGTGCGCAGAAGAAGATGTCACGGCAGTTTGAGGAGAGAGAGAAGCAGTATAAGATATTGGCAGCCCAGGCGAAAGCTGAAGGACGTCCAATCTCTCCGCTCAAGGATATCCCCTACTCGAACAGACTGAAGGCCCAAATCAAGGTAGTGGCCAAAATCCACACGAAGGTCGACAATATACGGGATCACCACCACAAGAAGAACGCTTCGGTCGTTGCAAGCAGGTATCGCAAGTCTGCCGTAGAAGAGCATGCAGCGCAGTTCATGATTCGTAACAGGAGACTTGCGAAAATCGCCACTGACCGGGCCATCCATAAACAGAAGCTTTTGCTCAAGAGTAAGATGGGGAAGCGGTACATTGGGACGCCAACCCAGACCGAAGCCGGTGGCAACTCCCAGACCTGCACCTGTGGTGCTCCTGTCCCGAAGGGACTCAAAGACAGGATACACCGCTGTCTGGTATGCGGGCTTACTGCAGGACGGGATCATGTAGCCGCAAATATCGTATCGATTATCGCATTTGGAGTTGCAAGTCTTACCCTGGGAGCGGGGTCACACTTTCCGGAGACCGGGCAGGTCTTCGTCAGACGTGGAGAGAACAAAGCACTGTGTGGCGAAAGCCTCCTGTGCGAGTCGGAGAGCATCCCGGCTTTAGAGTCTTCCCGGAAGCGTCAACCTTCACAGGCGTTGCGGCGAAGTACCACGGGTGCTGAAGCTATCGTGGCAGGCAAAACTCGGTCATCACGTATTGCGGATTGTTATGGCATTGCTACGTGAGCCACAAAACCGTCGGCATGTAAAAAACGCTAAGAGCAAAACCTGAGTGTCTTTCAGGGGATGCCCCCACTTTCAATCGGGGGAGGATGTCACGATGCTATGATAATGCTCAAAGGTAACCCTCTAACTTTTATGAATTACTTAGTTTCAGTCGTAGCGGCCTTTTTAGATTCCAGTACATATACAAACAGGTCCTTACACATTCGGAGTCTGTTAAGATAAATAGTCCTTTCTGGATCTCCTTCTTTTTCGATGAGGGTTCGCAGCTTATCACAGCGCACAATTAGCATATTCAACTCTCCAATGGAAAGAGACTCCGCTTCCGAAGTCCGCGAGCAGATATCCTCGAATTCATGCTTGAACGAAACTTCTGGCCAGGCATGTAGCGGGCCCAATGCACAGGAGAAAAGCAGAAGTATAACAATGGGCAGCGACCGACGGAGCAACAGGCTGTGGGGAATCCTTTTCACGCCACTATCGTTATGCCTTTTAAACATATATTTGAAAGTCATTTTTTTACTCAACCGGTTCCGTGTGGCAACGCTGGCAATCTATCAGCGGGAAGGCTACAAAGCCGTGACAGACACCGCAATATTTACCTTGCATTATATCAATCATTCCATACTTAGTCGTCCCCTTTTTGATGCCAGCAAAAATTTCGGGATGGCACACTTCGCATCCGTTCCATACGGTGTGTTTCTTGTGTGAGAAGACGATCTTAGGCATGCCTTCCACTTTCGGGTCCAAGTCAAAGTCTTTCTGTATCTTGAGGCCAGGCCGCTTGATCGAGATGCCATCGAGGAAATCGACCGGTTTTATAAGCCCCATCTTTTCGGCTTTTTCCCAATTTATGCCATTACCAAAGCGCTCCTTTGGCATACGTGAAGAAAATTCCGAAAAATCGTGCTCCTTTTTTATCTCTTTACCCATAGAATGGCAGCGTTCGCATCGCTGCACGTCCTTGAGCGAGAAGTCTTTAGAGCAGGCCGCAAAGACTTTTCTATCCTCAAAAATCTTCTTTCCATTATGGCAAGTACCGCAATAATAGCCTTTAGCGTTGTCCTCAGCCCTTATTCCCGTAGCGCCGGCCTTCATGGCGAAGGCTAGATCGACATGGCATACCCGGCAGGTGAATTGAGACCTGTGAAACCAATGATCAAACGCTACAGGTGCCATTTGTGCATTTTTCGAATAGTTGTTTATTACCACTCGGCCGTACTCGTTCGGACGGGGCCTTTTCTTCTTCTCTCCTGTCTGGGCCTGAGCCATGCCCGCAGCAATAAACATCAAAATGACAAAGAAGATGATTCTTTTCATGATTCGGTTCCCTTTTTTATGGGTTTTTAGGTCTAGTTTCCCAAACAAGAGCAAGCAAGTATCAGGCCATGTGACGTACATGTGAAGGTTCAGCAATATTCTTATAGAAAGAGGAAGATAAGATACGTTGTCAGAGAGCGCTGTAGCTCGATCAGGTCAAATCACCATCCATTTCGGTCTTTTCACGACGACGGAGAGGTGAAAAAGGTTTAACTGTGCTGGCTTAAGTGAGCGAGATGTAACAAATGCGGGAGTGCAATTGGTGCGGAGATCACTATTCTGATGGACGTAGTCTGAGTAAAACTATTGCGTGTGTGGCAGCATACCCATCGAGTGGGTAAAGTCTTGTTGAGTATCTTGTTGAGTATCCATATCTGAACCCAGGAGTAATGGTTTGTGGGCTGTGGAATCCGGAGGAAAAGTTAGAACTTGCAACATGGATGGTAAACGAAGCCGCTATAATCCTCCACAGTTCTAGATAATCTCAACTTCTCATGATGCCGGAAACAATAGCCCGCATACCTGCTCAATCTGGATCCTAAGTATTAATAAATTATAGTGAAGTGTCACTTTTTGAAACTGCTAACATCGTGCTATAACTTTGTTTAATGGCTAGGTTCTTCTGAGTGCTGTGACCAATTTTCAAAGTACTTCACTTACATTGAAAAAGTGAGTGTCTTCCGTTATGAATAGTTAGACAGTAAGCAAAAAAGATAGCTCACTGTCTGATCTGTTTGAGCATCATATAGAGTTATAGCCTTCGGAACCTCCTACTTTCTCTTTTTTTTTATGTTACTATATAGTTTAAGATGTCTTTATATCGACGCAACGATAAGAAGGACCTTTACTCATTATTCCTGAATAGGTGTAGGATGTGCTGCTATTGCATTTTCTGCTAATGGCGAAAGGAGGGTAAGAGGATCTATATGATTAAAGAGTTTAGGATTAAAGAAAATAACCGGAAAGATATTTCACGTTTCCCATATATCGTGTGCATTCTTTTGCTCTTGACAGTATCTGTTGCCTTGGGCTCGTCAACCAGTGCGGAAGAGGGCTGTGTAACCGCAAAGTGTCACAGTTCCATAATCTCTAAGGCGGTAGTTCATCCTGTAGCGTCGGCCTGTGATACCTGCCATGAGCAGGTAGCCAAACCACACCCTCAAAAGTCGGTCCAGACGTTCAAGCTCATCCAGGAACCGCCGGCGCTCTGTGCAACGTGTCATCCCGACATAGGCACAAAAAAATATGTCCATACGGCAGTCAAGAACGGAATGTGTACGTCCTGTCATAACCCCCACTCCTCTTCTCAGCAGAAACTACTTGTAAATAAACCGGACGAAATTTGTGCATCGTGTCATCCCGATAAGACTGATTACAAATATATGCACGGCCCTGCAGCCGCAGGTGATTGTCTGACATGCCATAGTCCTCATGATTCTGATAATAAGAATCAAACATTGAAAGCTGGCGCTGATATCTGCTTTTCGTGTCATGCCGATTTGCAGAGTGAAATGCAGAAGAAACATGTCCATCCTGCCATGAAGAATGGTTGCACGTCCTGCCACAATCCTCATGGCTCTTCTTATAAGAAATTTTTTGCTGCTGAAGGCAATAACCTGTGCTTTAAATGTCACCCAAAAATTGAAGAAAAGCTGAAAACGGCGGCGACTGTGCATAAGCCCATTAAGAGCGAATCGGGCTGTACTTCATGTCATTCGCCACATGCAAGTGATAACGATTATCTTCTGCCAAAGACTAATAAGGACTTGTGCCTAAGTTGCCATCCTAAAGTCCTCAAAAAAGAGTATACGGTGCTTCACGGTCCTATTAAAGAAAATAAATGTACACCATGCCACGATCCACACGGTTCGGGTTACAGTAAACTGCTTATTAAAGAATTCCCTACGGACTTATACTTGCCCTACACTGATAAAGAGTATGCACTCTGCTTCTCATGTCACAAGAGAGATCTTCTTCTTTTTCCAGAAACCTCTTTTGCCACCGGATTCAGAGACGGACAAAGAAATCTCCATTACGTTCATGTGAACAGGAAGGAAAAAGGCAGAAGTTGCGTAGTATGCCATACTATTCATGGCGGTACGCTTCCTAAGCTGATAGGCGAGAAGGTAACTTTCGGTAGTTGGGAACTCCCAATCAAGTTTGAAAAGACAGAGAATGGCGGCAGTTGCATGCCAGGATGCCATCGACCGTTTGCTTACAACAGGAAAACAGCGGTTAACGGTATGCAACCTGAACAACCAAAAGAAAGCGGGAAAAAGCAATAACGGCTACATATAAACGTTCATGCGAAAGCGGGCGGGATAATATTTCTATCTCCTTACCATCCGTTGCATATGCACCCTTGCAATGGCAGGCTTTCCGAATCAATAATTAGGACTACTAGCGGCGGGAATCCTCGGGCATTTCAATCCCGAGATGAAAGCCCGTCCATCTTCGTTCTTATCCATCACGCCCTCCACGTGGGGTATAATTTAACTAGTTCTTCGATAAAACATGGTACGGGTTGCATGCCGGAATAGAAGCCTGCGGCATGCGTAAGACCAGGTCAGGTATTAAGACCCAGACCTTTTCATATGTAATACAACTTGCATATGGTTTGCGGCGTGGCGCCGCTTGCACGTAATTGCATACGACAGTATTGCTGGCATCTTGATAAAATACAGCCAGCAAAAAACAATCACCTCAAACTACTGGGATGCTCGCAGTCTATGACTACGTGAGGACGCCACTGAGTCTCATTGTTATAGAACCCGCTTTCGTCGTGATGAAAAGTTAGCACCCGGCAGTCCGGGAGTAAGACGTCTCTGTTCATCTCCCTTATTTTTTCTGCGATGTAAAACATAAGCACAGATGAATACCGGACGCCCGCAACATGCAAATGAGAAGGCAGACGGAATTATCCGTCTGCCTTTGCACAAGAATAACCACATGTCCCCTAATTGGTAGAACTGAAGTTTACCCCCGTGACATTTCCGCCAGTCACCGTGACGCTAGCTGCGGGATTGGCAAATGTGTAGCCTGATTTCGTCGCTGTTATAGTATACGTTCCGGGCACTACGTTAATGAAGGTGTAGTTGCCGTTTGTGTCGGTCGATGTGATACCTTTTGTTACTCCACCGAGCTTAAGCGACAATGACACGCTTGACAGTGGCGTGCCGGCCTTGCTTGTCACCAGACCGCTAACTGTATACTTAGTAGGTACGGTGATCGGTATATTCTTAGTGGCGATTAGACCTTGCAGCGTTGCGGTGTGCACAATTGTATAGGTATTGGCAACCGCATAAGTATGTGTGAAAGTGCCACCCGCGCTTCCAGTTGAAGGAGAGCTACCGTCGCCCCATGCAACCGCGACCGATGAACCCGCAGTGGAAGCATCCACCAGGGTAACCGTCATGTTGTTTGCACTTACTGAAGCCTCGTTGACGGTTGGCGGGATGCTTACCGTAACCGTTTCTGTTCTGGTTTCTGGTCGAAGCACAGCCGAGCTAGTGTTAACGACTGTCAATGTTGCGGTATAGGAGTTCACACCTGCTGCCGCACTGGAATAACTATGACTGGGCGTGACACGGTTGCTGTTGTCTGTTGTGCCATCTCCAAAGTTCCAGCTATACGTGCATGTACCACCACTTGGGCACACCGTTGACGATGCATCAAAGTTTACCGTATTGCTGTTGCCAACCCGCACCCAGATGAAGTTGGGAGATGGGAAGGTACTATGAATGTTGTTGGCATCTGCGGCGAGCTCAGTTCTCGGTTTATACGGGGCATAGCTTTGTGTGGGATTCTGAATTACATTAGCGTTGGAAACCGCGACTGCCGCCGTGTCAGTCAGGGTAATGATGTTTCCCGATACTGCTGCAGCGTATGAATAGAGGTCGGTGCCTCCTGCGCCAGCCCCGGCTATCATGATCCGCTGTCCTTCGGTAAATCCTGCTCCGGTGCTTACTGTAAGAATGGTAGGGGTTGAAAGCACGATTGACCCTGTAGCGTTAACCTGCGCTGCCCCTCCACCGTGGCACTGCCCGCAAGCCAGATCCAAATCCACCCAGGCCGACGACTTGCCGGGGAAAGAACTTCCGTCATCTGCGGTGTTCGGCAATGACTGCCCTGCTCTAAACTGCGATGGCGTCGGGAACGTGGTATAGTTGGCATCCACACTAATTCTGAAAAGGTGCAATTTATCTGCCTTGCCATTGTCAGGCCTCACCATATGGCAGACTTCGCACGAATTACCGTAAAGGGATGTATCAAACGGTGTACCCAGCGACTCCGGGTGAGCAGTCTTAGACAATACTATTTCAGTATGGCAGGTTTGACAAGTAACACGCATAGGTTGAGTACCGGTGGCTGCCTTAACTGCATCCACAGTCGACTTGTGAGGATCATGGCAAGCAGAGGTACAGCCTAAATTATTGACACCATCGTTAAACCGGCTGGCATAGTATGACGGACTGGTTATAGTGCCAACATTGGTTAACCCATCGTTGTTCCTTCCTGCAGTGCCCGAGAACCTGCTATGCGGACTGTTGAAAAACTCATGAGTCGTGCTATAGCCGCTAAAAGCGGGAGTGTAGGTCCCGTTATAACCTACAGACAGATAAAGAGCTGGATAAAAATTATCGGGTGTAACGCTGTTACCCGCCATGTCTACCACATTCTGAGCGGGTGGTTCCTGATGGCAGTTATAGCAAAGTGCTGTCCCATTTTGATTTGTAGGGGCCGGCGCAAAATCGATCTGATCAGTACCTCCGTGAGGTGTCACATCATGACAACGCGTACAAGTGATACCGTCAAAAACCCATTGCTTTCCGGTATAGTTTATCTGTGCTGCAACTGAGGGATCAGGCTGAGTGGCAGTTTGCAGAACTGGATCTGGAACAGATGCCAGGACTGATGTCATGGGATTAAAAAGAAA
>Ga0181523_10002810_pt1 | contig 16430 bp, 6 predicted proteins | sample PEATcosm2014_Bin_43_FD_119752 | JGI IMG/M metagenome (GOLD analysis project Ga0181523, IMG submission 119752) | Peatland microbial communities from MTU Mesocosm Facility, Houghton, MI, USA - PEATcosm2014_Bin05_30_metaG | ecosystem: Environmental > Terrestrial > Soil > Wetlands > Peat | place...
CCCACGAAGTAGGCGACGGTGGCGTGGCCCGCCTCGTGGGTCGCCACCCGGTCCCGCTCGTCGGGCGTGTAGATGGTCTCGTCGGTGACGCCGAGCTCGACCAGCATCTTGGCCTCGGCCACGTCGGACATCGTCATGGCGGAGCGGTTGTGCGTGAGCGCGATGACGAGGGACTCGTCCATGAGCCGCTCGAGCGAGGCCGGCGAGTACCCGAACGTCATGCCCGCGACCACGTCGACGGCGCCATGCTCGTCGAGGTCGGCCGCGTGGGACTTCTTGCCGAGGTAGTAGGCGATGATGTCGGCCCGGGCGCGGCGCCCCGGCAGGCCGAAGTAGATGGTGCGGTCGAAGCGGCCGGGCCGGATCAGCGCCGGGTCGAGGTCGTCCTTGCGGTTGGTGGCGCCGACGACCAGCACGTTGGCGGGCACCACGGCGGGCTTGCGCAGCTTGCCGCCGTCGGGCAGGTAGCGGTTGAGCACGTCGATCCAGGACGAGGCGAACCGCTGCCCCCGGGTCGGCGTGTCGAAGGACTGCAGCTGCACCAGCAGCTCGTTGACGACGCCCGAGACGCCCTCGGTCCCGCCGCCGCCGCCCATGCCCCGCCGGGTGGCCCCGATGGCGTCGATCTCCTCGATGAAGCCGATGGCACCGCCCTCCTTGCGGGCGTGCTTGCGCAGCTGCTTGAAGAACGAGCGGATCTTGCGGTTGGTCTGGCCGTAGTACATCGACTGGAAGGCCGACGCGGAGACGAAGAGGAAGGGGACGTTGGCCTCCTTGGCCATGGCCTTGGCCACGAAGGTCTTGCCCGTGCCGGGCGGGCCCTCGAAGAGGATGCCGCGCCGCGCCGACCCGCCCATGGTGTCGCGGAAGGTCTGGTGGGCGAGGAACAGGTTGATGGAGCGGACGACTTCGGCCTTGATGCCGTCGATGCCCACCAGGTCCTCGAGGCCCACGGCCGTCTCACCGGGGCGGATGAGCGTGTGCGGCGAGCGCCCGGCCCCGAGGAACGGGGCGGCCATGACCGCCCCCAGCATCAGGATGATGAGGATGATGGGCAGTGCGCCACCCAGCCAGTGGGGCAGGTGGACGGAGGGGAAGATGCCGTGGCCGGTCATGGCGCGGATGACGACCCAGCCCAGTGCGAGCGCGCTCACGGCGACCAGGCGGCGCAGGCGGGTAAGGCGGCGGCGCTCCCGGGTCCGGGCGACGTCCGCGCTGCCCAGGACGGCGTCACCCACGATCCCGGCGACGGCGTCACCGGCCTGGTTCACGGCGGTGCCCGGGCGGGGCGGGGTAGGGACCAGATCGGCGGGCCGACTCATGACCAGACTCCGTTCATCCCCCGTGGACACTTCCAATCTAGAGAATCCCACAGGTCAAGTGGCCTTGCGAAGTGACAAAAGTCATGAATTGCCAGAATTGACGTCCTTCCGGTACGGATCCCGCACCGATCGGGGCCGCTGGACGTCACTTCCGTCGGGGCGGAAGTCTGCATCGGCGGTTGCAGGGTCTTTTGGCGGCGCCCGGCGCGGCGGGCTTGAATGTGACGCGCCGTCAGATCCGCCGGCGAGACCGACCCGGGAGCACACATGGCCGAGACAAGCGAGAGCGACGAGCACCAGCTCCTCATCGGGGGCAAGTGGGTCGACGCGTCCGACGGGACCTACGAGATCATCAACCCCGCCACCGAGGCCGTCGTCGGACGGGCACCGAACGCGAGCGCGTCCGACGCCCTCGCCGCCGCGGCGGCGGCCAAGGAGGCCCAGCCCGGTTGGGCGGCCTGGTCGGCCGAGGAGAGAGGCGCGCTCATGCGGGAGGCTGCGGCGGCCATCCGCGCCAAGTCGCCCGAGCTCCTCCCCCTCGTCATCGCCGAGACCGGGGCCACGGCGACGGTCGGCTCGCGCATGCAGGTCCCGGTGGCGGCGGACCGCTTCGAGCGCTACGCCCGCGACCCCCGTGCGGTCCTGCAGACTCCGCTGCTACCCCAGCCCGCGCAGGCGACGCCGCTGGCGCCGGGCGGGATCATCGGCGGCATGGTCAACCGGCAGGCGCTGGGTGTCGTCGCGTGCATCACGTCCTACAACTTCCCCATGGTGAACATGGCGGGCAAGGTGGCGCCCGCGCTGGCCGCCGGCAACACCGTCGTCGTGAAGCCCGCGCCGCAGGACCCGCTGGCCATCGTGGAGCTCGTGCGGATCCTCACCGACGTCGGGTTCCCGCCCGGCGTCGTCAACCTGGTCAACGGCAACGGTCCGGCCTCCTCCGCCGCGTTGGTCGACGCCGACGAGGTGGACTGCGTCAGCTTCACCGGATCGACCCAGGTCGGCGTCACCATCGCCGAGAAGGCGGCGCGCACCATGAAGCGCACGCTGCTCGAGCTCGGCGGGAAGGGTGCCTGTGTCGTCTTCGACGACGCCGACGTGAAGGGGGCCATCGGGTGCATCGGCTCGACGTGGTCCTTCCACTCGGGGCAGATCTGCACCGCGCCGACCAGGGCCGTGGTGCACCGCAGCCTCTTCGACCAGGTGCGCGACGGTCTGGTGCAGATGGCCGGGTTCCTCAAGGTCGGTGACCCGACCGACACCGCCACCATCATCGGGCCGGTCATCTCGGCCGCGCAACGCGGCCGCATCGAGGCCCACATTCAGACGGCCAAGGAGGACGGTGGCGAGATCGTGCTCGGTGGTGAGCGCCCCGCCGACCTGCCGACAGGGTTCTACGTCGCTCCCACGCTCATCACCGGCGACAACACCATGCGGGTGGCCCGCGAGGAGATCTTCGGCCCCGTCATCACCATGATCCCCTTCGACGACGAGGAGGAGGGCATCGCCATCGCCAACGACACCGAGTTCGGGCTCTACGACTACGTGTTCTCCAAGGACGGCGCCCGCGCGCTGCGGGTGGCGAAGCGGCTCCAGGCGGGGCACGTGGGCATCAACACGGCGCAGCGCAACCACGACGCGCCCTTCGGCGGCTTCAAGATGTCGGGCGTCGGGCGGGACGGGGGCGACTACGGCCTGCTGGCCTACACCGAGCCCCAGGCGATCATCTGGAGCTCGTAGAGCGGTTGCCCCTGCGGCGCCGGCCCAGAGGCGGGCGACCACGGCGGAGCGCTCAGCCCATGGACTTGGCGCCGTCGATCGACTCCCGGATGATGTCGGCATGGCCGGCGTGCTGGGCAGTCTCGGCGACGATGTGCAGCAGGGCGCGCCGTGCCGTCCATGAGGCGCCCGGCTCGAACCATGGTGCGTCAGGGAGCGGGTGCGCCACCTCGAGCGAAGGCAGCGACATGATCAACGCCTCGGTCGACCGGGCCACCTCGGCGTAGCGCTCGAGCAACCCGGACACCGTCTCGTCGTCTGCCATGTCGAAGCTGGCGGCGTGGGCCGCGAAGGACGCGGCATCGGTCCGACCGATGGCCGATGTGCCATGTGTGATGAAGTTGGTCCAGTTCTGCTCGGCCCTCGTCACGTGTTTGATCAACCCTCCGAGGCTCAGCGCGCTGACCGTGGGGCGCCGGCGAGCCTGCTCCTCGGAGAGTCCGGTCACCGTCTGCACCAAGAACCCCCGGTGCTTGGCCAGGGCCCCGATGAAGTCCTGCCGCTCGTGCTCACTCCGGACGCGCTCGTCGGCCATGACCCCCACGCTACGCGTCGGGTGTTCGCACTTTGCCCGTCCAGACGTCCCACGCCACGCTCATGGACTAAGAACGCGACATGGACACGTTCCCGCACACGCCCATGCCCGAGCACGGCCTGCCCCGCGGCGAGGTCATGCAGCGTCTGCTGGCCATGAAGCAGGACGACCAGGACTGGCGGGGGGGCCGCGTGTTCAGCCTCGTCTACTCGGCCGGCGACGACGTGCACGAGCTCCTCTCCGACGCGCTCGCGCTCTACAGCGCCGAGAACGGCCTCAACGTGCTCGCCTTCCCCAGCATCGGCACGATGCAGCACGACATCGTGTGCAACACGGCCACGCTGCTCGGCGCCGACGACCCGGCCTCGGGTGGCGCCGTCGAGGGCTACCTGACCTCCGGCGGGACCGAGAGCCTGCTGCAGGCGGTGAAGACGGCCCGCGACGTCGGGCGCGAGCGCGGGATCGAACGGCCCGCCGTGGTGGCGGGCGAGAGCGCCCACGCGGCGTTCACCAAGGCGGCCGACTACTTCGACGTCGACCTGGTGCGGGTACCGGTCGGGACAGACTTCCGCGTCAGCGCGGACGCGCTGGCCGACGCCTGCACCGACGACACCATCTTGGTCGTCGGCTCCGCCCCGACCTATCCCCAGGGTGTGATCGACCCCATCGCCGACATCGCCGCCCTCGCCGCCGAGCGCGGGATCCTGTGCCACGTCGACGCCTGCATGGGCGGGTTCCTCCTCCCGTTCCTCACCGAGCTCGGCCGCCTGCACGAGCCATTCGACTTCCGGCTGCGCGGCGTGACCTCCATGTCGGCTGACGTGCACAAGTACGGCTATGCCTCCAAGGGCGTCTCGGTGATCCTCTACCGCACCCACGAGCTGGCGCGCAAGCAGCTCTTCGTGACGACGGACTGGCTGGGCGGCTTCTACGCGTCCACCGCCATGGCGGGGACGCGGCCGGCAGGGCCCATCGCCGCGGCCTGGGCCGCGCTCATGCACATCGGCCAGGCGGGCTACCTCGAGTTGACGCGGGTAGCGCACGACGCCGCGCGCGAGCTACGGGCCGGGATCGAATCGGTCGGTGCGCTCGAAGTGCGCGGCGACCCGCCGGCCACCGTGATGGCGTTCGGCGCCCGGGACCCTGGTGTCCTCGACATCTTCGCCGTGGGCGAGCGGCTGGCCGCCGAGGGCTGGTACCTCGACCGGCAGAACCGGCCCGACTCGCTGCACGCCACCGTGCACGCCGGCAGCGCGGCCACCGTGCCCGCGCTGGTGGACGACCTGCGCCGCGCCGTGCGCGGGGTGGGCGCGACCCGTGCCGCGGACCGCGCCACGACCTACGGCCAAAGCAGCTAGCCCGGCTCGATCGCGACATCCTCGCTTTCTATCGGATCCGCAAGCTCTTGCTCGCCGGCTACGAACGCCCCCGTCGAGCACGGTCATGACCGTGTACTGCTCGGGTTGCGCCACGGCGATCTCCATGACGAGCTCGCGGCGCCCGGTTGGCCAAGGAGTCGGTGCGCGACATCTGCTTGACCGATGACTCCGTAGAGGCCAAGGTGCTCCTCGACGAGGCCAATCGTTGGATGCAAGGGATCGCGAACATCCTCGCCGGCCGGGCAGACCTTCCAAGCAAAATAGGGCTGCGGCGTCTGAAGATTTCTGGGGTTCGAGTTCCCTTTGGTGGAGCGGATGGGACGATGTTCGAACCCCTCCTGGCCCCCTGAACTGGGGTGACGCGGCGCGAAAGCCTGAGCTGGGGCGAAATTCAGGTCCCGAACCGCTTGGCGCGGGCTCGGCTCCGGAAGTCGCGGGACTTTGTTCGAACCCCTGTCGGAGGAGCGTCGACATCGGGCAATCCCGCTGGCGGCCCGTGCCAGGTTCGGTGCCGAGCCACCTGATTTGAGGCAGACTTGATGGCTCCGCCGTGCGAGTGCTCCCCGTACCAGTTCGCGCCCGGGACCATTCCTGCCTCGCCCGCCACGAAGCTGGCGGCGATCGCGGAAGGTCGCGACCCGACACTCCACATGGCCCCGGTTGTACGCTGCCTGTCGTGGCCCGCGCCTGCCACGACTGCCGTACTGCCGATCACCAGGCGCCGCAGCGCAGGCACATGCCTCCGTTGCGCCAGGCCTTGTCCGACGCAACCACGCGGCGCAGCACGGGGGATCGGAGCGACGATTAGTGGTGACTCTCTCCTACAGATGAACGGGTCGACGGTCGGCGGGGAAGTGCGTCCCCCTCCCTTCGGTACCGGGGCGGTGCGCCGGTACGTGCCGATGGCGGCAGTGGTCGTCGCCGCCGCCGGGGCTTTCCTCGCCTTCTTGGACTCGACGGTCGTCAACGTCGCCTTCCCCAGTATCCAGGCGGCGTTCCCGCACACCAGCGTGACCAGCCTCTCCTGGGTCCTGAACGCGTACAACGTCGTCTTCGCCGGGCTCCTCGTCCTCTCCGGTCGTTTCGCCGACCTGCTGGGGCGGCGTCGCCTCTTCAACCTGGGCCTGACCATCTTCACCGTTATGTCCGCGCTCTGCGCCCTGTCGACATCGGTGGGGATGCTCATCGTCTTTCGGGCGCTGCAGGCGGTTGGGGCTGCCATGCTGGTCCCGGCCTCACTTGGCATCGTGGTGCACGCCTCGACGGCGGAACGTCGGAACCAGGCTCTCAGCCTGTGGGCGGCTGCTGCCGCGCTGGCGGCGGGCATCGGCCCCCCCATCGGCGGCGCGCTGGTCGACCTCTACAACTGGCGTCTCGTCTTCTTGATCAACGTTCCCCTCGGCTTGATCGCCTTTCTTCTGACCCGGCGGATGGTGGTCGAGAGCAGGGCGCCGGGCAGCCGGATCATGCCCGACCTGCGCGGGGCGCTGTTGCTCTCGTTGGGCCTCGGAGCGGTTGCCCTCGGCATCGTGCAGGGGGGGAACTGGGGCTGGACGAGCCCGGCCATCCTGGCCACCTTCGCTGTGGCCGTCGTCAGCCTGACCCTGACCGTGCTGAGCTCGGCCCACCACCCCTCACCCGTGCTCGACCCCCAACTCCTGCGGATCCGCGGCTTTTTGGTCTCCAACTTGATCACGATCGCCGGCGGGTTGGGCCTCTACACCTACCTGCTGGCCTGCATTCTGTGGCTCCACTACGTCTGGCAATACTCCCTGTTGAAGGCGGGCCTGGGCGTGGCACCGGGCGCCGTGGTGGCGGCACTGGTGTCGGTGCCCGCCGGGCGGCTGGCCGAGCGGTTCGGCCCCCGCGCCGTGGTGGTGCCTGGCGCGCTGGTGTGGTCGGGTGCCTATATCTGGTACATCAACCGTGTTGGCCTCCACCCTGATTTCTGGGGGGAGTGGCTTCCCGGGCAGATCCTGAGCGGGATCGGGGTGGGCGCCACTCTGCCGACCGCCTCGGCCGGCGGCCTGGCGACCGTGCCGGCCGGCCGTTACGCCACTGCGTCGGCGGTCAACGCAAGCGCCCGACAGTTCGGGGGTGTGCTGGGGATCGCCCTCCTGACTGTCTTCATCTCCCACGCGACGCTGGCCACCTTCGCCGACGCCCTTCGCCGGGGATGGGAGCTGGCTGCCGTCAGTTTCGCCGCGGCGGCGGTGCTCGCGCTCTTTTTCGGGCGGATCCGAGAGGCCGGTGAAGATCTCGACGTCTCGTCGGGACCTCCGTTGCTCGACCGGCAGGCCGACGTCCAGCCGACCGTGACTGCGGGTCAAAGCGGGAGAGACTTCCTCGACCTCCTCCCGGCGCCGGTGCGCGCTGACGTGCTCGGCAGCGGCGACGAGGTCGAGCTGTTGGCCGGCACCACCCTGTTCCACGCCGGCGACGCGGCCGATGCGATGTACGTGCTCATCGCCGGCCGCCTGGCTCTGCGGCAGACGGACGGGTCCACCCTGGACGTGTACCCCGAGTCGACGCTGGGTGAGTTGGCCCTGCTCACCGACGCACCACGGTCAGCCACGGTGATCGCCCGCCGCGACTCCACGTTGGTCAGGGTGAGCCGCCAGCGTTTTACCGAGCTCACGGCGTCGGATCCCGCGGTGATGGCGGCCATGGCACGCGGTGTCGCCTTCCGCCTGCAGAACAGCCGACCACTGAGCCCGCCCACGTCGCCTGCGCCGAAGGTCGTCGCGGTGGTCGCCCTCGATGCAGGCGCCTCGGCCGATGCGGTGAGCGAGGTCCTCGTGGAGTCGCTGTCCGCTGGCCTGCGGGTGGCGAGGAGGGGGGAGACGCCACCCCAGGAGCTGCAGCGGGCCGAAGCCGACCATGACCGGGTGCTGTTGGTCGCTGGGGCCGGGGGCCCCTGGGCTGAGGCGTGCCTGCGCCAGGCGGACCGGGTGGTCCTGGTGGGCGGCAGCTCGGAGCCCTCCGCGGCTCCCCGCCCCGAGGTCCAGTGTGACGTCGTGCTGACCGGCGCGGCACCGACACCGGCGCAGATCCTGCGGTGGCACGATGACACCGGGTGCCGCCGGGTGTACCACGTCGGTGCAGACCGCCGCGACTGGCCGCTGCGACTCCGCCCGCTCACCGCACGCTTGGCCGGCCGGAGTGTGGGGCTCGTGCTGGCGGGCGGCGGCGCGCGGTCACTGGCCCACCTTGGCGTGCTCCACGCCTTTGAGGACGCAGGCATCACGGTGGACCGGGTGGCCGGGGCGAGCATGGGGGCACTCATCGCCTCGCTCTACGCCACCGGGTCCACCGCAGAGGAGGTGGACGAGCGGGTCTTCGACGAGTTCGTCCGGCGCCGCCCGTTCGGGGACTTCCGTCCGTCGCTGACCAGCCTGGCCAAGGGCGAACGAGGCAAGGCGATGCTTCGGCGATGCTTCGGCGACAGCCGCCTCGAGGAGCTGGCCCGCGAGCTCGTGGTGGTGAGCACCGATCTGTACCAACGCGTTCCGGTGTACCACCAGCGAGGATCGACGGCGGAGGTGGTTGGGGCGTCCATGTGCCTGCCGGTTCTCTTCCCCCCGCAGCGACTCGGTGACCGGGTGCTGGTCGACGGCACGCTGACCGACAATTGTCCGGTCGGGCCGCTGTGTGAGCACCCCGAGGGGCCGGTGGTAGCCGTGCACTTCGGGGGCGTCTCGTCGCGCCCCGCCGGGGAGGGGACGCCGTCACTGGGCGAGACGCTGCTGCTCGTCATGCAGATGGGTGACCGACGACCGGAGGGCGATCGCAGCGACAAGGCCACCGTCACCGTTGTCCCCGACACCACGGGCATCGGGCTGCTCGAATTCCATCAGATCGATCACGCCCGAGAGGCGGGCCGCCAAGCCGGCGAGGCGGCCGTGGCGGCACTGCGCCAAGGCCGGTTCCTGGCCATCGGCGCCACCGCTCCCCGACCGATCGAGTTCGAGGGCACCGCCCTCTGAGCAGCGGTCGCGGCGGTCGCCTCGCCGGCCACCGGACGGGTAGCTCCTCAGTCCGAATGCACCACCGACTGCAACTCCTCCAAATGGCTCATGGCCTCGCGGTAGCCAACTTCGACGAGGTTGCGGGCACTTTGGAAGTCGAACATGCCGGCGCCCGAAACATCGGGCCGGATCAGCACGTCCGGGGGATAATCGGCGAGGAGGCGACGCTGCCCCTCGATGCCCGGCAGTTCCATGGCCCGCATGAGGACGTTGAGCGAGAGCGGCGGGGCGTTCGTGTCCCGGCGCCTGGTGAGGCGGTCGGCCAGGAGTCTCCAGCCCGATGGCGTCTCCTTGTAGCTGGGGGCCGCACGCACCTCCTCGTCGACCGACAGGTCCACGGCGACGACCGATCTGATCCCGGGTCGGCTCCGCATGATGTCGACGGGAAGATTGTTCAGGACGCCCCCGTCCACCAGGAAATCTGATCCATGACGAACCGGCGGGAAGATCCCGGGGATCGACAGGCTGGCCCGTACCGCGGTGGCCAGGGACCCCCGATCGTGCACAACCACCTTGGCCCGGGTGAGATTGGCGGACACGCAGAAGAAGGGGAGCCAGGTCTCTTCGATGGCACGGTCGCCCAGATGGCTCGGATCCTCCAGAAGCTCGCGCACCTTGCGGGCCGAGGTGTACGACAGCACGGGCAGGGTCGGCGGGAACAGGTTGCCGCTGTCGACGAACCCGGAGGTCGCCCATTCGAGCCGGGTCGCCGAATCGAGGTCGAGGGCAAGGCACGACCCCATTGCGGCCCCGATGCTGGTGCCGCCCACCATGTCCACTGGCAACCCGATCTCGTCAAGTGCCTGCATAACCCCCAGATGGGCCCACCCCCGCGGTCCGCCGCCTCCGAGCACCAGCCCGCAACCCCGTCCGGTCACCAAACGGGCGGCGCGACCCACGTCGCTGGCGACGCTCCGACGAAGGTGTAGCACCGGCCCGTCGCCGGCTGCGTCCAGCCAGCCCGCGGACAACCGGGGCCGCTCAGCCCGGGCTCGCTGGACCAGCAGGATGAAGAGGTTCCCGTCGAGACGCCTCGCTGGGAGCTCGCGGGTGACCGCTGGGGGGAGCTGTTCCACGGAGGCGTCGGCGTCGGCCACGATCACGACGCGGTCGCAGTTCCTCAGGCACCACTCACCCCAGGCCCGGTCCCCCGACGAACCCTCATACAGCACGTAACGGTGCCCACCTTCGAGCTGGTGCGCCCAGGAGGCGCGACCGACCGGTGGCGGCGCGTCGGCGGCGCCCACCAGAGCGGTGGGCGCGTGCCGACCCAGCTCGGCGGCCAGCTCGGCCATTTGGTCGACGGCACCCCGCCCCTCACCCAGGGTGAACACGCCCAGCGTCAGGACGTGCTCCAACAGTGGCCGCCGGGAGGGTGAGCCCAACCGTTCCGTGACGACCTGGGCGGCCCGGCGGAGCCAGCCCGACTGTTCGTCGGCCAAGCGGTCGAACTCGTCCGCCGGAATCACCAGGAGCTGGGTGTCACGAACGGCGCGGATGCTGGCCAGGCGCGGCTCCCGGGTGATCATGCCGATCTCGCCGAAAACGTGGCCCCGCGAGATGGCGTTGCCCGGCTCTTCGTCGACGTAGGTCTGCAGCCTCCCGTAGACGACGACGTAGAGGGCATCGGCGGGATCGCCGGCGCGGACGCACCAGTCCCCGGCGCCTACGAACTCGGTCCGACATCGCGACAGGACCTCGTCGAGCTCATCCGCTCGCAGCGTGGCGAACAGCGGGATGCCGCGCAACAGCTCGCGAAGCTCCGGTCCCACCTCCACCGACTGCGCAGCGTCAACCACCAGATCTCTTCATAGTCGCGTTGACGCAGCATTGTCGGCGGCCGTCCGCTTGGGATCCACTAGCTCGGGGGTCCACACCACCATGAGCTTTCTCAGGGTTTCCTCAGACAACAGGCGGAGTTTCGACTCACACTCGGCGAAGACACGCAGGGTCAGGGCGGCTTCGTACTCGGCCCCGCGGCTCCGTGCCGCAATCAGGCTCTGGCTGAGGGCTTCGATCGCCGCTCCGACATCTCCGGAGTTGGCCAGCACGGCACCCCGGACGCGATGGATCAGGGGGATCTGAGGGGGAACCCCACCCAGGTTTTGGGCAAGATCGAGGCAACGGTCGGACACGGCGAGTGCCTCGGCGAAGTCGCCGCTCAAGAGGAGGCATTCCGCCATACGGGCAGTTGCTTCGAGCGCGTCGCTCCGGCTACCGATAGCAACCATTTCCTCAATAACGGACTCGAAGAGAGCCAGGGCCTCGTCGTGGCGGCCTTGGCGTGCTCTGACCCTGGCCAACTTACCTTTGGCGTCAGCCGCGCCGGCTCGGTAGCCCGCAGCACGCCACGTACGGCTCACGGCGACAAACGCCTGCTCGGCGTCGTCGAGACGGCCCTGGTCGAGCGCTATCTCACCGATGTTGAATACGTAGAAGGCATCCATGACAGCGTTACCGGTCCGGCGCACCGTGGCCTGTGCTCGCCGGTAGAGCACCTCCGCTTCATCCCAATTGCCCTTGAAGTAGGCGAGTCCGCCCAGCATGTTGAGAACGCCGGCCTGACCCGGCAAGTCCCCGATCTCCTCGAACAGGCGCAGCGCCCTCTCCCAATTGACCGGGTTCTCGAGTTTGCCGAGGTCCATGTTTGCCCAGTCGATGATCCGTAGAGCATCGGCCATGGTCTCCTTGTCCTCCGCCAGCTCCGCTTGCTCGACAGCCTGAGTGCACCACTTGATAGCCAGCCGGTGTTTGCCGCCCTCTTGGCAGAAGCGCCCGTACCATCCGAGGAGCTCGGCCCGCTGGCGGCCAGCCTCTGTGCTCTCGATGCCGTCGAGGATGTTGAGACCCCGGGTGATCCACCGCAGCGCACTGGTGTAACGGTCGAGCCATCCCTCGACCCGCGCCAACTTCAGGAGCAGCCGGGCCTCGATCACGCTGTCGCTGGCGATCAGTCTCCTGGCGTACCGGAACGCGGTGGCCGCACCCATATAATTGCCCGTGAGATTCCTGGCGTCCCCGAGTGCCTCGTGCACACCAGCGATCTCAACGGGATCGAGCTCGGGCAGTCGGCGGGCGGCTGTGGCCGCTCGCTCGTAATACTCCGCCGCCTCAACGTTGGCATAAATGGCCTTGGCGCGTTCGGCGGCTTGCAACGAATGCAGCCACGCCTCTTGGAACCGCTGGGCGTGAAGGTAGTGAAAGGACAGGAGCTCCGGGTACTCCTCACCCTTTCGCTCGGCGGCGCATCGAAGCGCATCCGCGGCTCGGGAGTGCAGCTCGTGCCGAAGGCGAAATGAAAGGCCGTTGTACGCGGAGTCGCGCAAAAGTGCGTTGCGGAACGCCAAATTGCCGAACTCGTCACGGACGACGAACGCGTCCAGCCTGCTCCAGGTCGGGTCGCCTTCATCCGGAGCGTCGTCGTCGACGTCGACCAGTAACTCCCTGCTGAAGGACTGGCCCAGGACAGACATACGGCGCAGCAACTCGCGGTCGACAGCTGACAGGCGGTCGATGCGTGCGACAACGACGTCCTCAACCAAGTCGGGGAGGGCATCGATGGAGTCCCCGTTGACTACCGCCGCGATGAGCTCCCGTACGAAGAGCGGGTTGCCCTCCGAGCGTGCGACAAGCAACTTTATCTCCCGGTCGGACACGGGGGACTCGCGGGTCGCCGCCATGGCCAGCTCGGTCGCTTCGGCTTCGCTTAGTGGCTCGAGCTCCAGACGGGTCGTGGGGCTGTCGTCAGGCGCGATGAAACCCGCTCCCACGTCCCTCCGGGTGAGGCACCAAAGCCATCCGGTCAAACGGACCGCGCGGGCCAGGTGCTCGAAGAGGTCGGCCGACGCCTCGTCCATGAAATGCGTGTCTTCAATAGTGATCAGGCCCGACTCGGGCAGCAGATGGGCCAGGAGCGCAATGACCACCTCGGCCAACTTCGCGCGCCGGAACTCCTCTTCCAGCTCCCGCGTCTCGCGGGTCTCAGGCACTGCCACGTCGATTGCCATGCCGATCAGCGGGGCCCACGGCCGAAGCTCGGGTGCGCGCCGCTCTAATTCGGACACGAGCAGCGTGGTCATCGACGTGTCGCTGCCCTCGGCCGGGAGGTCGAGGAGACCGCGGAGCAGCCGTCGGACCGTGTAGTACGGCGTCGATGAGTCGTAGCGCTCGCACACGGCAACCAGTTGCATCCGATCGGCGGTGATCTCGCGAAATCGATGAGCCAGTCTCGACTTCCCGACCCCGGTGGCGCCAACAATCTCCACCAGCGCGCCCTGACCGGCCGCCGCAAGCGCCTCGAGCTGCCGTAGTTCCTCGCGGCGACCGACGAATGCCGCTTCTTCGTCAATGCCCGCCGGAAGCCCGCGGGTCTTGAGTCCAATTCGCAAAGCGCTGACCGGCTTTGACTTTCCCTTCACGCGAAAAGGCTCGAGCTCCGTTGCCTCGAACCCAGTGTGGCAGCGGGACAGCACTTCGGGGGTCGTGAGAATTTCGCCCGGTGAGGCCTTCGCCATCAAACGGGCCGCGAGGTTGACGGCGTCTCCCATGACCGTGAAAGTCCGTTGGTACGGTGGCCCCACCTCACCGACAAAGACCGATCCCTGGTTCACGCCGATCCGGATCGGAAGCTGGTTGTCGGAATCCATGATCTCGCGCACGGCGAGCAGCATGCAGTGCTCGTCATCCCCCGAGGACGAGGGCGCCCCGGCCGTCAGGATGATCTTGCCACCGTCCTTGTCCGCGTCCGTGGCGAGGAAGGTGACGCCCTGACGGTCGACGGCCCGCTGGACGTTCGTTACGAGTACCTCGAGGCGGCGCGCCGTTTCCTCGGGCCCCTTCTCGTTAATGAGGTCGTCCGTCCCGTCGAAATGGACGAAGGCCACGGTCACTCGACGGTGCTCCGACTCGGTGCGGGTGCTGAGGGCGGACCGGAGGCCGACGGGAATGCCAGTGTTCAAGTCGAGAGCGGGGTCGACCAGGTCGAAGGGCACGCCCGACGTCTGCGGGACCGAAGGGGCGCGCAGGAGGAAAGAGCCCGGCCCCTTCGCCTCTCCGACAAGTCCGGGCTTGAGCGCAGCAGCGGTGGCGCCACTGATCACGATCTCGCCGGCATCCGCTGTCCCTTCCATCGCGACGACCGAGCTGGCACCCGGACCGGTAACGATGAACTCCCGATGGGACTCACCGACCAGGAAAAAGTGGAACAGGCCGCTGTGCACGCCCACCGACATCCGGAGGGAGACCTTCTGGTCCAGCACGGTGAGGTGTCCGACCGAGCGCAGGGCTCGACGCATCTCGATAGCGGCGCGACAGGCTCGGGCCTCGTGGGCCTCACCCGAGAAGTAGATGAGCAGCGCGTCCCCACCGAATTTGAGGAGGCGACCACCGTTGTTCACGGCGAGGTCGAGCAGAGGGACGAAACAGGCGCCAATCGTCGCTGTGAGTTCTTCGGCCCCCCGCTTGCCATGCCGGGCGAGGCTCTCTGAGAGTTTGGTGAACCCGGAGATGTCGACGAAGGCGATCGTGCCGGCGAGCTCCCGATACCTCTGGTCAGGCGCGGATCGGATCCAGTCGATGGCGAGGCGCGGAAGGTAGGGCGCAAGCGGGTGCCCGTCGTCCGCGGCGACGCCCGGGGTTCTCACGGGCGCCATAATTGGCGACCCTTCGGCCTGCGCAAAGGATCCTTCAACCCCGAGCTCGGCCACGCTCCCAGGCGGATCGTTCATCAGGTGTCTCAATTCCCACCGCGCAGCTTTCTGGAAAGTAGACCGGATCCTCCGGATTCGCAACCCCTATGCGGTCGGCACCGAACTGCGCAGAGCGGTCACCGTGGCCCGGTGAATGTTCCTCTGCCGCCTCACCTGCCCCGCCGAGCGCAACTCTGAGCCCGTTGGCCGCGGCGAACGCGTTTGACGGCATTCCCGGAAGTCCCGCCACGATGCCGTCCGCCACGTCGTCACTAGGATTCGCAGCTTCGCCGCGATCGACTCGGTGATCCCGATCATCGACATACGGCGGCCAGACCGCGGTCATCGCACAAGTCGAGTTATTCAGGGGCGAGTAGCTAAGACGTGTAGCCGGTCGGCACCGTGCGAGAGGCGGGCGCACTCGGTGTAGGAGCCGCTGGTCGGAATCGGCTTGAGGTCCCTGCCCAGTGCCTGTGACGTGAATGGAAGTCATTGGATCCCTTCAGAGCATCGGCTCTCATGTATGTGCTTCTCCGTCGATCCTCGCTGCTTTGGCTCTGGGCCGTGAGCTCCGCTGTCAATGGAAACGGGGATCGGAGGCGGGGAGTTGGAGAGTCTCGATCACGTCACCGGAGCGGTCGGGCAGGATAGAGACCACACACGGGGGCCCATTGAACTTGGTGCTGCAGAACGGGAGCAGTCCGAGCGTCGTCATCCTCCCGGTGATGCTCCTAAAGGGGGTGGGGGACGAGAAGCAGACGGCGTAGGGAATCCACCACGGTGCACCCTTCGCGAAGACGACACTCTTATTGATCGTGATCACTGCAGTCTTGGTCCCGTTGATCGTGAGGCCCGATACGGACACCGTCGTCATGCTCGGAGCATGGCGGAAAGGATCCCCGCAAGAGATGGTGTTCGTCCCGAGGGAGACGGTGAGCGAGCCCGTCGTCGATGAGGTCCCAGTCACGGAGACAGCCACAGACCCCGGAACCGTCACGGTTCCGCTGCACGTCTGGCCCGTCTGGCAGGTCGTCGTCGTTGTAGTTGGATTGGAGCTCGTCACCGTCTCGGTCTCGGCCCCGCAGGTGCTCAAGGACGCCGCGTTGTTGACGTCACCCGAGTACGAGGCCTGCCAGTAGTAGGTGCCCGGCGTGCTCAGCGTCACCGCCGCCGAGGCCGGCAGCGTGCCCGCGGTCGTGATGTTCAGGGCGGTTCCGCCTCCGCCCTGGGCCAGCGTCGTGCACCCGGCGTCGGTGTACACGTTGTAGGTGATCGTCCCCCCGGCGCTCGAGGCGTTGGTGCCGCTCAGCGTGGCCGAGTCGGTGACCGCGGTGCCAGCCAGCACCGAAATGGAACTTCCTGACTGGCCCCCACCCGACAGCAAAGTCGACAGCGAGGTCGACAGCCCGGTCGACTGGTTGACCGTGAAGCTCTGGGTCGGCGTCGAGGTCGAGGTGGTGTAGGTGAACGACCCGTTCGACGACGAGGTGCCCGCCGGGGCGAAGACGGCGTCGACGCTCGAGTAGGTGCCCACGGGCAGCTGCGAGGCCGTCAGCGTGCAGCTGAAGCCGGCGCTCTCGCCCGAGCCGGCCGGCAGGGTCTCGCCGCAGAGCGCGACCGGGGTCGTGCCGTAGTAGAGGGTGACCGTCCCCTCGGGGTAGCCGTCGCCGCTCTGGCCCGTCACCGTCCCGCTGAAGCTC
>Ga0181523_10002812_pt1 | contig 16407 bp, 19 predicted proteins | sample PEATcosm2014_Bin_43_FD_119752 | JGI IMG/M metagenome (GOLD analysis project Ga0181523, IMG submission 119752) | Peatland microbial communities from MTU Mesocosm Facility, Houghton, MI, USA - PEATcosm2014_Bin05_30_metaG | ecosystem: Environmental > Terrestrial > Soil > Wetlands > Peat | place...
CCGGGACTCGTGGCCCATAGCTTTTTCTGGCGGCTACCAGGTCTCGACCCGCGAACCGTGGAACAAAAAGCAGCCGATAATGATTAGCAAGGATGCGGCACCGATCATTTCGTTTCCGATGAAAAACCCCACCATCGGAACAGTGAATACAGTCTGAATCAACACAGCGAAGCCGCAGATCAGGGCGATGGGCTTGCGCAAACGCGCTTCCCCGAACGTGACGACCAGTACAATGACTGCAAGGACGATCCAACTCCACGCCATCGACAGAAAGGCAACCTCGAAAACAGATTGCAGAGCAATCGGCAGATTGGACGTATGCACCGCCGGGGCGGAGAACTTTAGATATGCGAGGCAATGCACGGTAGCAGCCACAAGCAGCAAAACGCAACCCAACGTTACCAATGTGCGCGACACCGTACGGCGAGTAATCATCTGATTCGGCATTCCATCGTCAGGAAGTTGCAGAACGAGTGGAGCATGCCTTAAGAGCGCGGCTGCGTCAATGGTGGCCCCGGCAAGTGGGCGATGAACGCACTAATCGGAGATGTGGGGACTGGTACGGACTTTTCCTGTAACCCGACGGAAATTACTTGGTTCAGTTGAACTTAGAGTTTGGCCCGTATATCCTGCCGACTTACCGGAGCTCGGAAGGAATTTCGAGTGTCATAGTTCGATCCCGTTCCTTCAACTCCCGTCATTACCGTGTTCAAAAGTGCGTCGTCACCGGCAGCAAACCAACCGGCAAGATCGCATATACTAATTTTCCTTGCGCCATCCGTTTCCATTCCGGCGTTGCTTGAAGATACTTGTTGGTCACATGGAGATTGCTGTGACGCAAGTAGTCGCGGATCGTGAGTTGATGTTCCCCCATCTCTGCCAGCATGGTCCCGATCGTGTGCCGAAACGTGTGCAATCGACGCCAGTGATTCCGACCTTCACAAATGCGGGTTGGATCTTCCGCTTGAGCGATCTAGAGGGTTCACGCAAGCAACTACAAGCCGCCACTAAACTACAGCCTGAAATGGAGAATCTGAGAGTACAGTTAGAACAAGCAACGAGTGATATTCAAAAGCAACAATGGGTGATCTCTGATTCTGAAGATTTTGTTAAGGGTGTTTTCGCTTCACACCAAGTCGCATCTTCACCACTGGGTTGCCTCCCAAAGATCGATACGGAATCATTGCTCAAACACCAATGGAACCGTGACTGTGCTCTTACTTCTCAGAGAGACCCCATTCAGAATACAATTCAAATGCAATACCACGTTTGCGCAGTAGCAGGTCTGGAGCAACTGCTGGAACTCATTTCTGCCAAGTTTCTTAGAATAGCAATGTCGGGCTGTCAGCGCCGTTAAGTATCACTAAGTTCCAGCGTACTGCCACTCTGTGACGGCAGAGGTGGCGAGTTCAAGTCTCGTCGTCCCCGCCATTCTTTTCAAATTAAGCGCATGGTTTTCAATGAAAGCCAATGAGGAAGCGGAGAAAGAGACGTCACGGCGCCCCTTGCACGCTTTTTCCCCCGGCCTGAACTCTTCGCTGCGACTCAGGTCATGGAGTGCGTTGAACTACCTTGCTGGAGCTGCTTCTAGGGGGCGAACATCTCGTTCAACCTTTTCAGCAATCGCATCTTCGGCGACTTCCAGATCATAACGCGTTTGGAGATTCATCCAGAACGTCGGACTGTTTGAAGTAGCGCGCGAAACGCAGGGCTGTGTCAGCAGTAATGGCGCGTTTCTCGTTGACGATATCGGCGATCCGCGTCACGGGGACGCGCAAATCCATAGCAACTTTGTTCATACTAAGTCCCATTGGGACCATAAACTCTTCTCGGAGAATTTCTCCAGGATGCACCGGCTTAAGCTTCTTCGTCATCCTGTTGTCTCCTAGTGATAATCCACGATCTCAACTTCGTAGGCATGCCCATCGCGCCATTTGTCATTGACGCGAATGCTGCACTGCCCTTCCCGGTCCCCTCTCAGACGCTCCGAGAGCGTCCGAATGTCTCGTGCCGCAGCTAACATGTCCAGCTTCCTTAGAGCCTGGCCCTCGATAGCCTTGAACCGACGAACAGACTCTCGACGGAATAGGCGTCCGGTATCGGCACAGCGGAAAGACTGAATCACAATCTAGCGCTAGACTGCGTCGCGTTAAATGTCAAGTAGTATACACGCCACAGAATTTGAACGTCCCAGGAGTGGGAAAACGCCCCAATATGGTCCCCGTCCTCTGTCTGGCCTGCTGGCAAAGACCCAGTCGCCCGGCTGGGAGTAAGCACATTGCTGTGGGTGGCCCTTCAAAAATCGCCGCCGGCACCTCCGCCTCCCGATCGTCCCCCACCGAAGTGGAAGTCCGGACTGCTTGCTTGCGGGTCTGGCGTTATTGAGTGGGGCGCAAGCGGAGCGACTACGGTCGCCCCGACTTTAACCCACTGTTTGTCCTTTCCCATTAGGCGCGCAGCGGTAAAGCCGTGTCGAATACCACCCGGGCCACGGGCAATCCAGCTTCGGACGAAGATTGCGACACTGGTTAACAATATGCCCAGAAGCATCGGGTCCCAAGTATGCCGCGGCCAACCGAGATAAGGTTTATTGGAGACGAGAGTCAGGAGGGCGATGATGGCGCCCATCGCAATGACGAAGCGGTCTTTCTGTCGAACGCCGCGCGCGAGCACCATTGGCGGCAGGCACCAAATCAGCACCCATGTTCCCCAGTAGAACGGCCTTCCGAATTCCAAGTTGGCCCGGGTGCCGCCCCACCACTGCGCGGCCAGGCTCAACGACGAAAGCTGGAGATTGATGGCCAGGTAGATGCCGAGCCAGAGGAACGCTTCGACGACCGAATAAGCCTCGTCGAGGTAGTCGAAGCGGTGCCGGGAGCGTACCGTGGCTACACCGGCTAGCCCGGTTGCATAAAACGCGGCGATGATCAGACGCTGCGCCTCGCGGGACGAGGTCCAGTAGCCTGGCAGAAAGAGGACGAAGATCATCGCGGCGAGAAATGCGTAGGAGAGCCCGAAGCGGCGCCATATCCAGAGCGAAAAGACGACGCTGGCGGCGGGAACCAGGAACTGCGCTGCGTCCGGCTTCGGCGAATAAGGGCTGCCGCTGAAAAGAGCGGCCTGCATTCCCGCGCAGAGAAAACCAACAGAACAAACGGCGAGCGCTTCCTCGATACCGTAACGATAGAGCCTGGCTTGGGAAACGGCGGCCTCGGCAGCCGCATAGCAAATGGCAGCGAAGATCAGGAAGAAAACGCCGGCGGCTTGCTCCAATGGTCGCGAAACCACGAAAAACAGAGCGACGGCGGCGCCCACGCTGATCAGGGTGAAGAGGAACAAGACCAGCCGCAGAAAAATGTTGGTAGTGCGGAGCTCAGAGACGATTTCCCGTTCCAGCAGCTGGTACTGTGCCTTGCTGATGAAGTCCTCGCCGACCCAGTCCGCTAAAAGTTTGCGGGCGCGCAGAGTTTCTTCACTGGATGCACTGTAGATTCTCACGCCGACCTCCCAAAGCGGCGCCCGATCTGGACCAGCACCACGAGCATCGCAACTCCGCTAACGACGAAATAGCTCAGGACAGCGGCTTCATCACTGACGCCACGGAGGAACAACGAGCTGACGCCCACATAGCCGTAAACGGCGGCATAAACAACGAAGACAAACTGCCTCCGCGCAAGGCCCCAGGCAAGAGAGGCGCCACACGCGATAAGCACAGCGAGAAACCATAGCCCGTAGCCCTCTCGGTTGAACACGCCGGAGAGCAGTGCCCAAAAGAGAACGTTGGCCACGATGTTCAGATAAGTGCCTAAGAAATGCGGTTTCAGGCCGCGGTGCTGCAGAAGCGCCCCGCCGACGCCGATCAGCAGGCAGTAGAGAAGGGCATATTGGCGATAAGCAGCGTCCTGATGGGCCGACCAGTGTGAAATGGTGAGCCCGAACCATCCCGCGAGTGAGGACAAAGCGAGGGACAGCACGAAGCGATTGTCGAAACGATAAGCGAGGAAGAAGAAGAGGCCGGCGGTCGCCAGTAGATAGAGATCCCATTGTTTGGAGAGCACATGGAAACGGCTCTCCAGGTAAGCGAGGTCTAATAACCAGACGAGGCTGCCGAGGTAAAGCACGTAGTCGAAGATCGGACTCGGTGCAGGCGTTTCGGTGGGGGACCAAGCGGGCGCGCGGGAAAAGCAAAACCAAAAACAGGCGGCGAGGATGGTGGAGAGGACGGCCACGACGAGCACGTCACCGATTTGTTGCGACCAGGTACTGACAGTCCATCCGAGTCCGGCAACAAACGCCAGCACACCGGCGTAGAGGAGAACGTTCAGCTCGAGAAAAAGGGAAAGTGGTTCTTCACGGGAGAGGCCAGCCAAGTGGGCGTGCTGCTCCGGCGATATTTTGCCCTGCTCCTTCCATTGCTCTAATCGAGTGAGGATGGTCAAAAACCCTTCGTTCTCCGGACCCAGGACACCAAGTCCATAGTCGGTATTGGATCCCGGTCCCACCTGTTCGGCCCATGGATTACTTATCGTACATTCCAATAGGCTCGCCGCGCTGAAAAAATGCGAATAGATTTGCCAGAATCGAGGCGATCCAGAAATTTTATTCGAGAAAGTCAGCCACGGAATCAGTCAATGAGAAGTTACCAAATCGTCCGGAAGGGGTTCTCAAATTGTGCATTTCCACCTAACCTGAAATAATGCCAGTCGAGCATAGTCTACATGCGCTAGCTCGCCTCCTTGACCTTCTTTACTTCAGACGAGTTTTTTCAATTAAAGTTGCAGAAGAAATGGGTTTTTCAACAAGCTGCTAATCAGGACTCGGCCCTTTGATTTCGTTGTAAACTACCCGACGTCATTGGCTATCTGACCGGCGCTCGCTGGCGGAACGTGCGGGAATACAGGTAGCGGCTCGGAGTAACTTGTATGGCCTTCCCGCAATTGGCTCAATTCACGGGTATTGCTCTTCTGCTCTTGCGCTTGATGGTTGGCATCGTGTTCATCACCAGCGGCTACAAACATCTTAAAGATCCGGCAACGCGGAGCAAGGACATTGGGATGAGCGAGAGCTTCACAATTTTTCTGGGTGCAGCCGAGTTAGCTGGCGGCCTCGGAGTAATTTCGGGCGTTCTCGCTCAACTCGCCGCCATCGGTTTGATTTTGGTTATGCTCGGCGCCATACAAAAGAAAATATTTACTTGGCACACCGGCTTCTGGGGCAAATCGGGGACCAACGGCTGGAGTTACGACACTATGCTCGTCGTTATGAATCTGGTTATCGTCACCACCGGCGGCGGCAACCTGACTCTCACTCACCTGCTCAAGTAAAACCCTCGATCGCGTTAGGGCAGCCAACGCAAGCGCGAACGAAGTGTAGGGTCCATTGTCAAATTGGAGCTCCAGGATGAACGATCAACAAGAGAAGGTACAGTATTCTGGAGTGCGAGATCAGCAGATCCGTGCGGCACTGGATCAGCATTGGGCGGCGTCCGATGCCAACGATTTTGAAACGGAGCACCGCATCTATCACGAGGACGCGGTGCTGGAATACCCGCAGTCAGGCGAGCGAACCTGCGGTCGACGCTACATACAGAACCAGCGCGCTAGTCAACCGAGCAAGAAGCGGTTTGCTGTCCGACGAATCATTGGCGGCGGTGGTCTGTGCATCACCGAATTCATTCTGACATATGACGGCAAGCCGTCCTACACCGTGAGCATCATGGAGTTCAGGGACGACAAGGTTGCGCGGGAAACACAGTACTTTGCAGATCCATTCGTGGCTCCCGCATGGCGCGCTCAATGGGTCGAACGGATGGACACATAATCTCGAGGCGTGAGAATTCGCTAACGACACCGCATTTGTGGTTGCAGCATAATTGTCGAGAACAGAGATTAGCGCAGGCGCGATTATTAGTTTACCCGCGATTTTACTCGCGAACATCATCTGGAAGATCGCGTCCAAGCGGTGTTGTTTTCGCCGGTGCAGGAGGACCCGCACGGCAAGTGGCAAGGATTGGAGCCGCGAACCTTGGTCGAATGGATGCACAGTTGGGATTGCAGTTGCACAAGATGGCGTGGGACCCCGCCATGCGCGGCGTTTAGTGTCTACTCGCAAAATACGCGAACTTTCTTCCCGCCGCTCTCATCCACTTGTACATTCAGTTCTCTCAGGACATTTTCCAGTTCCTGGCCCTTGAGCCGCGAAAGGCTGCCAATGTCGACGCCGTTCGCGTAAAGCTTGTCTTGTACATTCTGGGGCAGCAGGAGGTGCAAGCCGGCCGACGCCCGAATGAAACTCAAGGGAATACGCACGTTCACGTTGTCGCTGCTTCCCGGCTTTTCCACTTCCACTCTTAAGTAGCGTAGTGGTTTGCTATCGCTCGGTTTGGCTTCGGAAGACACAGCTGGCCCGCTTGCGCTTTCCGCACCTGCCAGCGTATCCAGCTTGTTCAGCAGTTTTTCCGCTTCCTCGGTAGTAATTTTGCCCATAGCGAGCAGTTCGAGTACTTTCTTGCGTTCGGCCGACATGGTGATGCTCCTTTCGAGTTCAGTCCAGGTTGGTCCTAGGAAAGCTTGTTGAGCGCTTCGTCCACGCTGATCTCACCACGGGCGATTTGTTCCAGTACGTACAAATTCGGCGAGGGCGCCTCAAAATCGCGGTCCAGCGCGGCGGCGATGGCGTTCAAGCGGTTTTTCACGGTCGGATAACTGATGTTGAAGATGCTCTCCATCTTCTTGATGGTTCCGTGATGCCGAATGAATACGATGACAAACGATTGGTCTTCAGGAGACAGTCTGGCCAGCGGCGAGAGTTCGAATTCACCCTCGACGTGCACACCGCAACCCGGACAGGAAAGTCTGGCGAGTTTGAGCGGTTGCGAGCACGAGGGACATTTGGCTTGAGAAATATCCATTTACTGCCTCATATAAGTTGATATAATCAACCTGCAGATTAATAATGTCAAGTCTAATCTTAGGAAAGTTAAGGCGTGTCCAGCCGTTCGTCAGCCGGTCGGCTGTCGTCACTGAAAGGCCCTGATTAGCACTAATCGGGAACTTGGAGTGCTAGAAGGGACCGTTCCGATTTCGCGAACTAACCGGGACCTTGCGTGGGTTTTCAGACATCAAAGGTCATATCTGGTCCAGCATTCGAAATTAATGTATCGTTCAGAGCGATGCATTGCGAGCGCGGGGGTTGAGATGGATTCCATGCGACGCACCCTCGTCCACGTACTGATACTGCTGATGGTGATGTTTGGATTAAGCCTGGTCTTCACCGGCGATCAGGTGCGAGCCGATCGAGCCGCGTGCGAACAGATCAAAGCCGCTTGCAAGAATGCGGGCTTCGTTCTAGGTAGCGGAGCTCGCAACGGGCTGTTGCTGGATTGCTTTCAACCGATCGTCCAAGGGGCAGCGCAGCCGAAGTCGGCATCGAGACCTCTGCCGAAGATAAATCGGCAATTGGTGGACGCATGCCGGGAAGAGAAAGACTCAGACCCCGCCGCGATTCCCGGGAGCGCACCGCTGGTGCTTTCCGCCGACGGCCAGACTGTCTATGATCCGAATCTGAAGGTGACCTGGCTCGCCGACGGCAATTTGGCCGGTAAGCAAACCTTCGGAGCTTCCAACATCAATAAGAGCGGCTCGATGGACTATGAGGCGGCGGTGCGATGGGTCGAGGCGATGAACAAGGCCGATCAAGGCCGCGGGTACCTCGGTCACAATAATTGGCAGCTTCCGACCGTGCCAGTCAAAGACGAGAGCTGCGCGCGTACGGGAAGGAACGGCGAATCGTTCGGGTTCCACTGTTGGGGGAGTGCGCTGGGATCTTTGTACTATAGATCGTTGGGTCTTCGCGAGCCGAACACGGTCGTTCGCATGCCCGCCAATACGGTGGGCCCATTCCACGATTTCCAGCCGTATTTATATTGGTCGGGGTCTGCGGCAGCCGATCCAAAGCAAGGATTTGTGAGCTTTTCGTTCAACAGCGGATTTCAAGGGGCCAACGTATGGCGGAATTATCTCTACGTGCTGCCGATGATCAAAGGCAAGCTGCCGGGCACGCCAGCCGCCGCTGGCAAAGGGTTGCAAGTCAACCCCGGCGGACAATCCGTCTATGATCCCATTGCACAAGTCACGTGGCTCGCGGACGCCAATTTGGCGGCCAAACAAACATTCGGTGTCGCAGATATCAACCCGGATGGCTCGATGGAACACACGACAGCGTTGGAGTGGGTCGCCGCCATGAACAAAGCCGATGGAGGTCGCGGATACCTCGGTCAAAGGAACTGGCAATTGCCAGAGACCGGGCCGCCCGATCCATCCTGCAATATGAAAGGGACGACTGGTTTTGACTGCACGGGTAGCGCGCTGGGGGAGTTGTTCTATAAGCAATTGGGGCTGCACCGAGGCGAGTCCGTCGTGGCGGCTCCTGACGTCAAGGTCGGACCTTTTCACAATATTCAGCCTTATCTCTACTGGGCGTGCGAAGGGGAAACCGCCATATCGGCTTGCCAGAGCAATGGGCCCGCCGAAGGGTTCGAGTGGAATTTTTCGTTTGGAAACGGCTTCCAGGGGACGAATCTCCTGGGAAACAATTTGTACGTGGTTGTCTATTACCGCGGTGCCAGATAGAGTACCATCTCCCCGCCGAAGGATGTCTGGCCGCAGCGCGAACCGTGGTGGCTGTCTGTTCCTTCTTGCACTCAGTTTCGGTTCTCGGCCCGTACGTCCACTCAAGCGCATGGTAAACGCCCTAATCGTCCATGTTGGTGCTGGAATGAAGCTCTTCGGTGAACGGGCTTGGCAGGCCTGGCCTGGGCGCAGCTCTGTTTCCCAAGAGCGTTGGGCGATATATCATCATGATCCGAGTATCTCTCGATGTCGCGAAAGAAGATTCTGGCTCTGCTTGAAGGAGGGGACCGGCGCACTATAGGCCGCGCCGACGACGTGGCAGCGTTTGTCTCCGACCATCCAGAACTTTTTCCGAAGCTGATTGCGGGTCTGTGGTCCGCAGACCCTCTCGTTCGAATGAGGGCGGCGGACGCCACCGAGAAGGTCACGCGAAAACATCATGCGCTTCTCAAGTCCTACAAGAAGGAACTAGAGGAAATAGACTATTCCTGCAGAAAAGCGGAGGCCGCTTTTATGAACTCCGGCCATCTTTCGCCAAAGACTGGGCCGTGACCACCGCCAGGTATGACCCATAATTTTGACTGGGGGATTGCGTTCGCCATTTCTATCGAAATCTGGACCGGATAGAGTGGGTCGCTATCACCCTGAATTATGAAGGTGCGAGCCCGAATGTTAGCAAGTCGCCGTGTGTCAATATTCATATCGTCATAGCTGGTTGCAAACGTTTTCGTGCTCGCCATTAGCATTTTTATTTGCTCATTTCCACTCGGATGTTGCTTGCGAAGCATTTCCCACTGCTGCTCCGGCAGAGATTCGCCGTACGCATTCATGATTTGTCGTGCCTGCTCTGGAAAGTACGGTGTCGCACTCACGAGAACCATGGCTTTAATACGTTTCGGTTGCCTGGTGGCCATATGTAACAAGACGTTGCCGCCACAGCTCACGCCGACACCCTTGCAACTCTCGATTCCGAGATGGTCGAGTAAGGCCAACATGTCACTTGCTGAGTCTTCGTGCCGGAAAGGCTTAATCAGAGCGCCTGAGCGTCCATGGCCGCGCAAGTCGGGAATGATGAGTTGGAATCCATTGCCCCACAGCTCCTTAGTCGGCAGCCAATTCTGGCTGCAACCTGTGAACCCGTGCAGCAAAAACAGTGGGTCACCAGTTCCGTGAATTTCAAAATATAACTGCAACCCATTGAGCACTTCGATTCGACCTGGGCCTGCCGTGGGTATCATAGGGAATTGTCTCATTATAACTCCCGATTTTAGCTCGATAGCTCACCGCCCCTTTGGCAAGACGATATTCGACACCGCATCATCGGCGATATGCCCCAGACGCGGGCCGACTTCCAAATGGTGACCTGGTTGGAGAGTTTGTGCTGAACCAACACTAACGACTCCTAACGAGATGCGGACTCGGCAAACGTCGCGGTTGGACGCGCGCGATACCGAGGATCGTTAACAACGGCCAACCACTTCGCCAACTCCCGTGGCACAGATCTCTTCGTCGGATAGACGTAAGAACACAGTCCGCCTGCAAGCAACAGCGGCTGATAACAAAATTCTCGGTCACGCTCCGTTCCGCGGAGGTAGTATTGGAGCGCACGCACCGTTTCTAACAATCGGCGGCGCCGAAGAGGACGCTTTTGTGAAGTGGATTCGGGTACTCGGCCTAATCGCCTTTCTTTGTATTCCTACGAGCCTGCTGCTGGGGCAAATTCCGCCCGCTGCGGACGCTCCGGGTACATACCCCGGAGGGATCAATCCGGGCCTCGAGAACCTGTATGTGTACGCCTCGGCGGATATTGAGATAACCGGGCCCAAGGGCACGCCGGTAGAGGGCACTATCGTGGTGTCGCTGATCCGGCTGAACGGCCAGGTTTTCAAGACGGCAATGGCCGAACACGGGAAAGTCCTCTTCGGCAACGTTCCAAGGAGCGAGTTGACCGCGGAAGTGGTTGCGCCTGGCTATCAAACCGCCAAAAAATCATTTGAAATTGGCGAGAAGGCGGAGGTGAAAGTGCAGATCGAACTCCAGCCGATGACAGATCGCGAAGCGGCCGCTGCCGACCGTGGCATCTCCGCGCTGAATCCCAAAGCGCAAAAAGATATTGGCAAGGCGCTGGATGCGTTGCGCAACCGACCAGCGGACGCACGCATCCACCTGCAAGAGGCGCAGCGCGATGCCCCGAACAGCGCGGAAGTCGAGTACTTGTACGGGGTCTACGCCTCGAAGATGGGGGATCAGTCCATGGCCCAGACGCACTGGCAGCGCGCCTTGGAGCTAAACCCCAATCACCTCAGCTCTCTATTGGCCATCAGCCAAAGCTTATTGCAGCAGTATAAAGGCGCAGCCGCGGCACCTTATCTGACACGTGCTCTGGAGACGGAACCTTCCTCTTGGCGCGCGCACATGTTGATGGCGCAATCCGATTTGTTTCAGGGACAGCGGGACCGGGCGATTAGGGAAGCCGAACGAGCGATGGAACTGGGTCACGACCAAGCCGCCAGCGTCGAACCGCTCCTGGCACACGCTCTTTATGATAATGGAGAGAAAGATCGCGCCATTAAGCTCCTGACAGAATACGTGACCGCTCATCCCTCTGACACCAATTCTGCAAAATTGCTGGAACGCCTGACGAACCCCACCACCACGACTCGCACCACTGTAACCACCTCCACAGCCATTACGCCCATCGACGTGCCCAATCTCAGCGATGAAATGGCGGTCATGCCCTCGAACTGGTTGCCGCCGGATGTGGACGAAAAGATACCCCCAGTAGAAGAAGGAGCCTCTTGTGTGCTCAATGACGTGGTGCAGAAGGCCGGACAGCAACTCCAGAAGTTCACTCACGACGTCGACCGCTTTACGGCCACCGAATCGCTGACCCACGAGTCCATCAATCGCTATGGCATTGCCTCGTCTCCCGAGAAGCGCAAGTTCGATTACTTGGTCTCCATCCAGGAAATTCGTCAGGGCTACCTTGGCGTGACGGAATACCGCAACGGTGGAGGCGCGCAGGCCCAGTTTCCCGAAGGGCTGGTGACCAACGGTCTGCCAGCGCTCGTGCTCGTCTTTCATCCCTACTACGCGCCGAATTACGAGATGACTTGCGAAGGGTTGGCGCGGACGAATGCCGGGTTGGCTTGGCAAGTGCATTTTCGGCAGATTCCCGGGAGACCAAATGAGTTGAAGACTTACCAGTTCGGGCTGAATGGACCGTCATACGCCGTGGCATTAAAGGGGCGCGCGTGGATTTCCGCGGACAATTACCAAATCGTGCGCATGGAAACCGATATTGTGAAGCCCATGCCGGAGATTAAACTGCTCGCTGAACACACTGTCATCGAGTATGGCCCGGTGACTTTCCAGAAAGACAATGTGAATCTGTGGCTTCCGCAGAGCGCCGAAGTTTATTTCGCGTGGCGGGGACGTCAGGTGCATCGCCGCCACAGTTTCAGCAATTATATGCTGTTCGCGATTGACGACAAGGAGCGTATCGAGGCTCCCAAAAATACCGAACCAAAGGCGAGCGGCGATTCCGGCGACGCAACTAAGGCGCAGTCGAAAAATTGAACCAGGAATGCACCGAAGGGAGAACGGACCATTCCTGCTCATCCCGGGCGAGTTGGAACCTGCTAGCCAGTGCGTAGGCGCTTCCGCAGGGACAAATTCAAACTGACGCAGCACGAATTGATTTGGGACAATACTTGGAAGAACTTAGGAATGAGTGCGCAGCACTGGGAGTTCGCCAGTGTAGTACAATCCAATTCATCTTCATTTGAGAGAAGAGATTGAGTCAACAACTTCGTTTGTGGCCAAAATGGCAGTGACGCAGTTTGGGACATTGACCTCCGGAGCGGTGTGCACTACCGTGACCTGGTGGCCTATCTCATGTCCTCGGGTCGCTGGCAATGCCCTCTCCTGGTCATCGATCAGGGGGGCGCGGACGGCAAAGGCTTTACATCGGCGCCCCGCCACAGCACATCCGGAGGCTTTTTACCTTTTGAATTAGGACCTATCATGGAAGTCGGCTTGCCTCTTTCCGCCTTCACGGTGCATAACGGGTGAAGAGAAAGTCTCGAGCTTTGATAGGCTCGTGGCAGGGAAAGCAAGTCTTGAGCTTCGCCTCGTCGGCGGGTTTGCCGTCCTTATTAAATTGAGCGTACCCCCAGCCGCCTGTCGCGGCATACTTTTTTGAGTCCTTCACCATAATCTGGAGATACCAATCGGGAGCGGACCCTGGAACGAAGGATTGGGGACGACCAAAGACTTTGTTATTCTCCTCAGAGGGCACGTAGCTCCAGGCAATCCGGGCAATGATTGTGCCGTCCGGGAACGGAAGCTTTCCTTCCCGGTAGGTCTTGATCGCTACATCGTTGCCCAGGATGGCGCGAATATCGTTGAGATTGCCTTCTTCGTGGGCCACGGAGATCAGCTTCCAGTCGCGGTATCCGGGGGGAATTTTGATTCCGAAGATCGGGGCAGCCTCTCCATCGGCCTGTCCAGATGCCTGGGCCATCCAGGCAACCACTCCAGTCAGCGCTACAACCACACCCAACAAGTAAGCGATCCCTCTGATATGTGTTCTCATTCCAACATCCTTATTTAACATTCTTCCCTCTCCTTTGAAGAAGTGACACTAGGAAGTCTTTCCGTGGCCGGATTTCTGCCGGGCGTAACGCAGTTCAATGACCATCTACGTCGACGATGGCCTGTGCCACGCCAGTCGCGTTCATCTGCGAATCCCCCACAATTGACCTGGTGATTATTACTTTGCCTCGCTCGAAGAGCGAGTCCCGTCGGTGAGTGGCAGAGAGGCTACCACATAATGAACGCCCGGAGGATTAAATCCCTGAAGAACGCCGAAACCAGAGAGGTGGATACTAGAGCGTCGCCGGTCTTTTTAACGCAAGACTGTCTGACAGGTAAACAATCGTGGACAGAAGGAATACACCTGCAAATCAATGCGGCTAGCCGACCGGTTGGCTGGGCCGATTCACTTTGTGGCGAATGAACTCGAGCCATTGCAGACTAACAGACTGGGGTTTGAGGCAGGTCTCGATACGCTTTCAACTCTGCCCGTTTAGGTGCACGGTAAGTGTTGTGGCAGCAAGGAAGTTCTCAATGTGCGAATCTACGGGAGTGGTTCCGGAGAGACTGCATCTGAGGCAGAAGCAAAAATCGGTTTTGCTAGAGGATCTTTTTGTTCACGAAGGGCTTTTCTCCAGGCGCGCAGACCCACCACTGCCAGAGAGACGAAAAAGGCATAAAGGGCAGCGGTTAGGTAGAGATCCTTGTAGACGAAGACGCCTGTATATATAACGTCCACCACGATCCATAACCACCAATTGGCAAGGTGCTTACGGGTCGACCAGAATTGCGCCACAAGGCTGAAACCGGTGAGTGCAGCGTCGATGTGTGGCAGCGCCGCATCCGTATAGTGCGCCATTAAAGTTCCTAGTACTGCGCTACCTGCAATCCCCACAATGATCCCCGCTGCGAGACCCTGCCAGGACAGGCGTTCTACCCGCACGCTACCTTCTTCTTTGATGCCCCGCTGCCAGTGCCACCACCCGTAAACCGCAAATGCGCCAAAGACAAACTGGAGCAGCATGTCCGAATACAACTTCTCGCGATGAAAAACGAGAGCGTACAAGAGGCAGGCAAGAAGTATGACTGGCCAGGAGGAGAGCCTGCGTTGCGTGGTCAGCCAGACGCCGAAGGCACTGGCAATGACCGCGGCAAATTCGAGCAGAGACATTATTTTCTCGCTCCTGCGGAAGTCACCGGACCGGCCGCCACGGAATCGGTACCCGGGCGAGTCAGTCCAGAATCTGGGTGCGATTCCGCCCAAACTTGCAGACGGTGAAGGAGCCGTTTGCCGGAATCGGTCGAAAACCAGCGCGCATGCCCAAGGAAGTATCCGAGGTAGGCCAAATCGGCTTTTTCTTCGGATTTCAGCACACCAATAAAATAATCAGCTTCGGAAAGTGCGAATTCCGCGTGTACCAGCGGCAACAAAGCGGGCAGAGCTTCCGCTTCACCGCGCGTCAAGGGACGCGATGCCTCGTAGCCCCTCAGCAGAGCTTCGATTTGTTCCCAATGGAACGGATCGCGAGAAGCGTCGTGGATTTGCAACCATTCGACGCTGCGCTCGATAGCCGTGGCGATGTCGTGAATTGCGTTGGTTCGGTCAGCCAGGCCGAAGTCAAAAATGTCGGTGACTTCCGCTTCCGGTGAGGCATTGCTCCAGAGGAGATTCGAGGCGTGGAAGTCATTGTGCGTCCACAGAGGGTGAAGCACAAACAGGTGCGGGTGCAACTCCTCGTGCAAAGGTTCGAAAGTCTCCCGCGTCTCACGGATCCAATCTCGCTTTTCGAGATAGCTACGAAGTGCAGTGCGTTCCTCGGCGTAGCGGATCAGCTGCAGCCAGGGGTTCTTGTCAGCGAACACTTTGAAGCTAGTTACGAGGGGGGCGGGGCCCCGCGCGGACGCCTCGTAACCGACGGACGCGGCATGCAATGCCCCGAGTGCCCTACCCGCACTGTGCGCGTGACCAACACTTAGAAAAGGAGTCCAGGACTGCGCCTCTTCGTACACGTCCAAGCCTTCGCCGCAAGTATGGACTTCATAGGTCCACGCGCCCGTGGTCATCACAGTTTCTCCCAACAAATCAGCAAACGGCCGCTTCACTAAATTGGTGCGACCGGCCAAGTATTCCAGCCAGCGATGCTCCTCTCGCAGAGAGTTCTTGTCTCGAACAGAACAATGATGCCGCTTAACGAACACTCTGCCGTGAGGTGTCTCAACGACGCTGGCCGCTGAAAATGGGCGTGGGCTGTAAGAGAGAAGGCGGACAGCTCTTTCCGCTTGCGGAAAGCGCCGCAGCAGTCGATCCACCTCGTCCAGCCCTAGCACGGGCCAGTCTGGTTCGACCAGTTGCCCGTCCAAGCCATGCGCTTTCACTTCGTCACGTTTCATTGCCGTTGGTTCCCCGTTCGTCCGAACTCGAATTCTGCGGCGCGACTATCTGAAATTGTATTGCATGTCCAACCGCACCGTCGTCGGCGCACCTAGATGCAGAAAGGTGTCTCCGTAGCTTGCGCCTGTGTCTTTCCAATAGCGCTTGTTCAGCACGTTTTCTGCCATCAGTCGAAAGGTCACTCTGCTCCACTCTCCACCGGGGGTATATCGAGCGCCGAGATTGAACAGGTTATAGCCGGGAACGCTGACGGAATCGTTTCGTGTCGCATATTTAGCGCTGGTGTAGCTCCAGCCCGGCAACAGGTGTAGCCCGGTGATGTGCGGAACATCGACGTCCGCAAACCAGGAGGTCCGGAAACGGGGGACGTCTATGACCTGCTGATTATTGAAAGCGGGCGTGCCGGTATCGGAGGAAATCGCGCTCAGAAATGTAGCGCTTCCCGTGAGCCGCAGCCACTTGTTAACCTTGCCCTGCGCACTGAGTTCCACACCGCTGTTTGTTTCATGCCCCTCAGAAACGAAATCGATATCGCCCTGGCTGTCCAGTACCTTGGGATAAAAGAACGGAGCACGCATCCGAAATAACGCGGCAGTCAGAAGGATGCGGCCGCCGGGCTGGTATTTAGCGCCTGCTTCAACCTGGCGCGTGAAGAAGGGAGGCAGAAAAGCATTCGGGTTCACTGTGGCCCAAAAAGGAGCCTGGGTTCCCAACGAAAGAGCCACGCTGTAACTGCCGTAGAGAAGTAGGTCCTGAATCGGGCGCCACGAAATCGAATATTGCGGGAGC
>Ga0181523_10002815_pt1 | contig 16399 bp, 9 predicted proteins | sample PEATcosm2014_Bin_43_FD_119752 | JGI IMG/M metagenome (GOLD analysis project Ga0181523, IMG submission 119752) | Peatland microbial communities from MTU Mesocosm Facility, Houghton, MI, USA - PEATcosm2014_Bin05_30_metaG | ecosystem: Environmental > Terrestrial > Soil > Wetlands > Peat | place...
CATCAACCCCGCCGCCCCCAGCCACGTCCTCGTCGTCCCGCGCCAGCACATCACCGACGCGGCCGATCTCGAGCCCTCCCACGCCGTGCTGCTCGCCGGCGTGTTCGCCGCCGCCAAGGAGGTGGCAGTGCTCGAAGGCCTCACCGAGCGCGGCTACCGCCTGGTCTTCAACGTCGGCGAGGACTCCGGCAACAGCGTCCCGCATCTCCACCTGCACGTGCTCGGCGGCCGACGCATGTCGTGGCCTCCCGGCTGAGGGCGCGTGCCCCTCACGGCTCGACCGTCGCCCTGCTTGCCAAGGGTCGGCTGGTAGCCTCATCCTGATCACAGCGTGCCCTCGACCCAAGCCAAGATCCTCGTCCCCGGCAACCACCTCATGGTGGGACTGCTCGGCCAGAAGGACGAACTGCTGCGGACGGTCGAGCGGGCCTTCGAGGGCACCACGATCCACGTCCGCGGCAACGAGATCACCGTCGACGGGCCGGACGCCGCCCGTGTCGCTCTCCTCTTCGAGGAGCTCGTCGCCCTCCTCGAACGCGGGCATTTCGTCGACGAGGCCAACATCGGACGCTCGATCGAGATGGTGAAGGAAGACCTGCGTCCCTCCGAGGTCCTGACGGCCGAGGTCGCCCGCTCGCCGCGAGGCAAGCGGGTGCACCCGAAGACGGCCGGCCAGAAGCGCTACGCCGAGGCCATCACCGAGAACGTCATCACCTTCGGGATCGGTCCGGCCGGCACGGGCAAGTCGTACCTCGCCGTCGCTCTCGCCGTGCAAGCGCTGCAGGCAAAGCAGGTCAACCGCATCATCCTCACGCGCCCCGCCGTCGAGGCGGGGGAACGGCTCGGATTCCTCCCTGGCGACCTCCTGGCCAAGGTCGACCCCTACCTGCGCCCGCTCTACGACGCCCTTTACGACATGCTCGAGCCGGAGGGCACGCAACGGCTCATGGAGCGCGGCACGATCGAAGTGGCGCCACTCGCCTACATGCGAGGCCGCACGCTCAATTCCAGCTTCGTGATCCTCGATGAGGCGCAGAACACGACGCCCGAGCAGATGAAGATGTTCCTCACGCGGGTGGGCTTCGGGACGAGAGTGGTCGTGAACGGGGACGCCACCCAGGTCGACATCCCGGGCGGCCGCTCCGGGCTGATCGGCCTCGAGCCCATTCTCGGGGGAATCGAGGGCGTCGCCTTCGTGCACCTCACCCAAGCCGACGTCGTTCGCCACCGCATCGTCCGCGAGATCGTGAACGCCTACGACCGCTTCGCCGCCGCCCAGGCGGGGATCACCATCCCCGCCGAGGGGTCGTCCGGCTCCGGCGTTGCAACTGCCCAGGCGGGCCCGATCGCGCACGTGAGCTGATCGCCCGTGCCCATCGAGGTGTTCGTGGCAGACGAGCAGTCACAGCAGCCGGTCGACGTCAAGCGCTGGAGCGCCCTCGCCGAGCGCCTCGTCGCCGATCGCCGGCTCGGGCCGGACGTCGAGCTGAACGTCCTCTACGTGGACGAGACGGCCATGTCGGCACTCAATCAGCGCTTCTTAAGCCACGAGGGCCCGACCGACGTCCTCTCCTTCCCGATCGAGGACGACCTCGTGCTGCCGATCGGACCGCCCGGGACCATCTCTCCGCGGGGGAGCGGACCGGGACGGCGCGGTGACGAGTGGGAGGACGACTCGCCCGGACCCGGCATCCCCTTGCTCCTCGGGGACGTCGTCATCTGTCCGCAGGTGGCGGCGCGCAACGCACCCGAGCACGCCGGCACCTACGACGACGAGCTCGCCCTGCTCCTCGTGCACGGCCTCTTGCACCTGCTCGGCATGGATCACGAGGCGGACGAAGAGGCCACCGCCATGGAGGCGCTCGAGCAGGAGTTGCTCGAGCGCCACTACCGCCAGGCGCCGGCATGACACCGCAGCTCGCCGTCATCAGCTGGAACGCCGCCGACAGCTGGATCCTCGTCGCGGTCGTCTTCCTCATCATCGCTTCGGCCGTGCTCGCCCTGGCCGAGACGGGCCTCACGCGCACGTCGCGGGCGCGGGCGAAGGCGCTCGAGGACTCGAACGCCCGCGGTGCCAAGTCGCTGCGCCGGCTCGTGGAGCAGCCGGAGCGCTTCCTCGCCCCCGTGCTCCTCCTCGTCCTCATGTGCCAGCTCGTGGCGGCGACCCTCGTCGGTGTCGTGGCCGCCCGCGTCTTCGGGCCTCTCGGTGTCGCCGTGGCGACGGTCTTCGAGGTCGTCGTGATCTTCCTGTTCGGCGAAGCCGTGCCGAAACAGTGGGCCGTGCGCCACGCCGACCGTGCCGCCCTCCTGGCGGCGCCAATGGTGGCCGCCTTCGTGCGCTTCCCGCCCGTTCGGGTCCTCTCCTCCGGTCTCATCGGCATCGCCCACTTCCTCACGCCGGGTGGACGCGGGGCCCATAGTGGCAGTGACATGACGGAATCGGAGCTCTTGGCCTTCACCGACGTCGCCGCAGAGGACGCCGCCATCGAGAGCGACGAGCGCGAGCTCATCCACTCGATCATCGAGTTCGGCGACACGATCGTGCGGGAGGTCATGGTCCCCCGCCCCGACATCGTCGCCTTCGAGGCAGGCACGCTCGTGGAGGCCGTGCTGGAGGGTGCCATTGCCGTCGGCTACAGCCGCTTGCCCGTCTACGAGGGCAACATCGACACCGTCGTCGGCGTCGCCTTCACGAAGGACCTCGTGCTGGCGGTGCGGGCAGGACAGTCCGACCGGCCTGTCTCCGAAGTGGCGCGCGCCGCGCACTTCGTGCCCGAGACCAAGCGGGTCGCCCCCCTCTTGCGGGAGATGCAGCGCGAGCGCTTCCACCTCGCCGTCGTCGTCGACGAGTACGGCGGCACCGCCGGCATCGTCTCGCTCGAGGATCTCATCGAGGAACTCGTCGGCGAGATCTCAGACGAGTACGACGTCGTCGAGCCGACCGTGGAGCCGCTCGCCGACGGTCGTTTCCGCGTACCGAGCATCATGCCGGTCGACGAGGTGAACGACGTCCTCGGCACGGAGCTGCCGGTCGGCGACGACTGGGACACGATCGGGGGCCTCGTGATGGCGCAGGCCGGTCGCATCCCGCGAGAAGGTGAGGCGATCGAGGTGGACGGCTACCGCCTCGTCGCCGAGAACGTCGCCAGCCAGCGGATCGGCTCGGTGACCGTCGAAGCCCTCGACGGGCGGGCGCCCATCCAACCCGAGCAGTTGAGCGCAGTGTCCGATCCCGGCGGAAGCGCCGGCCCTGATGGCGCCGCCACACGCGATGGCGCCGCAGCTCCCGATGGCGCCGCAGCTCCCGAGCCGGCCGGCCCGCCCGGTGTGGCTCCAGCCGGCGATGCGAACGGCCATGGCTGAGCCTGCGGGGGCCATTTCGGACGCCGGCGACGGTTTCCGCTCGGGCTTCGTGGCGCTGCTCGGGCGGCCGAACGTCGGTAAGTCGACGCTCCTCAACCAGATCATCGGCACGAAGGTCACCATCACGGCCTCTGTGCCGCACACCACCCGCACGAGGGTGCGGGGCGTCCTCGACCGCCCGGACGCCCAGGTCGTGTTCGTCGACACGCCCGGGATCCATAAACCGAAGACGGCCCTCGGCACGCGGCTCAACGCCACGGCGTCACACACCATCTCCGACGTCGACCTGTGCGTGTTCATGGTGGAAGCGAACACCCCGATCGGGCGCGGCGACCGCTTCATCGCCGAGCGTTTGCCCGCCGGGTCGATCGTCGCCGTCAACAAGACGGACCGGGCGAGCCGCCAGGCCGTCCTCGCCCACCTGGCGACGGCGGCCGCCGATCTGTCCATCGCCGATGCCGAGTACTTCCCCATCTCGGCTCGCACCGGTGAGGGCGTGCCCGCCCTCGTCGAGCATCTCATCAGCCGCCTGCCGGAAGGCCCGCGCTATTTCCCGCCTGACACCGTCACCGACGTGCCGGAGGCGTTCTGGGTGGCCGAGCTCGTGCGCGAGCAGCTGATACAGCACGCCGAGGAGGAGCTGCCGCACTCGATCGCCTGTCGCGTGACGGAGTGGGAATGGCCCCGCATCCGCTGCGAGATCATCGTCGAGCGGGACTCCCAAAAGGGCATCGTCATCGGCAAGGGCGGCTCGGTGCTGAAGGCGGCCGGCACGGCGGTGCGCCAGCAGCTGCCGCCCGGCGCCTACATCGAGCTCTTCGTCAAGGTGGAGAAGTCCTGGCAGCGCCGGCCGGAGCTCATCGAGCGCCTGGGATACTGAGGATCCATTTTAGCAACAGAATCGTTGGTAAATCGATCGGCACGAGCGTAGGGTGACGAGCGATGACAGAGCCTGATCGAGTCCGTGTCGGGACGCTGGCGGAGCTGGCCGAGCGCGGCTGCCTCACGGCCAAGCTCGGCAGCCGCCCGGTGTGCGTCTTCTACGACGAGGGGAACGTGTACGCCGTCGAGGACCGCTGCCCGCACATGGGCTTCCCGCTGCGGCGCGGCACGGTGCAGGGCGGCCTGTTGACCTGTCATTGGCATCACGCCCGCTTCGACCTCGCCTCCGGCGGCACGCTCGACCCCTTCGCCGATGACGTGCCGGCCTTCCCGGTCGAGATCCGGGAGGGCGAGGTGCACGTACTGGCACCCGCCGAGTCGGACCGGGTCGCTCGCCTCAACCGCCGGCTCGAGGAGGGCCTCGAGCAGGGCATCACGCTCGTTACGGCCAAGGCCGTCCTCGCCCTGCTGGAGGCGGGCGTGTCCGCCGAGGAGATCGTCGAAGCCGGGGTGGGCTTCGGGACGAGGTACCGGGCGGAGGGCTGGGGGCCCGGGCTCACGGTCCTCGTCGCCATGGCAAACGTCCTGCCGGCGCTGGAGCCGTCTGACCGGCCGCTCGCCCTCGTGCACGGGCTCGCCTTCCTGTCGGGTGACACGGCCGGGCGGTCGCCGCGCTTCGCCCTCGCACCCCTCGACTCCGACCTGCCGATGGGGAAGCTGACGGCCTGGTACCGGCGGTTCATCGACACCCGCTCCTCCGAGGCCGCCGAGCGCACGCTCGCCACGGCCATCGCCGCCGGCCACGACCCGGCCTCCGTCGCCGCCCTCCTCGGAGCGGCCGTGACCGACCACGTCTTCATCGACGAGGGCCACACGATCGATTTCACGAACAAGGCCTTCGAATGCCTGCAGCACATCGGCTGGGAACGGGCCGGCGAGGTGCTCACGACGCTCGTGCGACAGACGGCGCTCGCCCAGCGCCACGAGGAGGAGTCGGCCTGGCGGCACCCGGTCGATCTCGCAGCCCTCCTGGCAGCCTCGGCGAACGAGGACGTCCTACGCGCCCGCCTCGTGGCGGCGGCCGGCCGCTCCGAGGAGCAGGCGGCCTACGGGGACGAGGATGTCGACTCCCTCGCCCGCGTGCTGCTGTCCGACGATCCCGCCGGCATCATCGGCTGCCTCGATCGCGCCCTCGACGCCGGCGCCACGGCCGAGCAGCTCGCCCGCGCCGTCGCCTTTGCCGCCGCCCTTCGCATCGTGCGTTTCCACACCCAGAACGACCACGGTGACTGGAACGAGGTCCACCACGCCTTCACGGCCGCCAACGCCGTCCACCAGTCGGTCGTGCGCGCCCCGTCGGTGGAGCTGCTGCGGGGCGTGTACCAGGGGGCGATGCGGGTCTACTTGGACCGTTTCCTGAACGTGCCCGCCGCCCGCCAGCCCTCCGCCGACGGCTCCGGCGATATAGCCGGCCTGCAGGCCTGCTGGGACACCGAGGGCGCCGTCGACGAGGCCGGGCAGATCGCCTACGGCTTCCTGGCCGGCGGCGGGGATGCCCCCCAGTTGATCGCCGCCCTCGGGAGCGCTCTGCTCGCCGAAGACGCCCAGTTCCACTGGTTCCAGATCTACGAGGCGGCCGTCCGCCAGCACGCCGCCTGGCCGCTCGGGAGCGAGCAGGGCCGGCTCATCCTCGCCGGCTGTGCCCGCTTCCTGGCGGCGCACACGCCGACTCGGCGGGAGCGCTCGCAGGTGGTCCGCATCGCCACCCGCTTGCGGCGCGGAGAGCCCCTCTACGAAGAGGACGCCTGAGCCTCAGGCGCTCGCCGGGTGGGGGGCGTGCATCGCCTCGAGGAACGCAACGGCCTCCGCCCGCACCTTCGTGCGCCGCATCGGCGGCAGCGCCTTCACGAAGTACCCGGAGTAGCTGGCCGTCGCCAGGCGGGGGTCGAGGACGGCGACGACGCCGCGGTCGGTCTCGGTCCGGATGAGGCGACCGGCGCCCTGGGCGAGCAACGTCGCCGCCCGGGGGAGGTCGACGAGCCGGAAGCCCATCGCTCCGGCTGCCTCCCGCCTCGCCGCCATGAGTGGCTCGTCGGGCCTCGGGAAGGGCAGGCGATCGATCACGACGAGCGAGAGGGTGGGGCCCGGCACGTCGACCCCCTGCCAGAAACCCATCGTGGCGAACAGGCAGGCCGCCTCCTCCGTGCTGAAGGCCTGCAGCAGCACCGGCTTGGGGAGGTCCCCCTGCACGTGCACCGGCCAGGGAATGCGCCCTCGAAGCGCCTCGGCAGCAGCCTGCATCGCCCGGTAGCTCGTGAAGAGGCCGAGGGTGCGCCCACCGGCGGCCTGCACGAGCGCCTCTAGCTCCTCGTGGATGGCCGCCTCGGCGTTCGGGCGGCGGCGGTCGGGCAGGCGGGCGGCGCAGTAGAGGAGGCCGTTGCTGGCGTAGTCGAACGGGCTGCCGACGTCGATCTCGGTGACGTCAGCGCCCGGCGCCCCGAGGCGCTCGGCGAGGCCGGGCGGCAGCGTGGCGCTCGTGAGGACGACGGGCATCTCTGCGAAGACCTGCGTGGCGAGAACGGCGCTCACGTCGAGGGGGGCGGACCGCAGCGACTGGCGGTCGCCGCCGGTCACCCAGAGGACCTCCTCGAACCTCGACTGCGCGGCCGTTCCGGTCAACCGGCACGACTCCAGCTCCTCCCGGCAGCGCTCCACGGCGAGCAGGGAGCGCAGGGCACGTTGCGCCGAGTCGCTGCCGGCGTTGCCGGAGTTGCCAGCGCTGCCGGAGGCCGCACCGTCGCCGCCTGCCGCCCGCCGCAGCTCACGCTCCAGCTGCACGAGGCGAACGACCGTGAGATCGACGGCGCCCCCGATCGCCTCGCCGAGCCCGGGAGGGAGGCGCTGGTCCTTCGCCGTGGCGAGCGCCTCCTCGAAGCGCCCGGCCGCCGCCAGCACGGCCTCCACCGCCTCGGTGGCGCCGCCTTGGCGTCGCCGTCGCGTGGAGCGGCCGGCCGCGCCCGCCTCGCCCTCCCCGCTGCCGGCGGCCTCGAGGGCGGGCCGGGCGGCGACGGCGATGCCTCGCAGCCGCCCGGGGCTGACGTCGACGCCGAGGCAGGCCGCCAGCACGTCCTCCAGCTCGTGTGCCTCGTCGACGACGAGGGCGCCGTGCTCGGGCAGCACGGCGCCACCGCTTCGCAGATCGGCACCGAGGAGGTGGAGGTTGACGATGACGACATCGGCGACCGCCGCCTTGGCGCGGGCGCGCTCGGTGAAACAGTCGGCGCCCGACGGGCAGCGGTGGGCGCCCGGGCACTCGTCGGCGCCGACGCTGACAGCCGACCAGGCCGTCGGGTGCGGTTCGAAAGCCAGCTCGGCGCGGTCGCCGGACATCGTCGATCCTGACCACTCCACGAGACGCGCCACCTGCTCGCCGAGAGATCCCCGCAGGCCGGTGGGCGCCGGCACGGCGACGCCCTCGAGGCTCGCCTGGCGGCCGGCCTGCTCCATCTCGACGAGGCGCTGGCGGCAGACGTAGTTGGATCGGCCCTTCAGCACGGCCCAGCTGATCGGCCGACCGAGCTGCAAGCTCTGAGCGACAAGGGGCAGGTCTTTCGTCGCCAGCTGGTCCTGCAGGGCCTTCGTCGCCGTTGCCACGACGACGCAGGTGCCGGAGAGCACGGCGGGCACGAGGTAGGCGAACGACTTGCCCGTTCCGGTGCCGGCCGTGACGGCGACGTGGCGAGGTCGCCCGCTGTGCTCGTGCGCCCCGCCGGGATCCTCCACGCTGTGCGACGGCACGGCACTGGCCAGGCATTCCGCCACGGCCTCTGCCATGGCGCGTTGGCCGTCACGCACCTGACCTGCCGGAAGCTGTGCCACGACGCGACCGAGCTGATCGGTGACGGACAGCCGGGACACTGTCGGCGACCCTAACGCCGTGGTGGCCGGAGGTTCACTACTGTTCCGGCGTGCGCGCACGCCGGCCCGGAGTCTTCCTCGCCGCCGGCGCCGGATACCTCGCCCTCTCGGGCATCCTCTGGTGGCATCTCTGGCACGCCGGGCTCGGCAACGCCATCGTCGCGCAGGGATACGGCGACCCCGACCAGGACGTCTGGTTTCTCGCCTGGGTGCCGCACGCCCTCGGGCACGGGCTCAACCCGTTCTTCAGCACGGCGATGTTCGCCCCAAAGGGCATCAACCTCGTCGTCAACACGAGCATCCTGCTGCCATCGCTCGTCATGACGCCCGTGACCGAGCTGTTCGGCCCGCTCGTGTCTTTCAACGTCGCCGTCGTGCTGGCACCCGTCATGAGCTCGCTGTCGGCCTTCGTGGCCTTCCGCCGCTGGGCGCCCTGGGCCCCGGGCCGCTGGCTGGCGAGCCTCTTCTACGGCTTCTCTCCCTTCGTGCTGAACGACCTGCTGTCCGGCCACCTCCATCTCACCGTGCTCGTCTTCCCGCCCATCGCCCTCGTGCTGTTCGACGACCTCCTCGTGCGCCAACACGGCAACGCCCTCGTAAAGGGCGCTTTGCTCGGACTCGTCTTCGCCGCCCAGTTCCTCACCGGCCAAGAGGTGATGGCGATCATGGCGATGGTCGCCCTCTGCGGCGTGGCCATCCTGGCGCTGCGGCACCCGGGCGAGGCGCGGCGCCGCTGGCGGCGGGCAGCCGTCGGGCTCGGCGGCGGCGCCGTCGTGGCGGGCGTCATCCTGGCGGTCCCCATCTACGAGCTGCTGGCCGGGCCGCGGCGGTTCCCCGGCACGGTCTTTCCCGTCCCCTACGGGTTCTGCATCGTGCTGCGAACCTGGCTGTGGCCGCTCGGCAGCTGGCCGCAGTCCGTGGCGGCGGCCTACGTCGGCGTTCCCCTCGTCGTGCTCGTCGCCGTCGCCTGCTGGCGCGTCCGCAGCGGGGCGCTCCGCTTCGCCGTCGCCATGGCGGGCGTGGCCTTGATCTTCGGCCTCGGCGGGAGCATCCATTGGAGCTCGACCTGGAACACCAACATCCCGCTCCCCGACGCCGTCTTCAGCCACTGGCCGCTGCTGAAGAACCTCCTGCCGGTGCGCTTCGAGCTCATGATCAACCTGTTCCTGGCGCTGGCGCTCGCCATCATCCTCGACCGCACGTGGGCGTGGCGGATGGCGCATCAAACCCGCCGGCTGCCCTCGCCGGCGCGGCGCAACCTCGCCGCCGGCTCTCTCGCCCTCGCTCTCGGCGTCGTCGTGCTGGCGTCGCCGGCGCTCGGATCGCCGATCCCCTACACCGTGCGCCCCATCGCCGTGCCGGCTGTGTACCGCTCGCCCACGCTCCGTCTCCTGCCGGCCGGCAGCGTCCTGCTCGGCTACCCCGTGCCGAACGGCTTCACCGCCGACCCGCTCGTGTGGCAAGCCGAGGAGTTCATGCCGTACAACCTCGTGGCCGGATACGGCTTCATCCCGAGCCCGAGCGGACCGCTGCCGACCGGCCAGATGTGGCCGAGCACGGCATACGAGATCTATCAGGACGCTCAAGTCGGCCTCCTCCCACCGACGCCCGACCCGAACGACGTCGCAGGCCTTCGCAGCGACCTGACGGCATGGCACGTCTCGATCGTGGTGGAGTACGTGGGCTACGGCGCATTCCTACAGCCCCGTCAGCTGGCCGCCATCGTGGACGCCGCCACCGGCGTGACGCCCGAGCGAATTGACGGCGCCTGGGTGTGGCGCCTGAGGCGATGACCGCCGGCCCCCATCCCGCCTACCGGCCGGCGACGGCCGCCGCCTCCCGACCGTCGGCTGCCATCGCCTCGGCCACGAGCTCGCGAGGGCCCGAGAGCACGATGAGCTCGGTGTTTCTCAAGTGCGAGACCTCGCCAACCTTGACGCCCTGCGGGTTGTGGATGCCGATCTGGGCGCCGACGTAACGCTTCGAGTCGAAGCTGAGCACGCCGACATGGCCGCGACGCTCGCACATCGCCACGAGGTCCTCCAGGCTCAGCCAGGCCTCGTCGTTGTACGAGACGGCGAGCAGGCGCGCCTGCACCGCCGCGATGACATCGGCAAGCGCTGGGGCGAGGGAGCGTCGGCGGTTGAACGGACTCTGGAGGGTGGGCTCGCGGCAGTCGACCCGCTTGCAGGCGACGCCGTAATGGGCCGGGGCGTCCCAGCGCACGAGCGTCTCCCATACGTGGTAATTCGAGAAGTAGCGGTGCTGGTTGTAGGGCGGGTCGAGATAGGCGAAGTCGAACTCGCCGATGGGTGATCGCACCGTCTCGAGGGCGTCACCCAGCACGGCCGCCCCCGGCCCGTCGATGAGGGCGGGCGCCCGCAACTCGAGCGGCTTCAGCGCCCGCGGTGCCCACTGCTTCAGGTATGCCATCTGCAACCCGGTCGTGGAGTCCACCCGGTCGGCCGCCTCCAACAGGCTTGCCAACAGGACCGGGTAGAGGGGGGAAGCGGCGTACTCCTCGATGGCGTCCCGGATGGCGTCGATGCGCACGCCGTTGTCCGGATGGAAGTAGCGAGCCGTCTCGCAGAACACGGTGGTGACATAGCCCCGTCTCGACGGGCGGGCTGCCAGATCGGCGAGGGCGTCGCTGAGCTCGTGGCCGTCGACGCTGCAACGGTCGGTGGCGATGTAGGCCTGGGCGAGGACATGGGCATACGTTGCGGAGTCGACGGCGGTGACGTGGGCGCCAGACCGCTTGAGGGCCTGGGCGACGCGAGTCGTGCCCGTGAACAGATCGAGAGCGCGCCGCGACTCGATGGCGGAGGCGATTGCCGAGATGGCGGGAACGAGGCGCCGTTTGGAGCCGAGGTACTTGATCACTCTGCCCCCATGACGGCTCGGACACGCTGGAGGGCAGCAGCGAGGTCGGGCACCTCGAATTCGAGGGGGCGCCCGGGCGGGGAAAGGAACACGAGCACGCAACGGCGCACGGGCAGCCCGCTCGCATCTGCCAGCGCCAGGGCGTAGGCGGCAGCCTGCAGGCAGTAGCGCTCCGCCGACGCCTCGACCTCGGCACGGTCCTGCACGGTGTCCGTCTTGTAGTCGACGACGGTGAGCTCGCCGCCATCCTCGAAGCACAGGTCCACATAGCCGTCGAGCACGACGCCGCCGATCGTTGTGGCGACATAGACCTCGCGCCGGGCGCTGCCGGAGCTGAAAGCGGCTCTCACCGTGGGGCTCGAGAGTGCCGCCGCCGCGAGCTGCTCGACCTCACCGGCGCGATCACCGATGCGCTCGGCTCTCGCCTGTGCCTCGGCGAGGTCGTGAAGCTCGGGGCTGGGGGCTCCGCCGAGGCTCAGTTGGCGGGCCGTCTCCTGCCCGATGGCCTGCAGCGTGGCGTGGACGGCACGTCCGAGCTGTGTGCCGCCGCGACCCCGCCGGGGCCGACCCGGGGTGCCGGCATCGATGCCCGAGACCCAGTCGAGCTCGCCCTGCGCCCGCCGGACGGCGTCGTCCTCATCGAGGCTCCCTCCCGACGGCCACGCCAAGCCCGCCACGACGGCAACCTCGGTCGCCCGCACGCTCACCCGCCGGCCGACCCTCGCCAGCAGCTCGGCACGTTGTCGACGCCACGTCTGCCACTCCTCGGGGGAGCTGGCAGGACGGTGAGCGGCGCGTCGGGCGACGACGGCGCCGGTGGCAGCGACGGCGGCGAGGTCGAAGAGCGAACCCTGCGCCACCGGACCGAGCATGGCCTCGGAGGGGCCCAACTGGCTCGTCTCGGCGTGAGAGGCAGGCTCGTCGATCGCCTCCCAGAGACCGGGCCGCCTCTCGAGGGCTTCCGTGGCGGCTTCGTAGAGCCGCTGGCCCAGGGTCCCCTCGTCCCCGCTCGGGACGTGATGGGCGCACACGACGAGGTGATCGCGAGCCCGCGTGGCGGCCACATAGAGCACCCGGACGGCCTCAGCCCGCTCGAGCGCCAGCTCGACGGTCTTGAGCGCCTCGAAGCCCGCCGTGCGCAGATCGCTCCGCAGGTGCACTTCGACCCTGCCGCCCGATGAGCGCAGGAGGCGGCGTCCGACGCCGCGGGGCACGTCGTCGCTCGTGCCGAAACCGGCCAGCACGGCGATCGGGTACTCGAGGCCCTTGGCTGCATGCACCGTCAAGATGTGGACGACGTCCTCGTCCGGCTCCGGCAGCACCGACTCGACGGAGCGGAGCCCTTCGGAGAGCTGCTCGTCCACCCAGTCGGCGAACTCCCGCAGGCCTCCCCCGCCCCCCTCGACAAAGGCCCGCGCCCGCTCGATCAAGAAGCGCACCCGTCTCCACGACTCCCGCTCCCTCGGCGATCCGGCCGCGAGCTGGAGCAGGCGCCGGTCACGGACCGCCTCCTCCAGCACCCCGACGGGACCGAGGCCGAGGCGGCGGGCGCGGTAGCCCCGAATCGCGGCGAGCGACTCGGCCACGACACCTTCGACCGCACCCGCCTGCGGTCCCTCCACGGACCAGGAGCCGCCGCCGTGCCGGAAGGCGTAGAGCTCGTCGTCGCGGCAGGCGAAGGCGGGCGAACGGAGCGCCGCCAGGAGAGCGACGTAATCAGCCGGATCGTCGATGGCACGGCAGAGGGCGAGGAGATCCCGCACCTCCTGGCTGCGGTAGATGAGCGAGGCGCTCTCGACGCGGTAGCCGATCCCGTGGGCATCGAGGGCTGCCTCCAGCTCCTCGAGGCCGGTTCGGCGGGGCACCAGGATGGCGACGTCGCTCAGGCAGGCCGCCCGCAGGCTCTCGCCCTCACCGACGAGCCAGCCTTCCCTCCTGACCGCTCTCTCGATGACCGTGGCGCACGCCTCCGATTCGAGGAGGCGTTGCTGGCGGCGGCGCAGCGAGTGGTCGAGCCGGCCGCCGACGATCCGCACCGGTGTGGCAACCCCGGGCGATCGCACTGGTTCGAGCCGCGAATAGCCATCCCCCATGAGGGTCGTGAAGCACTCGTTGGCGAACTCGAGGATGCCCGGGACGGAGCGGAAGTTGGACGTGAGCGCCACCGGGGCACCTCCGGCGAGGCGAGCGCGGGCACGTTCGTAGGTACCGAGGTCGGCGCCCCGGAAGCGATAGATGGACTGCTTCGGGTCGCCGACGAAGAACAGGCGGCCCGCCTCCACCGGGCTCGCCGGCGGGCTCGAGCCGGCACGCTGCGCGCCGCCCGGCTGGCCGCCGCCGATCAGCTCGGCGATCTCGAGCTGGAGGGGATCGGTGTCCTGGAACTCGTCGATCAGCAGGTACTTGAGCTTGCGCCGCACCTCCGCCAGCACGGCCGGACGCTCGAGAAGCAGGTCGCGTGCCAGCACGAGGAGGTCGTGGAAGACGAGCGTGCCCTCGGCCCTGCGGGTGGCCGCCGCTTCTCGGGCCACCACGTCGAAGGTGGCCACGATGGCCGGGAGCACGACGTCGGCCACCTCGGCCGTGGCCCCCTCGCGGGCCAGTCGGGCCGCCTGCAGGCAGCCGCGCACCGCCTCGAGGTCACAGGACCAGGCGCCCTTCTGGCCGGAATTGCCGGCGCGCAGCGAGGGTTGCTTCGACGCGAGCAGAGCGATGCGCGGGTCGGCCGCCGCATCCTCGAGGTCGCCCGGGGCCGTCAACAAGTCGCGGAGATCGCGCGCCTCGCGCAGTCGCGGCAGCAGCGTGTCATCAGGGTCGAGGCAGTGCCCCTCCAGCGCGAGTGCGTCCTCGAGGAGCGAGACGACCGCCGCCGTTCCCCGCTCGACGGAGGCGGCCACGCTGCCCAGGACGCTCTCGACATCCGGACCGATGTCGCCGCACTGGTCCCACTGCTCGCCGACCTCCTTCGCCAGGTCCCGCAGGTGGGTCGGAGTGACGCCGATGAGGGCCGCCACGCCGAACAACCGGAGCATGCTGTCGTCCGCCCCGAGTCGGTCGAGGACGGACGACCAGTGCCGGCGCCAGGCGAGGCTCTGGCGGACCTCGTCGAGGATCTCGAACCGCGGCGGCAGGCCGGCCTCGATGGGATGCTCGCTCAAGAGGCGCTGGCAGAACCCGTGAATCGTCGAGACGGCGGCTTCGTCCAGTCGGTCGAGCGCTGCCTGCACGCGGCGTCGCTCGGGGCCGTCCCGTCCCCGTTGCGCGAGATCGGTGAGGGACCGCCGCACGCGGTCCTTGAGCTCGAGTGCCGCCGCCTCCGTGAAGGTGATGGCAGCGAGGTCGTCCAACTCGCAGGCGCCCGACCTGAGCAGTTGCACGATGCGGGAGACGAGGGCACCCGTCTTTCCCGAGCCGGCGCCGGCTTCGACGAACAAGGTGGAGTCCAACCGGTACTCGATCGAGTGCCGGGCGGCGGCGTCCGCCAGCGCCTCGTGACGCGTCGCAGCGGTCGTCACAGCGGGCCCACCAGCTCGACGTAGGCCGCCATCTCAGCGTCGGTGCTGGCACGCTCCCACAGCTCTGCCCGGTCGGTCGTGCACAAGGCGTCGTAGTCGCAGTACCGGCAGTTCTCGTAGGCGCCCTGGCGGGGCGGGCCGGGGTGGGGCGGGAAGCAACCCGCGTCGATCGTCGACACGAGCGTCTCCAACACGTCATGGAGGGCGGCGTCCACCTCCGCCGTCAGCTCGACCGGGATGACGGCATAGCCGGCCGTCGACTGCACGAAGCGGTACTCGGCACGCGTCGGGCCCTGCAGGCTCATCTCCCGGCCGACGACGTCGGCTGCCGCCTTCGCGTAGATCGGCAGCTGCAGGTGGCGGCCGCGCCCGAGCGGGTCGGTGAGGATGTCCTGGAAGCCCTCGGATCTGCCGCTCTTGTAGTCGACCACGACGAGCCTGCCGTCGCCGGTGACATCGACACGATCGATGCGGCCGCGGAACATGACGCGGCGACCGACAACCTCGGCCACGGCGCCGCCGTCGCCTCCGAAGTCGAGCTCGACGTGCAGGGGCACCCGGCCGAGTGCCGCCGAGTCGGCGATGTCACGCTCGACGTAGCGCTCGAGGTCGCGCTCGATGCGCCCCCGCTCGGTGTGCCAGAAGATGGCTTTGCCGGTCTTGCCCGCCAGCTCGAGCAATTCGAAGTGGGTGGCGGCGAGGCGGCGAAGGCGAGCAAGGGCAGCGCTGTCGAGGGCCGCCGGGGCACGGCCGCCTTCGTTGTCTCCGAAGAAACCCTCCAGAACGGCGTGCATCATCGTCCCGCGGTCACGGGCGTCGATCATGACGAGCCGCTCCGGGGCCTCGAGCCGGTTCACACCGAGCTTGCGGTCAACGAAGAACCGGAAGGGGCAGGTGGCGAAGCTCTCGAGGCCCGTAGCCGAGAGGGCGTCCGACCAGGCGTCCTCCGCTGCGCCGGAGGCGGGAACGAAGCCGGCGAAGGGATTGAGGCCGCCGAGGCGGCGGCGCCGCAGCGAGTCGCGGCGCCGGCCGTAATCGTCGTCCAGCGCCTCTAACCAGGTCGGTGCGGCGGCGGCGAAAAGGAGGGAGCCGAGCTCGAAGTCCGTCACGTCGGCGGCCGCCACACCGTCGGCCACGCGACGGAGAGATGCGGCGAAGGAGTGCACCTCGGTCGTCTCGCCGCCGAAGCGCTCGGCGATCCACGGCGACGGGTGCACGGCGCGTCCCGCCCGCACGTCGATGCGGGCGTAGGAAGCCTGCGACCGGGCGGCGCCCGAAGCGGCCCAAACGAGGTGACGGCGCGCCGTCTCCTCGCCGCCCTCGGCCTCTGCGAGCACCTCGAAGCGCTCGCGCTCTGCTCTCGGCACGAGGGGGTCGTCGCGCTGCCGGGCGGGCAGGTCGCCCTCCCGGCAGCCGAGCAGGAGCAGCAGATCAGAGCTGAGGCCGGCGACGGCGTGCAACGAAGCGACGGTCGGCCCGACGCCGAAGCGGCCACGGTCTCCTGCCGGCCGCTCGAGGGCGACCTGCAGGGCGAGAGCGAAACGTCGCACCCGCTCCGATGACGGCAACGCATCGAGCGGCTCGAGCCCGTCGAGGCCGTCGAGGTCGTCGAGGGCTTCGGCGAGCGCCGTGCGGTCCTCGCCCGGATCGAGGAGCTCCTGTAGGGCCTGCTCGCTCCAGGCCTGCAGCGCGCGCCAGCTCTTGGCGGCGGCCGCCGAGGAGGTGAGAGCGTGCAGGCGCTCGACGAGCTGGAGGAGGTCGCCAGCCGCCCGCGCCGCCCGGCTCCGACGCTCCGAGTGGGCGCCCGGCGTTTCCTCCTGCAGCTGAGCGACCTGCGA